>RCNF010001460.1_pt1 | contig 12451 bp, 10 predicted proteins | sample 2041311 | NCBI WGS metagenome assembly RCNF01 (sample SAMN09708228, study PRJNA481090) | Marine sediment metagenome, whole genome shotgun sequencing project. | biome: marine sediment; feature: ocean; material: sediment; isolation source: Sewage treatment plant 2 marine sediment (STP2) ... | reverse complement strand
CTGCCCCGGTACTACCCGCCGGAGCAGAAATGCTCGTAGTCGATGTAGTCAGTGATGGTCGGGTGGTCGCCGCACACCGGGCAGTCCTTGTTGCGCCGGAGCTTGAATGTGCGGAACTGCATTTGGAGCGAGTCGTACTGGAGGAGTCGCCCCACCAAAGGGTCGCCTCGCTCGAGAATGATCTTGACGGCCTCGGTCGCCTGAAGCGTGCCGATGGCGCCTGGAAGGACGCCGAGCACGCCGGCCTCAGCGCACGATGGAGCCAAGTGCGGCGGCGGCGGCTCCGGGTAGAGGCAGCGGTAGCATGGCCCGTGCCTCGGCCAGAACGTGGTGACCTGCCCGTCGAACCGGAAGATCGAACCGTGGACTACCGGAATGTCTTTCCAAACGCTGGCGTCGTTGACGAGGTAGCGCGTGGCGAAGTTGTCGAGACCGTCGACGATCACGTCCCAATCTTGATCGAAAATTCGATCGACGTTTTGCCGCGTGAGCCGCTCGTTGAAGGGGATGACGTTGACGTCGGGGTTGAGATTTTCAATCGTGCGCTTGCCGCTTTCGACTTTGGACTCCCCGACGCGATCGAGGCCGTGCAAGACCTGGCGCTGGAGATTCGACTCGTCGACGGTATCGCCATCGACCAGGCCGATCGTCCCGACGCCTGCGGCCGCGAGATAGAGCGCCGCCGGTGAGCCGAGCCCGCCTGCGCCGAGCAGCAGCACGCGACCTTGCAACAGCTTCGCTTGCCCTTGCTCGCCAACCTCCGGCAAGAGCAGATGACGCGAGTAGCGGTTGAGCTGTGCGTCGGTGAACGCGAACGGCTGCGTCGTCGGGAAGCCTTGGTCCTTCCACTGATTGAAGCCTGGGTTTGCCGACTCGACGTTGTGGTAGCCAAGGTCCTGAAGAACCTTCGCCGCGAAGGCCGACCGGATGCCGGCTGCGCAGATGGTGACAATCTTCGCGTCCTTGTCGGGCAGCCTCGAGCCCGATTGCATTTCGAGAAAGCCTCGCGGGATGTGGAGCGCGCCGGGAATGTGCCCTTGCCGCCACTCATCCTTTTCGCGAACGTCGACGAGAATGACGCCCTCGCCCGAATCGAGGCGGTCCTTCAGGTCCTCGAGGGAGACCTGCCGGATGGCGGCCTTCACCTCTTGGAGCAAGTCAGCGTATGTCTTTGCCATGCCCGCCAATATGTAACTTTCGGCGGTTTCGTCAAGGCTAACGGGGCCTTAGCCCCTATACTCTGGTTTTCACATCGGTTTTGTCGGGTATCGCTTTGCCAGGCATGGGGTTAGGCGGCGGATCGGACGATGCCCTGGTCGAGCGCGTAGCCGGCCAGGGTGCTCTTGAGCCTCTTCCGCCCGCGGTGAAGCCGGGACATCACGGTGCCCACGGGGCAGGCCAAGCGCTTGGCCGCGTCCTGATAGGAGAGGTCACCGAGGTCAACGAGCTCGACGGCTTCGCGGAACTCAGGCTTCAAGGAGCGGAGCGCAGCAAGCACTTCGTCGCTGAATCCATCGTGCGTGGAGCGACCCCGCACGGATGCCAGACCGCGAAGCTCCTCGAGGGCTTCGCGCTCGCGCTTCTTCTTTCGATAGTGGTTGATGTAGGTGTTGAACAAGATGCGCCGAGTCCAGGCGCGCGCGTTGGTGCCAGGGCGAAAGCTCGCGCGCGCTTGCCAGGCGCGAGCCAGGGTCTCTTGCACGAGGTCGTCCGCAAGGGCGGTGCCGCGTGTCAGTCGGAGGGCGGCCCGAGAAAGCTCGGGTACGCAGGGAAGGATTTCTTCGTTGTATTGTGCTTGGTTCTTCATTTTGGCGGTCTCCACCCCAGTTTCATTGCAACCCGGATGCCACCCCAAAAAACCCAAACATTTCGCGGATGGCTAGTCTGCCCAACCGCCAGCTTGTCCGTTCGCTGACACGGTGTCGTGTCAAGCTGTCCGCTGAGCGTCCGCGCAGTTCGAGTCAGCCCTGGAGCTGGGCGGCCAACACCGCGGGGACCGCGTCGGCGACTTCGGACGCGATGAGACCTCGGTCGCCGACGGCGGCGGCCTCACCGGCGAGGGCGTGCAAGAGCGCTCCTGCAATCGCGGCATCGATGGCGGCAAGGCTCATCGTCAGTGCCCCGACCACGCCGCTCAAGACATCGCCCGTCCCTGCCACCCCGAGCGCCGGAGTTCCTTCCGCGCAGACGCGAAGCTCCCCCGCGCCGGCGACGATGCTCCGTGCGCCTTTCAAGATCACGATTTGGCCGGACTCTTTTGCAAGCGCCTCGGCAGCGCCGTACCGGTCGGCTTGAACGTCCGCAGTCGAACGCCCGAGGAGGCGCGCCGCCTCGCCTGGATGCGGGGTGAGTATCCTGGGGCCGGCGGCGCCCTCGAGGGAGTCGAGCCCCTCCTCGGCGAGAAGGGTCAGGCCGTCTGCGTCGACCACGACCGGAACCGACGCGTGCATCGCAAACGCCAACACCCATGCACGTCCAAGCGCATCGAGCCCCAGCCCCGGCCCGAGGACGACCGCGCGCTTGCCTTCGCAGAGCGCTTCCACGCTGGCTTGGTTGGCTTGCTCGGGAAGCGCCGTGGTCATCAGCTCGATGACTTTTTCTTCGAGCGCGGCATGCGAATCAGGGCGCGCGCCGATGGTCACGAGCCCCGCCCCCGCGCGAAACGCGGCTCGACCGGCCAGCACGGCTGCACCTGTCTTTCCCGGTGCGCCGCCGATGACGAGCAGGTGCCCGTTGCTGCCCTTGTGCGCGTCGGCGGCGCGCGGTGCGATGAGCGCGCCGAGGTCTTCACTCGTCCACAGGCTCGCGGCGGTCGAGGCGGTGATTGGGATCCCGATGTCGGCGACGCGCACCGCGCCGGCATGCTCGACACCGGGGTACTGGTGAAGCCCACGCTTCTGACCTGCAAAGGTGACGGTCAGCGACGCCAGCGGTGCGACGCCGAAGAGGCCGCCAGTATCCGCGTCGAGCCCGCTTGGAAGATCCAACGACACCAGCGGAACCGGGGCTGCGTCCATCGCGGCAATCGCCTCGGCGTAGCCGCCGACGATCGGCCGATCGAGACCCGTGCCAAAGAGACCGTCGACGATCAGCGTCGCGTCCTCGAGGCGCGTGGCAATCGACTGCGCGTCCTCCGGAGACACCTCCACCGCCTCGACGCCAAGCGCGCCGAGCAGGGCCCAGTTGACTTGCGCGTCGCCGCGTAGCCGCGACGCATGGCCAACCAGCACCGCGAGGGGCCGATGGCCCAAGAGTGCCAAACGCCGCGCGATGACCCAGGCATCGCCCGCGTTTTGGCCCGGCCCTCCGACCAGGGTGACGCGGTCGAGGCGGTCGCCAAACAGGTCGCAAATCACATCGCATGCGCCGCGGCCGGCGTTCTCCATCAAGACCAGGCTGGCGATCCCGAGCTCATCCATGGCTGCGCGATCGACATCGCGCGACTCGCTGCGTGTAAAAAGCCGCTCCACGGTCCGATTATGCCTTTAATTGGCAAGGGGCGCACCCTATGCTTCGCCGATGGATGCGAAGCCCTCCTCGGAGTCGTTCACCGAAATGACCGAGCTCGTGCTGCCCCAGCACACGAATGCCATTGGCACCGCGTTCGGCGGGGTCATCATGAGTTGGATCGACATCTGCAGCTCGATCGCCGCGAAACGCCACTGCGGCAACGTCTGCGTCACGGCGCGGGTCGATGCCCTGGAGTTCAAAGCGCCGATCAAGGTCGGGGACGTGGTGAGCCTGACCGCGCGCCTCAATGCCGCGTTCACCACCTCGATGGAAATCGCCGTCCGCGTCGAAGTCGAGCATGCCGTGACCGGGGCGCGCTCCCTGTGCGCCGACGCGAGGGCGACCTTCGTCAACCTCGGCGACGACGGAAAACCCTGCCCCGTCCCTCCGCTGCTCAGCCAAAACGAAGACGAGCACCGGGTCGCTGCCCAAGCCGCCGAGCGCCGCACGCAACGCCGCGCGGCCGAACGCTCGGCCTGATCCAACCACCTCCCCCGGCAACTGAAACCCCATGTCCCTACTTCCTAGAGCGCACCTTTTCGAGTTCAACGACCGCGACTGGGTTCCGGCGAGCCTGCGAGACACGATCATCGAAACGCTGAGCCGCTCGCTCGACTGGGGTGGCTTTCTTCGGCCGCTCGTGCCGGTGTTGGACGACTTTCTTTCGGCCGCAGGGACCCGCGACGTGTTGGACCTCTGCGCGGGCGCAGCCGGCCCAGCCAAGATCCTTACCGAGGAGGCGGAGCGCGCGGGTATCCGCGCGCCGCACTTTTTGATTACCGATCTCTTCCCGCGGGTGCCGATCTGGACCCGCGCCCGAGCGCAGCATCCGGCGAGCATCGATTTCGTTGCAGAACCGGTCGACGCCACGCGGATCCCCGCCTCTCTCTCCGACGGCCGTGCGCGCGTCATCGTCAACGCCTTTCATCATTTCCCACCGGAGCTCGCCGGTGACATCCTTTGCGACGCGGTCCGGAGCCAAGCGCCGATTTTCATTTCCGAATCGTTCGAGCGGGACCCGAGAGGAGCCCTCCCGCTGATCCCGATCGGTATCCCGTCGCTGCTCGCAACCCCGCTGCTTTCACCGCGAGACCGGCTCGCCAAGGCCGCATGGACCTGGCTAACCCCGATCGCGCTGGTCGCCGGAACCTGGGACGCGCTCATCAGCACCCTGCGCGTCTACTCCCAGCGAGACCTGCTCGAGCTGGTCTCGCCCTTTGGCCAGGGCTACGATTGGACCTACGGAACTTACGATTATTCGTTCGGAGGACGGGGCTGCTATTTTCACGGCGTCCCTTCCAAGCCTCGGCCCTTTTCATCGGAAATCTGCGACGAAAGGCCGCGGGCGTTTCCCCGGCGAACGAACGGACCTACGAAAGCGACCGCGAGGAGAACCATGGACGAGGAACAGACCAACCCCGAGGCCGCCGCACAGGCCCACAACGGCGCCGAGGCGCTGCCGACAGGCCCCGAGGTGAACGCCAAGCGCCAAGAGGCCACGGACGAGCTCCAGCACGAGGTCGAGTCGCTCGAGCAGACATCGACAGCGCCGGAAGATCCGCTAACCGCGTCGACCATGAAGAAGAAGGCGCTACGCCGCTACCTTCGCGAGCAGACCCTCAAGCCCTATCAGGCCGAGCTGATCAAGATGCAGCAGTATCTCGAAGAGAGCGGCACTCGAATGGTCATTTTATTCGAAGGACGCGACGCGGCCGGCAAGGGCGGCACCATTCGCCGCGTCACGCGCTACATGAACGAGAAGCACTACCGTGTCGTCGCGCTCGGCAAACCAACCGAGCACGAGCGCACCCAGTGGTTCTTCCAGAAGTACATTCGGCATTTTCCGCGCGCGGGCGAAGTGGTTCTCTTTGACCGCAGCTGGTACAATCGGGCGATGGTGGAGCCGGTGTTCGGGTTCTGCTCCGAGAAGGACTACAAGAACTTCATGCGCGGCGTCACCGGCTTCGAGAAGGATCTCGTGCGCCAGGGCACCGTCCTCATCAAGCTCTACTTCAGCGTGACCAAGGACGAGCAAAACCGACGTTTCGGGCGGCGCAAAGCGGACCCGCTTCGCCAGTGGAAGCTGAGCGAGGTCGACGTGCAGGCCCAAGAGCGCTGGGACGAGTTCACCAACGTGAAATACGAAATGCTCAAGCGGACGCACACAACGCATGCGCCCTGGAAAATCATTCGCTCGAACGACAAGCACAAAGCGCGGCTGAACGCCATCAAGGTGATCTTGAACTCCGTTCCCTACGAACGCATGGACGAGAGCCTCGATTTCGTCCCCGACCCCGACATCGTGATCTCTGGCTCCAGAGAGCTCGAGAAGATGGAAGCGCAGCGCCTCCGCGCCGGTAAATTCCTCGTCTAAGGGCGAGCCATCGGCGCTTCAGTCGCGATCGCGATACCGCGCGTCGACCAATGCACCCACGGCGACCTTGGCGCTCGAACGCTCGTAGCCGTAGACGCCCACCAGAACTTGTAGCGCCTGCTGGGCGGCTTCCCGCTGCTCCTCCTCGAGCGTGTCGTCGTCTTCCATGAGGGCGACGATGGCCTGCCCGATCTCGCCGACCTGCCCGCGCCGCTCACCGAAGTACGCCTGCCGCAGCTTTTCGATGTAGCGCGGGAACAGCGTTTCATAATCGACGTCTTGGTCGGGGTGGTCGATGGCCCAAGAGGCGACTCCGCTCAAGAGCTCGTTGCGAAACGCCTCCGCGCCGTTCGAGTCGAGCTTCTTCTCGACGCTGGCCATCAAATCGACGTCGGCCTCTTCGTCTTTGCCTGTCACGGGGTTGAAGACCCGCTCCTTTTTCACCCACTGCGCTACCTGCGCTACGTAGCGGTCGAAAAGCTGGAGATGGCTGTGCTCGTCGATGAGGCCACTGGCCGCGCGAAGCTCGCCTTCCACGATGTCGAGCCATCGCTCTTTGACCACGTCGGCGAACGCGCGGTGGTCCCGATAGGGGCCGTCGGTCTGCTCTTTGAGGAACTCGTAGTCGTCGCGCTCGCAGAACTCGACGAGGCGATTCAAGAAGCTGACCGGCGACACGCAGGGCTCGTCAAAGCCGGCGGCGGCGTCGAGCAAAAGCATGCGAATTTCTCGCGGCGAGGCCCCGTTGATGCCCTCGTAGTCGGACGACGCGCCGCCCTGGGCCTCCACCTCGGCAACGCCGCCGGCGAGGATCTTGGACTGATCGGCTTCCAAGCGCGAAGGCACCAGACCGTCGGCCAAGAGGTCGGCCTTCTCCAACGGCGTAAGCGAGGCGGCGATGGTCCCGAGCTCACTGTCCGAAAACTGCGACGCGTCCGGCCTGCGAAGGCGAGTCAGAACCGACCACAGGGCCGCCACGTAGGTCGTGTGGGGCGCTACGTGTTTGGGGATCTGCGGGACGATTTGCCCGTCGTAGATTTCGCGCTCGCGGTGCACGTCGAGCAGATACGACATGCGAATGCGAACGATGCGGCCGCGGAAGGAGTTGAACTCCGGGTGCTGGCGAAACGCGCTCAGGTGAAGCTCGTTGGAGCTCGCAATCATCACGGCGTTGATCGGGAGGTTCGACATCTGGAGCGAGACCTCGCCGTTTTCGATGGCTAGCAGCAGATACTTCCAGGCTTCGAGCGGCCGCTTGAGCAAGTCGCTGAACTCGACGATCCCGCCCGAGGCGTCGACAAGCTCTCCATAGGGCTCGAACAGGGTCAGGGCGCTCAAGGAAGCGGGGAGCGATTCGATGGAGTGGTCGGCGGTGATTTGGCGCTCGGAGGCATCGACCGACATCTGTGGGCCGATGGTGACCGCGCCGACGCGGTAGCGGCGCGAGATGTAGAACCGCTCGACTTGAATGTGGGCGAGGACTCGGTCGAGGTCACCGCGGTAGGCCGTCAGCAGCGCCTGAAAGATCTGCTGGTTCTTTCGCGCAAGCTGGCCGCTCCACACCCAATCGGGCGCCGCTTCCGAAAGCCCGCCCGACTCGTAGACTCTCGCGATCAGCTGCTGTCGAACATTGCGAGGCAGCAGGAGAAGCGGATGCTCGCGGACCGAGCTCTGCAGCTTGGCGATGATCCGCTCTTCGGGCAGATGCGCGAACGATTCGCCTGGGCTCAGCTCGTCCGAAGACGTCGAGAAACCGATCCCCGCCCCTTCGCGCGCCCGGGGGAAGATCCATGAGAAGCGATAAAGGGCGCCGTCGTCGGTGTCGGAATAGAACTCGAGCCCGCGCATCAGGCAGGCGGCGAAGGTCGACTTGGCGCTTCCGTTGGGGCCGTGGAGCAAGACTAGCCGGTTCGCGCGGCCTTCCCTCTCGAAGCCGTCGAGGATTCGGTAGAACGACTCCTGGGTGACTTCGTGGCCGGCGAGGCGATCTCGGAGCATCAGCTCTGCTTGGTGGCCGCTGCTGGCTTGCCCGAAGTCGAGGTCGAAAAGCTTCCAACGCCTCAGGTTACCACTGGGACGCTCGACTTCGTAAGAGCCGAAGAAGTCCAAGCAGTCTTTGAGATAGCGGCTGGAGTCGCGGGTGTAGCGTCGGGGGTTGTCCTCGACGAGCTCCAGGTACTCCCGAAACGACAGAACCCGCTTCTGCGCGTCGAACCGCGTCTTAACCTCCGCGCGGATTGTTTCGAGTGCCGCCTTGAGTCCCCCCTCGCCCATCTCACTCCACCTTGAGTTGGATCGCCACCGTTCGCTTCTCGAGGATACAGTTTTCTTCGGTGCACATGGCAAAGGAAACGTCGCAGGTCACTTCGTGCTCCCCTGCGGCGGAGGGCTCGACGCCGGCGAGGAAGCGTACCTTCTCTTCGCCAAACTCCTTCGCGTCGTCTTTCACCAGCTCGCTCTTCGCGAAGGCAACCCCGGGCGCCGCCTTTAGGTCGACCCGGATGGGGTACTCCTGATTTACATGCCAATCACCACGGCCTTCGAGCGCGATCTCGACTTCGCCGGTTTTGCCAATGCGGTACCCGCCCGCCGACGGCGCGACCGCGAGCAAAAACGAACCAGTCTCGATGCGGGGGCCCGCGGGCCCTTTGGCCTTCTCTTCGACCTCGGCTTCCGCGGCAGCGTTGTCGTGCATGTGCTTGGAGTGGTCGTGCGCGTCCGCCTTTGGAGACGGCGCTCCTCGTTCGCATCCTGCAAGGCCTACGAGCAAGACAAGAATCGAAACATATCTCATACGCATATTCATCACTCCGTGCTTAGTCTACGACGTAGGTCGAGGTTACGTCGAACTCCAAGCTATGGTTCGACGACCTCGACCTCGGTGCGCTCATCCTTCATCGGGTGACGAAGGAAGTAATAGATTTTCTCTCGGACTGCGTCTGAATCCGGCGAGAGGTGCCAACGGGCGATCGGCTGGAGCGATTCTGAATCGGCCGCCCATTTGAGGAATACCACAAACGCGCCTTCGAGCAGCCGGTCCTCGTTGACGCGAACGGTCTCATAGCCCGGCTCGTCGTCGCCCACGCGAAGCATGAGCTCTTTCGCGGAGCTGCCCTTGAGGCGATTTTTCACTTTGACGGTGAGCCGGTAGGACGACCGCCGGCTGACGAAATCGGAGGAAAGCGAGTCGACCCGCACGACCGCAATCAGATCTGCACGGCCCACGCGACGTTCGAACGCGCCGGTCCAATCGCCTTTGACGATGACGGGCGCTTCGACGAGGTCGACCGCATTATCGAAGAGCGGCGCGTCCGAAGGACGGAAATCAGGTGCAGGCATGTTGGACGAAGCCGTGGCACATCCAATCCCCCAGCAAGCGATGGCTGTAATCAGCGCACGCATAGAGCGAATCCTAGCACGCTCGGGCTGAAGCGAACGCCGACTCGTCGAGCGGCGTCCCCCACAGTCTGACCAGGTCCTCGGGAAATGGGGCGGTCAGCGTCGTGGCTTCGCCGCTGGTGGGATGGCTGAGCTCGAGCTCGTAGGCATGAAGGGCTTGCCGATCGTGACCGAGCCGCTGCAGGAGCTCATCGGTCATGCCGGTTTCGATGTAGTCGAGAAACGGCTGCGAGCCTTCGGGCCCGTAGAGCTTGTCGCCGATGATTGGAAAACCAATCGCGCTCAGGTGGACCCGGAGTTGGTGCTGCCTCCCGCTTTCCGGCGCGAGCGAAACCAGCGTGGCGGAGTCTCGGCGTGCGACTACGCGATAGCGCGTCACCGACGGATAGCCCTCTCCTTCGGGCGTCACTTCCATCAAGATGTGCAGCCCCTCCTTGGCCCGATCCATCGGAAATGCGATGCGTCCTTCGTCTTCGGGCATCACCCCGCGCACAATGGCGAGGTAGCGCTTGCGGACACGGCGATTCTCGAAGGCTATTTTCAGGGTACGCTCCGAGTCGCGGGTGCGGCCACACACCAGCAGGCCGCTCGTTTCGCGGTCGAGCCGGTGCGCGATTTGCGGCGCGTTCTCTCCAAAGCGCTGCTTGAGCAGATGGGTCAGCGTGTTCTTGTGGTACGACGCCGATGGATGCACCGGGAGCCCGGCGGGCTTGTTGACCGCGAGCACGGCGTCGTCCTCGTAGAGCACATCGAAGTAGAGCGGGACGTCTGGCTCCGCGAAAGGAGGCCGGACGAGGACCACGAGCTCACCGCTGCGAACGCGTTCGCTTGCTCGGCGGCGGGATCCATCGGCCCGATACGCGCACGCCCGGACGACCTCCTGCGCGCGCGTGCGGGAGAGCCGCGGGATTCGATGCTGGATGAACCGGTCGAGCCGCTGGCCCGCGTGTTCGGGAGCGACGGGAAACGTGAGGATGATGGAGGCGGGATCGCAGCCCGGCGGGAGCGGAGCCCGTGGACGTCTAGGCGGCCTTGACAACCTTACCCGAGCGGATGCAGCGCGTGCAGGCCGAGACCTTGCGGATTTCACCGTCGACTAGGGCTCGAATCGACTGCAGATTGGGCTGCTGCCACTTACGGGTCTTGATGTTCGAGTGGCTCACCTTGTGAGCTTTGTGGCGGTTCTTACCGCAGAAATCGCATGTCTGTGCCATGGTCGGTTTCCGAATCCTTAGGAAGCCGCGATGTAGCATCGCTGATGGGGCGTCGCAACAACGCGGCCTCGCGTCGGATGCGAATCAACGATAAAACCAAGCAGAATGCGAGCGGCGGGCGCAATCACGGGGCTACTGGTGCTCGGGATGTTTGTAATTCCAAGCACCTACGGGCCGAAAAGAGAGATCTCCTCAGCGGGTCGGGACGCGACGGGACCAGGGGTCGTCCCCTCGGACGAGCTCGACCTGGGATCGGCGGCCCTGTCGGGGCGAATCTACGATGGGCGAGGCGCCCCTCTCGAAGGGGCGACCATCTCGCTCGCAGGCAGCGGTTTTTGGCCGGCGCGCTCGGTTCGAAGCGGGATCGACGGGCGGTTTCTCTGGACCGAAATCCCAGCGGGCATTTACGAGCTCCGGGTCTCCAAGGGGGCGCTCGTCGCACCGCCGGTCGAAGGGCTGATCCTCGACCCTGGGGCCAAGCGCACATTCGGAGTGCAGCTCGTGGCGGGCTGGACCGTCGCAGGTCAGGTCATCGACGCGCAGAGCGGCCGCGCGATTGTAAACGCTGAAATCACGGTGGCCTCCGGCGCGCTTGGCCTGCACACACGGCGCGCGCGCAGCGACCGACGCGGGCGGTTCGAGCTCGCGGGCGTAGTTGGGGACGAGCAGAGCCTTTACGTCGAAGCGGACGGCTATGTAACTTCAGGGCCGCTTCGGCAGAGCTCCTCGGATCCTGCGATGACCGTTCGGCTTGGGCGCGCCTCGACGATCGAAGGGCGCGTCGTCGATGCGCGGGGCATGCCGATCGAAGCGGCGCTCGTCCGTGCGTTCGGCGAAGGGCAGCTGCGCGAAGCAACCCTCGGCACGACCGAATCACTCGGGGTGACCTCAGCTCCAGTGCCACCGATCTCGGCCGGCACGAGCGGAGCCCTGGCCTACGTCAGTCAGGTCGAGGCAGGGCGGGACGGACGTTTTCGCCTGACCAACCTCCGGCCTGGGCCCTACCGGATCGTGGCAAGCCATGACGACTTTGCCCCCGCCGAATCCGAAAGCCTTCAACTCCGCGCCGGGACTGCGCTCGGCGACATCGAGCTCGTCATGCGACCGGGCGCCGAGATCGCCGGGCGCGTCGTCGATGAGCGCGGCGACGGCCTCGAAGGGATCCCGGTCGAGCTTCGCGGGGCCGCAGAGGGCCTCCCGCGCATGTCGGTGACCGCGACGGATGGCACATTTTCGTTTCGCGGGGTGCGTGGCGAAGTCAGCGTGACCGCCCTGCCCTACGACCTCCCGCCGGTGCGCGAAGACGTCGCGATGGGCGACGACGCGCTGGTCACCGTCGAGCTCGCACTGTCGAGCACGCTCTACACCCTGCGCGGACGGGTCGTCGACGAGCGAGGCCTCGGCGTCGGCGGTGCGCTGATCTCCGTCTCTTCCAAGGACGCGAGGACCCCGGTTCGCCGAAGCGCGAAGTCCGACCCCGATGGCGCCTTTTCGGTGCCCGCCCTTCCCGAGCCGCCCTTCGCGCTCGACGTCTCGCACCCCGCGTTTAGCTCCACCGGAATCCGCTCCGTCGACAGCATGGAGGATGTTCGAGTCGTTTTATCCGCAGGCGTGACCCTCCTCGGCGAAGTACTGGACGACTGGAGCAACGAGGGGCTCCCAGGCGTGCGCGTTCGGCTCGAAGGCCCCGCCAATCTCGAGAGCAAGACCCGAAGCGACGGCACCTTCGTCTTTCGGCGCGCGGCCACGGGGACGTATGAAGTCTCGTTCTCGCATCCCGACTACGAAACGCAGACACAGCGCGTGGTGCTCGAACCGCCGCGCTACGTCGACCAGCCCCAGGAGCTCGACAGGGTTCGACTGCAGCCAGGCGGGTCGATCGAGGGGCAGGTGCTGGATGCCTACAGCGAGCCCGTCCCGAGCGCCGAGGTGGCCTGGGGCGACCCGCCGGTCT
>RCNF010001459.1_pt1 | contig 12452 bp, 13 predicted proteins | sample 2041311 | NCBI WGS metagenome assembly RCNF01 (sample SAMN09708228, study PRJNA481090) | Marine sediment metagenome, whole genome shotgun sequencing project. | biome: marine sediment; feature: ocean; material: sediment; isolation source: Sewage treatment plant 2 marine sediment (STP2) ... | reverse complement strand
CCTTCACCACAGCTACCTTCGGCATCTTTCTCGCCGTCGTCGGCTTTGTCACCGCCGCAAGAACCTTCGCCGCAGCTTCCTTCGCCTTCTTTATCGCCAGCTTCGCCGCAGCTTCCTTCGCCTTCTTTATCGCCAGCTTCGCCGCAACTACCTTCGCCGTCTTTCTCGCCGCAACTACCTTCAGCGTCTTTCTCGCCACAGCTTCCTTCAGCGTCTTTGTCACCGCCGCAAGAGCCTTCGCCCTCGCCGAGCATGTAACCAACGGTCAGGTTTGACATCTCAAACGGGCTGTCGATGGAATCTGCATTTACAGTGCCACTGATAGCGAACGTTCCGGCCAGCGCAACTCCTACAGCCAAAGCTAATGGCTTAATTATTTTCTTCTCTGACATTTTTTCTCTCCTACGGGTTTTGCCCAAGACCGGGCGCTCATTTCCAGAAAACGGGAGCTCAAGTGCTTGTACTCCACGTCACTGAATCCAAAACATTTTTCTTTATACGTTCCAACTGCTCTTCGCGATTACCAATAATCGCAATACTGCCGTCGCCTACCGGCAAAATAACGCCCTGAATATTGACGCCATCCAGCGACTTAGCTGCCGAAATCTTTTCCTCCGGCATCAACAAAATAGTTACCGGGCCATACTCCCCCTGGATAACCAGGTGAGGGATTGACTTACCGTTGATAACGCAGCTTTGTGCATACGTGATCAGGCCAGCGTCATGATTCATCTCTGCAAGGTCGCCAGGGACGACTTCCGCCAGACGGCTATCCGATACCGGCGTACTGGTCACTCGAAGTGCCATTGGCTCGTGATCAACGTGCGCCAGAACTTGCTCTTCCAGAGTTCCTTCCATCGCGCCCATATCCGGTGCCCGAATACCGACAAAAATGGCCAGCAATACAGTAGCTGCAAGTGCAAACCAGACCGGCTTCGGCATGCTTCGACGAGCGACCAGTGACACTACTTTTTCTGTGTCAATTTCAGGCAGCTCCGGCATCGTCAGTTCAGGCACATTAATGGCCATTGCCGCCGCGATCTTTTCGTCCAGCGCCAGTATCTCTGCTCGGTAAGCCTGGCAGGAGGCGCAGCTATCCACATGTCCCGATTCGTCCTCGAATCCAGGATCTGCTGTCAGCGCCTCTTTGTAATCGTTGCAATTCATCATTTTACTCATCTGGCTCATGAGAACTCCTCACTCGCCGCCTCTTCCTTTAGCTTCAACCGGGCCCGGTGCAGGCGCGTTAATACCGCACCTTGTTTGAGCCCCATCAGCTCTGCGATTTCGTTCGTGCTGTAGCCCATCAGGACCTGCAGAACCAACGGTTCGCGATAATCATCCTCGAGCCTGTAAATCGCCTCTCTGAGGTTATCAAGCTCTTCAGTCGGTGCCTCAGCAAGCAGAGCTGACTGAGACGCCGTCAAATTGTCGATATCGACGGTCTCCAAACGACGGCGCTCAAAGTAACGAGCGTTTTCCCGTCGTACGATTGTCAGCAGCCATTGTTTAGCCGCTGCATCGTCGCGTAGTGCGTCCAGGGACTTCCAGGCCCGTAACAGCGCCTCCTGAACGACATCCTCCGCTATCGACTTATCCCGACTAAGCCAAGCGGCGTAACGGAACATGTCCATGTGATATACAGCTACGACCCGATCAAACTTTTGTCGCCTGTCGTGCGTAGCGTCGCTATTGTTCATACGAGATGACCCGCCCCTTATCGCTTTTATTACTGCTTTCGCCTAAATCCGCCCAAAACGGCGAAAATCTGTGATCCAGACATGAAAACCGGTGCTAAATATAGGGAAAATAAGAAATTCCCGGTATTATTATTGATTCTGTTTGGCTATGAGTGACTAGCTATGAGTCGATCGACCCCGGGACAGTTCCCCAAAATTCGCATGCGTCGCGGACGCCGTACTTCTGCGTTGCGCCGCCTTGCAGCGGAAACTGACCTTTCTGTTAATAACCTTATATACCCGGTTTTTGTGCTCGATGGCAAAGACAAGGTCGAGCCGGTGCCGTCTATGCCGGGTGTCAGCCGCAAAAGCATCGACAAATTGCTGCTTGAACTGACCGAGGTCCGCGACCTGGGTATTCCAGCTGTCGCACTGTTTCCCGTCATCGATGCGGCTAAAAAATCGCTCGACGGCGCCGAATGCGCCAATCCGAACGGCCTGGTACAAAACACTGTCCGCGCCATCAAGAAAGAGCTGCCTGAGCTTGTTGTTATCACAGACGTTGCGCTGGACCCCTACACAACGCACGGTCAGGACGGCATCATCGATGACTCGGGCTACGTGCTCAATGACGAAACCGTTGCGATGCTGGTCAAACAGGCGCTGTCCCATGCCGCCGCTGGCGCCGACATGGTCGCGCCCTCCGACATGATGGATGGGCGTATCGGCGCGATTCGGACTGCTCTTGAGGATGAAGGGCATATCTACACATTGATCATGGCGTATGCCGCAAAGTTTGCTTCGGCGTTCTATGGCCCGTTTCGCGACGCTGTGGGTTCAACCGCCAATCTCGGCAGCGCTGACAAATCGACCTACCAGGTCGCGCCATCAAACAGCGATGAAGCGGTCAGGGAGGTTGGGCTTGATCTGGATGAGGGTGCAGACTTCGTCATGGTGAAACCGGCGATGCCCTATCTTGATATCGTCAGGCGTGTGAAGGATGAATATCAGGTGCCAACTTTCGCGTACCAGGTCAGCGGTGAATATGCGATGCTCAAGGCCGCTGCAGCAAATGGCTGGCTCAATGAGCGCGACACGGTGCTCGAGTCACTACTCGGCATTAAGCGCGCAGGTGCCAACGGCATACTGACGTATTTCGCGATCGATGCTGCGCGATGGCTAACGGAGTAACGTGTGACGGATGATTCGACAGATGAAACCACGACAACTATAGATCGTTATGGCGTCATGGGGTATCCGATATCCCACAGTCGCTCTCCGGTTATTCATCGACTGTTTGCTTTGCAAACCGGGCAAAAAATTCAATACGAACTCCTGCAGGTATCGCCCGAAAAGCTCGAAACGGCCGTACGTCAATTCCAGCGTACCGGCGGCAAGGGCCTCAATATCACCGTTCCACACAAGTCCGAAGTTACAAGGCTTGTAGATCAGATGAGTGAGCGTGCAGCCACTGCTGGCGCCGTCAACACTTTGTCGTTCAAGGGTGGCGAGATTTACGGCGACAACACGGACGGCATTGGGCTGCTGCGCGACCTTGCCGTGAATCTCGGCGTGGCTCTCGAGGACTCGAGCATTCTTATTCTCGGTGCCGGTGGCGCAACTCGCGGCATCATCGGTCCGTTGCTGGAAATGCAGCCGGCGTCGATCAGAATTGCAAACCGGACACTGGGTAAAGCACAGGCGCTCGCCGATCACTTCTCCAAGTCAGGTCCGGTGACCGCGTGCCGCTTCAATGTCGTTCCGGTCTCCAAACCGTATGATCTCATTATCAATGCGACATCAGCGGGGCTCAAAGGCGAAGCGCCGCCGTACCCGGCCGCAGCCATCTCCGCGTCGACATTTTGTTATGACCTGTCTTACGGCCTGAAACCGACACCGTTCAGCGTGTGGGCGCGTGAAGCCGGTGCCCAGCAGTCCGTTATGGGGTGGGGCATGCTGGTTGAACAGGCGGCCGAGTCGTTTAACTTGTGGCGGGGCGTTCGCCCTGAAACCAGGCCGGTGCTCAAACAAATGAGCGTTATGGCGTAAGCAACAGCTTTACCGCATCGTTACAACTTCTTCCGCGTTGGTCGGATGAATGGCCACAGTATCGTCGAAATCTTTCTTTGTAGCGCCCATACGCATTGCAACCGCGAATCCCTGCAACATCTCATCGGCACCCGGGCCGAAGACGTGGCAACCGACAACACGTTCGTCATCACCTGCTGTGATCAGCTTCATGACCGAACGTTGTTTGTCCTCACCCAGTGCGTAGAACATCGGCGTAAAGCCGGATGAGTAAACCTTAGCGTCATCGCCATATTCCGCGCGCGCCTCATCCTCGGTCATGCCAACCGTGCCTATCGTTGGGTGGCTGAAAATGACTGTCGGGATCAACTGGTAGTCCAGGTGGCGGCCGTCCATGCCACCATACAGGCGGTCCGCAAGCCGTCGGCCGGCCGCGATGGCGACAGGCGTCAGTGCGGCTCTACCGGTCACATCACCCAGCGCATGAATATTCTCGACATTGGTAGCCTGCATGTCGTCCGTCGGCACGAAACCACGCCCGTCCATATTAACGCCCGCTTTGTCGGCGTCCAGCGTTGCAGTGTTAGGTGATCTTCCTATCGCCCAGATCAATGTGTCGACCGGCCCAAACTCGCGGCCATCTTCTGCCGTGAGCTTAAGACCATCATCCGTTTCGCTGACCGAGGCCGGAACCACGCCCGTATCGAGCGCAATACCGCTTTTCTGCATCGTGTCCATGAGCTCACTACTGAGCATTTTGTCGAACTCGCGTAGTACGCCGTCCTTTCGCACTATGACTTGTGTTTCGCTGCCCAAGCCAGAAAAAATGCCCGCTAGCTCTACGGCGATGTAGCCACTGCCCGCAATCAAAACACGCCTGGGTTTTTCCTCCAGTTCAAAGAAGCCATCTGACGTAATACCAAGCTCCGCCCCCGGAAGGTCGGGCACCATCGGCTGACCGCCAGTTGCGATGACGATGTGCTCCGCCTGGTATTCGCTGTCACCCACCATCACCGTATTAGCATCAATAAAGCGCGCGGCGCCCGCGAGATATGTCACGCCACGTTTATCCAGATTATTGCTGTAAATGTCATTCAGTCTTGAGACATAAGCATCACGTCGCGCCTTCAGTGCGGCCCAATCGTGCCCTTTAACGCTGACGTCATAGCCGTAATCTACTGCATGGTGCAACTCGTGCGCGTAGTGAGACGCATACCACATGACCTTCTTTGGGACACAGCCAACGTTGACGCAAGTGCCGCCTAACGGCCCATACTCGGCAACCGCCGCATTGACGCCATACTCAGCCGCTCGCTGTGCGTGAGCAAGCCCACCGCTACCGCCGCCAATCACCAGCAGATCAAATTTTTCTGACACCTTTTTTCTCCTTAGTTTTCCCGACGCATACATAGGTCTGCGCCAGCAACGCTGTGCTAATATGCGGCGCTTGAAAAGGATCTCAAGCGCTCTATGTCCAACCCTCTGCTCGACACATCATCGTTACCCCGGTTTGATGAAATCAACCCGGACCATGTGTTGCCTGCGATCCGGCAACTTATAAGCAGTCATCGCGAGCAACTCAACACCTTGCTCGCGGAAAACCCTGATCCGAATTTCGAGTCCCTGGTCGTGCCCATCGAACTGATGGAACACGAGCTTGGTCGTGTCTGGTCACCGGTGACACACCTGCAAAGTGTACTCGGATCGCACGATTGGCGGGAAGCCTTCAATCAAGCTCTGCCCTTACTGACCGAGCATGGCACCGAAATATCACAGAATGTTCGTCTGCAGCGTGCTTACGCTAGCGTTGGTGATTCACTCGCAGCTGATGCATGCGAATCACATCGCAGTGCCGTCGATCATGCACTACGTGATTTTCATCTTGCTGGCGTAGACCTGCCTGAAGCTGACAAGGACCGCTTCAAGGAAATCATGCAGGAACTCGCTGCGATTCAGGCCAGCTTCGAACACAAGGTGCAGGACGCGATGGACGCCTGGTCGCTGCACATTGAAAGCGCCGATGACCTGGTCGGCGTCCCACAACAGACGCTGGACAGAGCGGCTGACGACGCTGCCGAAAAACAACTCAGCGGCTGGCTGTTGCTACTTAGTTATCCAACCTATGACGCCATCATGACGCACGCTCATGATCGGCAATTGCGCGAGAAAATGTATCGCGCCTGGTCGACGCGCGGCTCTGATCAGGGTGGCAGTCCGGAGTGGGACAACAGCGACAATATCGAGAAAATACTGGCACTTCGTCATGAGGCCGCGAATCTCGTCGGTTTCGATAATTACGCTGAGTACTCACTAGCCACAAAGATGGCAAACTCAAACGAAGAAGTACTCGATTTTCTGCGCGAACTCGCCGCCCGCTCCCGTGATGCGGCAGAGCAGGAGCTCTCGGAGCTGCAAGAATTTGCCGGGATGGATCTTGCGCCCTGGGACATCACCTTCTGGCTCGAGAAATACAAACAGGCGAAGTTCTCTGTTTCCAACGAAGAGCTGCGCCAGTACTTCCCGGCCAAGACAGTCATCAGCGGCTTGTTTTCGCTCGCCGCAAAACTGTATGACGTCAGCCTGGAGCAAGGGCGTGACGTCGCGGTCTGGCATGAAGATGCTCGTTATTTCTCTATTGGAAATTCCGAAGGCAAGATCATCGGTGGTTTTTACACGGATATTTATGCGCGCAATGGCAAGCGCAGCGGAGCGTGGATCGACGAATGCATTAGTCGGCAGCACCTCAACGGCAAGACCGAGTTGCCGGTCGGCTACCTGGTATGCAATTTTCCACCGCTGGATGACACCGGGCTTTCGCTGCTTACTCACGACGATGTCGTCACGTTGTTTCACGAATTCGGCCACATGTTGCATCACTTGTTGACGCGTATTGATATTCCCAGTGTTTCAGGTATCAACGGTGTTCCCTGGGATGCGGTGGAGCTGCCAAGTCAGTTCATGGAGAATTTTGCATGGAGTTACGAGGTTCTCAGTGAGTGTTCCTCACACGTCGAAATTGGTGAACCCTTGCCACGAGAAATGTTCGACAAGCTTGAGCAAAGCCGTACCGCTGGGGCCGGCCTTGCGATGCTGCGTCAACTCGAACTGGGAATGTTCGACTTCCGTCTGCATGCGGAATACCAACCGGACAACCCAGTTCCGGCGCTGCAGATGCTTGACGATGTTCGAAACGAAGTTTCGCTGTTGCAACATCCTGAGTACAACCGGCTGCCACACGCGTTCTCGCATATTTTTGCAGGTGGCTATGCCGCTGGATACTACAGCTATAAATGGGCCGAGGTGCTCGCCGCTGATGCGTTCTCTGCCTTTAAAGATGCGGGTATTTTTGACCTCGAAACGGCGCAGCGATTTCGCCATGAAATCCTCGAGGTGGGTGGCAGCCGCGACATCATGGATGCCTACATTGCGTTTCGTGGTCGCAAACCAACGATCGACGCACTGCTGCGCCAGGATGGCATTCAAGCCGAATGAAAATCGCCACCTGGAACGTGAATTCGATGAACGTGCGTCAACCGCATGTTGTTGAGTGGCTGCAAAATCACCAGCCCGACGTGCTGGTTTTGCAGGAAATAAAGCAACTCACCGAGAAGTTCCCCAGCGACGATTTGCAGGCCATCGGCTATCACTCCATTGCCAGCGGTCAGAAAACTTACAACGGCGTTGCCGTGATCAGCAAGACACCTGCGACCGATCCCGTATACGATTTCCCCGATCTCGACGACCCACAAAGACGTATTCTTGCAAGCACTGTCGGCGACGTACGCGTTGTTGATCTTTACATTCCAAACGGTTCAGAAGTCGGCTCGGATAAGTACGAATACAAACTCGGCTGGTTAGCCTCTTTGCGGCGATTTCTGGAAGCAGAAATGAAAGAGCACGAAAAGCTTGTCGTTCTGGGCGACTTCAATATTGCGCCGGCGGATGAGGACGTACACGACCCGGAGAGATGGGGTGAAGCCATTCTTTGCAGCCCGAAAGAACGAAAGGCGCTGCTCGACCTGACTGATCTTGGCTTAACCGACGTCTTTCGAAAATTTGAGCATCCCGAGAAAACGTTCAGTTGGTGGGACTATCGTGCAGCGGGTTTTCGCCGCAACGCCGGCTTAAGAATCGACCTTATACTGACCACCGATGCTATGACAAAACACTGCACTTCCTGTTACGTCGACAAGGAACCACGAGCCTGGGAACGGCCATCAGACCATGCTCCCGTTGTCGCAGAGTTTGATGTTTGATTATCCTCACGGCTCGCCGCCTGCATATAACATATTCCGCAGAATCAGCCTGTGAGGCAGGTAGCCGCGGTGTATGATGAAAACAAAAAAATGCAGGGAGTCATGTCTCAGGATCGACGCAACGATTACGACGTAACCGACACCGTTCAGGTCAGCAGCCCTGCCTCGGTGCGTAACGCTGTGCATGAATTATTTTCCGAAACATTTCCCGGCATGTCATACGACAAGTTATGGCTTGCTTTTTACGATTTTGAGCGTTTATTCACCGGTCGTTATCCAGGTTACGCAGGCTGTGACACGACCTATCACGACATGCAACACACATTGGATATGACGCTCGCAGTCGCTCGCCTGATCGTTGGCTATGAGCGCAGTGTGGAGCCGCCGGATCGCCTTGGTGCAGCCCGTGCGCAGATGGCGATTGTGACAGCACTGTTTCACGACTCCGGTTATATTCGCCACGAAGTCCGTGACAGTGAGTTTTCGAACGGCGCAGAATTTACGCTCTATCATGTCTCACGCAGTGCCGATTTCCTGCGTCGCTATCTGCCAGGTCTCGGTATGTCCCAGGACGTCGGCATAAGCAGCATGATTGTTCACTTTACGGGTTACGAACTCGATCTCGACGATATTGAGCTCGACGATCCGCGCGATATTATCTGCGGACATTTGATCGGTACGGCCGATTTGATCGCGCAAATGGCTGATCGGTGTTATCTGGAGAAGTGTCGAGACCGGCTATACCAGGAGTTCGTAGTTGGTGGTGTTGCGGTCGAGAATGCAAAGCCGGGCGAGTACATGGTGCGCTACAAGTCCGGCAAGGATCTCCTGAGGAAAACGCCCACGTTCTATCAGCAAGTAACGCGAGACCGCCTGAACTCCAAATTTAATCGTGTCTATCGCTACGCCGAAGTCCTGTACTCGGGGCAGAATCCCTACATCGACGCGATACGGCACAACATCATGCACCTCGTTCGAATTCTGGAAACGAACGACTGGTCGTTATTGCGCCGCGAACCGGATTATTTCCTCGGTATTGCGAACGCCGTTCAGGACATCGAGAGACTGGTTGCGACACAGCTGGCCTCGTTAACCGGTATCGGCGTCAAGAGTGACAGTCCGTTACTGATGCCCGGCTGAACGCACCCGCGCTAGTCATTCTCTCGCTCCTCACGCCATAACCTCAGGGCCTGATATTCAGTCCTGGATAGTCTCCGGTTCGCGTAAAAAGCGGCCAGCGCCGCCGCAACAGCAGCATAAAACGCGTCAGCAAAAGTCAGCCGCTCGTCGAAATAAACTGGCCAGGTCATACTCGTCACCGCCCGTAATATATCCAGCGTCCCCGTACCGAATCCTTCTGCTGTCACCGACGCCGCGACAACAATATTGGCTATCAACGAACCGCCAACAGCCATCACCGCAGCAATAAGCGGAAAGCGCCAATCCGTACCTCTTCCCGCCAGCCGGGTGCTGTGTCCCAGCAAGAATCCAAGCACGATGGTGAACCACGGAAACACACGATTGGTTAGCGCGGAGAGCGTGATCCAGAACATGCTGAAAATAATTATGACGATGAGCCCCGCAACAACGGTGTTACGAACTGACTGTGCACTAACGAGTCGCCTGCCATCGGCAGACGTTACTTGTGTTGGCTTGCCGCTACCGTGTTTCTTTCGCAGTCGCAGTGGGTTCTGTACGTCAGTCATTTGATTCGCGTGCAAGCATGACCAGCAAAAGGGCTGCGAGGGCAGGGGCTCCCTGAACCACGAGAATTGATGCCTTCGCCGTTACCGCCCCGAAGATCCCGGCCACTAACACACAGGTTAGAAAGAAAACCTTTATTTGCTGCGCATTGTCTTTTGCGATTAGCCCCCAGATCAATCCGGCGGCAAGAAACCCATTGTACAGGCCCTGATTTGCTGCAAGCGCGCTGGATTGCTCAGCAAACTCCGGAGTCAGTCCGAACACTTTGATGCCTGTCGGTGTCGACCAAAAGAACATTTCCAACACGAGAAACAGAACGTGCTCTAACGCGACAAACGCGACGAGTGCTGCAGCTACTTTTTTCATGAAGTTGTGTCCTTCCTTACAGTCGAATGCCTACTCTGAATGTTCCTGGACGATACTTAGAAACTCCCGCAGAGAAATCGCTTCTTTGCCCATCATGGAAAGGTAGATCTCGTACCTGTTGGCGTAATCAGGGAACTCTTCGAACAAGCGGCCAAGCGTTTTCGTGTTTTGGCGTATATCTACCGACCACCGTCGAGTTACCGAACTACGAACGTCGCCAGCCGATATTCTCATTTCCCAATCACCAATGTAATTGATCACGCCGGGTACTATTTCAAAGGTGTCGCTCGCCGAGCCCGGCACCTCCCGTATGATTGGCGGGTCCTGATTCAGGGTTTGCTCCATCCGAATTCGGTGCTCCACTTCGTATTTACTCCAGAAGTAGCGCCCGGGTGGCGAAATGACTATGCACATTCGTGCTTGTGGCCCTGCTGGCTTGCACGCATCGTTACGACGTAGCCAGTCTCCTGGTTTATAAATTCGAATCTTTCGATCCTTTCGCCGCCCGCCCCGGCAATTCGAATCAGCAAGTATCCGTGGCTCGGCCGAATCGGTGCTGCCTGGCGTAACTCCTCAGCAAGTCCTGGCAGGGAAATGAAAAGACTGCAAAGAAACAGGAATGCGACTGGTCTCGACATCAAGCTTGCGTGGTTGCAACGTATATTCAAACCTCTGCCTGCCACCAGCTATATAGAAACTCCTGAGCGGCTCTCTTTGGCGTCCGGTGCTCCTCGATCTCGTACGCGCGCATGTGGAAGTCCGGCTCAAGTAGCGCCTTCAGCATTTCGACAGAGTAGCGCTGCACCTCCAGACCACTGCAGCGCGTCGGCCCCTCTTCGCCAAAGGTGGCCAGCAAAAAGTGGCCTTGAGCTTGAAGGGACTTACGCAGAACGTCGAGATACTGTTGCCGATCGGCCGCGTCAGTCAGGAAGTGAAATACAGCGCGATCATGCCAAATGGCATAGGAGCGCGAAGGCTCAAATTCAGTGACGTCGGATTCGATCCATTTCACCTGAGTAGCGACGGCTCCGAGTCGAGCACGGGCTTGCGTAAATGCACTGGAAGCAATATCAAGAACGCTTAAGTCCTGATAACCGGCATCGAGCAAATTATCGACGAGCGTCGATGCGCCACCGCCCACATCCAGGATCGCAGCTTGTGGCAACACGCCGGTTGAGCGAATCAACTCCAGTGATTTCGCCGGAACTGGTTGGTACCAGGAAACGTTCACTGATTCCTTGGTGGTGTAAACGTTTTCCCAGTGCGATTTTCGCGAAGTGTTCATAGGATCTCCCTGATTAGGAGGCCGTGATTATCTGTCTGTTTGCCTGTCGCTTAGACTAACCTAAAATCCAGTCTACAAGAACAAAGGAAAACATCGTCAGACTCACACCTTCAACACCATATCCACGCGGTGCATTCCCGGCCCCCATCCATTAAGGGTCTGTCAGCCACTACCTTTTATCATCTCAACCGTTTTCCATTTCTCGGTTCTTCGGCTTGGATCGGGGTCGCGAAGTGCCTGTTCTGATTCGATCTGCTTCAGGTAATCGCCAGGGAATCCGTGTGTACGAGCGCCGATCAATACCAATTCATGGTACCAATCGTACGGTAGCAAGGAGTCGTCAATGTGAGACTCCTCTGCAACGTATGAAACACAGTCGCCAACCTCCGGAATACTCAGCATGATGTCGGAGTAGCCAAACCCAACGCCCTCGATTCTGTCGAGAGTACGCTTATCTTCGGTGCTGATTTCGTAGATCGCACAATACACTCCGCCGCCACCAGCAAGAATGCTGCATTTCGCAGATTTGTCATCGCCCCGCTTGTGGAAATAGAGCGACCATCCCGGCAGCAAACACGTGGTTATCAGCATTGCCGACGATAGCCGCTTGCCCAATCGAAGCGGATGCAGATTAGAGCCATATGCTGCGTAGCGCATCGCTATTGAGTAGTGTCTGACGTCAAGGAGGCACAGCTCGGAAACAGGTCCTGATGCATGGCCAGCTCCTCACGGACTCGCTGGTAATTTTCTCGAGCTTCTGGTGTTCTTGCACGAAGCGAGCTCCCCATTTGGCTTTGAAGTTGATCATAGCGAAACCACCAGAGCTGAATGGCTCCGACCATCCATTTGCTCTCAATTCTGGACAGCAACACCCCATCGTATCGATCACTACGGTGTGCAAGCACCCAGACCTGACTGTCACACGCCGGCCCTTCCTCACACGGGCATTTATCAGTAACACCAGAGATGTTGGCTATTGCTCCCGGAAAGACCTCGCGAATAACGGCTTGTATTTCCCGGACCTCGTCGTCAGATATATTTTCGGCACGTAGCGGCTCATCGAGACGGCGCGGCCGAGTCGTGCGAATATAGCGACGCCTCTCATACTCAGCCCTCCGTACTGACCAGCTCTTA
>RCNF010001457.1_pt1 | contig 12456 bp, 12 predicted proteins | sample 2041311 | NCBI WGS metagenome assembly RCNF01 (sample SAMN09708228, study PRJNA481090) | Marine sediment metagenome, whole genome shotgun sequencing project. | biome: marine sediment; feature: ocean; material: sediment; isolation source: Sewage treatment plant 2 marine sediment (STP2) ... | reverse complement strand
ATATTAGATTGGAAATAATCAAGTTCTATGTTAGGATATTTCTCTTGTAAAGTATTGAAATATTCTTCAAAAGAAGCATTTCCATAAACTTCAGGTTCTCGCTTACCTAGTAAGTTTAAATTAGGACCGTTGATGATAATTATTTTCATAAAGCTAATTTATCAAAAAATAATATAAAAAAAGCGGCTTATAGCCGCTTTCATATCAGTATTATTTTTACTAAAATCTAAATCCTGCGCCTACACCAAATGCGGCTATTGTAGAACCGTCTTTGCTCATGCCTTTATAAAACGCAAAAACATCCATAGTTTCACTTTTCCAGCCAGCTTTTGGTTGATAATAAAAAGCTCCTGAGCCACCGCTTTGCGTTGAAACAGCATAACCTAAATCAACAGCACCAAAAATATTATCAGCAAAGCTGTAACGCGCTGTTCCTGCCAATGGGATAAATCCAAAGTCATCCGCTTCTACTGTAAAATCTACTCCGTCTCCAGAAAAAGTTTGATCTTTTCCGGTAAAATGCGTATAACCAGTAGTTAACCCTACATCAAACCCTTCCGCAACGTTAAATAAATAAGACAGATCAACACCAAAATTCAAACCTGAGTAATCAGAGATGTCTCCAGAAGGAATCCCAACATGAATACCTGCCGTAAGGCCTTCTTGAGCATTTACACTCGTAAAACTAAAAATTGCCAACATGGCAACAATACATAATTTTTTCATAATTTTAAATTTAATTCGATTTAATAACGCTAAATAAGGAAATAAATTTTACAAATTAAATTTTTATCAACAGAATATTAACAACCGTTATTAACAATTGTTGATAATCAAATAGTTAAAATTAAAATTTGGAGGTAAAATTCAATTGAAAAATAATATAGATGAACAAGTCTTACTTCCGCCAGAATAATATTTAGACTTGATTTTTAAAACTTATAAACAACTCCAGCTTGTAAAACATTCGTTTTAAGACTAGGTGTTATATTTAAAAAACCACCCGTATCCAGCAAATCATTTATACTTTTATCTACCCTGTCATTCAATCCAAATGAATATTTAGCTTGTATACTGATCTTTTCAGAAATATCAAAACCTGCACCTACAGCCATACTGAATCCGAAAGTATTTATAACTTCTTTAACAATAGACGGTACATCTAGTACAAAATCTAATTGTGGACCGGCTTGCAGGTTAAACTTCTCAGCAATATAATATTTTGCCATAATAGGTATAAAGATTGCACTTTCACCCCCAATATTGGCATATAACAATTCAGGCTGAATATGAAAATCTCCAATTACTTCAACATCAGCTAATAAACCAATATAGAAACCTCCACCATCTAAAACGTCTAGATTATTAGAAATACTGCCAATATCAAAACCTGCTATTTCTAAATCTGCAGAACCTAAAAATAATCCCCCCGTAGCACCAAAACTAACTCCTTGAGCATAAGTATTTTGTAAACTAAATATTACAAGTGTTGCAATTAAGCATAATTTTTTCATGTTTATATGATTTTAAGTTATAAAGCAAGATACAAAAAAATGGAAATTTATTATTAACTAATCATCTATTTAGTTAAAAGAAATATCCGGCAGAAACTTGTATAACCTGATTTTGATTTTTAATTTCATCAGCCCCTTCAAAGTCATTGATATTAGATAAACCCAAGTTATAACGTGCCGCTAGAAAAACCCCGCTTTCTAGTCTATATGCTAAGCCAAAATTTAATCCGAAGTCAATTCCCTTAATTTCATCCAAGATATCTTTTTCCCCAGTTTCAGTTTCTCCATTATCAGTTTTTTCAAACTCTCGATCAGCAGTTAATAAAAACCCTACTTGTGGACCCCCTTCTAAACTAAGGCCCTTAACAATATAATATTTAGCGAGTAAGGGTACATTAATATATTCTAATTTAACAGAAGTATAACGAAATGTCACATCATCAAGAGTTTCGCTATAATCAGATTTAACTCCCTGGGCTGAATACAATAATTCAGCTTGAAAAGAGAATTCATCAGAGATCATAATTTCTGCAATAGCGCCTGCATGTAACGATGTTTTTGTATTGAGATCATCTGCTTCATCTCCTGTAATATTAGCAATATTGACGCCTATTTTAGAGCCATATCTTATATTTTGGGCATTAACGCCAGTAAACACAAAAAATACAATGATTGAAATAAATAATAAATTTTTCATAACAAATATCTTTAAGTTACATTACCAGATACAAAAAAAGGAAGCAATATTGCTTCCTTCTTTTACACATTAAAAATTGTTAAAAGAAATATCCAACTGAAACTTGGATGACTCCGTTATGCCATTTAAAAGAATCTGCTTCAAGCATCTCAGAGTCGCTTAGATCGGCTAATCCCAAATTATATCGTGCTCCAAAATTTAAACCGCTTTCGGTTTTATAACCTACTCCAAAGTTTATTCCAAAGTCAATTCCTTTAACCTCATCTTTAATGTCAACACTTCCTGAATCGCCATCTTCTTCCCAATCTACTTCTGCTGAAAGTAAAAAACCAATTTGAGGGCCGGCTTCTAAGCTAAAGCCTTCACCAACATAAAATTTTGCCATTAAAGGTAAATTAAGATAATCTAATTTGTAAGTTTCTTCATCTCCAGTTTCTTTATATTTGGCTCCTTGAGCTGAATATAATAATTCTGGTTGGAACGAAAATTTATCAGAAATTACAATTTCAGCAACTACACCTACATGCAAAGATGTTCTCATATCAAGATCATCAGTTTCATCTCCCGTAATAGAAGCAAAGTTAACTCCGGCTTTAGCACCAAAATTTACATCTTGAGCATTCACATTCGTGAATCCAAATAATACAATTGCAATAATAATTAATGATTTTTTCATAATAATTGATTTTTATTTGATTAGTATTAAAAAGTGCTGATTACACTACTTTGTGTTAAAATTATGAATTCTATAAGTTAGAATAAATGATATCCATCAGTTCTAGAGCACTTTAGTTATTTTCACTAATAAAGTTGAGCTTAAAATGTTTAAATGCAAAATGATTATTTTACCCTATTTTTACACAAATGAAATGGAAAGAAGCACTTAATGATTTTAATTATATCTAAAAATTGAAAGAGGATTAGCACTAAATTCTGTTGAAAATTATGGTAGAGATATACAAAAACTCATATTATTTTTGGAAGAGCATGAAATAAAAAAATCTCCTATTGCTATTACCGATGAAACCATTCAACAATTTGTTTATGAAATTTCTAAACTGGTGAATGCAAGAAGCCAATCTCGTATTATATCCGGTTTGCGCAGTTTTTTTGATTATTTAATTTTTGAAAATTATAGAAAAGATAACCCTACCACCCTGTTAGAGACTCCGAAAATAGGTAGAAAGTTACCCGATACTTTATCAATAAAAGAAATTGATCTTTTATTAAATCAAATTGATCTGAGTCACCCACAAGGAGAACGTAATAGAGCTATTTTAGAAACATTGTATAGCTGTGGCTTACGAGTCACCGAATTGATCACTTTGCAAATTTCAGATCTATTTTTTGAAGAAGGTTTTATTAGAGTAATCGGTAAAGGAGATAAACAACGATTCGTACCTATAAATGTGGAAACTCAGAAATATATTGTGATATACATGAACCATATTCGGAATCATATCAAGGTGCAAAAAGGTTATGAGGATACTTTATTCTTAAATAGAAGAGGGAAACAGCTTACGCGAAATATGATCTTTTTAATTGTAAAAGAATTGGCGGAAAAAGCTGGTGTTGATAAAAAGGTGAGTCCACACACATTTAGGCATTCGTTCGCGACCCATTTACTAGAAAATGGGGCTGATCTAAGATCTATTCAACAAATGTTGGGTCATGAGAGTATCACTACTACTGAAATTTATATGCATGTAGACAAAAGCTTTCTAAAAGGAGTTATTGAAAAATATCATCCCAGAAAATAAAAAACCTTCTCAAAAAATGGAGAAGGTTTAACATTGTATAAAGTAATTAATGATTATTTCGCAATATTAACTGCTCTGGTTTCTCTAATTACTGTTACCCTAACCTGACCCGGATAGGTCATGTCATTTTGTATTTTTTGAGATATATTAAATGAAAGTTCAGAAGCTTTCATATCATCTACTTTATCACTAGCCACAATAACTCGTAACTCTCTACCTGCCTGAATAGCATAGGCTTTTTGTACTCCGGAATATCCAAACGCAATATCTTCAAGATCTTTTAAACGCTGTATGTACGAATCTAATACCTGACGTCGGGCGCCTGGGCGGGCACCAGAAATAGCATCACAAACTTGAATAATTGGTGCAAATAATGATTTCATTTCAATTTCGTCATGGTGAGCCCCGATAGCATTACAAACATCAGGTTTTTCGCCATATTTTTGCGCCCATTCCATACCCAATAAGGCATGTGGTAATTCACTCTCCGTTTCAGGAACTTTACCTATATCGTGCAATAATCCTGCTCTTTTAGCAACTTTTGGATTAATACCTAATTCAGCAGCCATCAACGCACATAAATTCGCTACTTCTCTTGAATGCTGTAATAAATTCTGACCATAAGAAGAACGGTATTTCATTCTACCCACCACTTTAATTAATTCAGGGTGTAACCCATGAATACCTAGATCGATTACTGTACGCTTTCCAACTTCAATAATTTCTTGGTCAATTTCTTTTTGGGTTTTTGCAACGATCTCTTCAATCCGTGCCGGATGTATTCTGCCATCAGTAACTAACTTATGCAATGATAATCTGGCAATCTCTCTTCGTATAGGATCAAAGCAAGAAAGGATAATGGCTTCAGGCGTATCGTCAACAATTATTTCTACTCCGGTGGCTGATTCAAGTGCTCTAATGTTACGTCCTTCTCTACCAATAATTCTACCTTTTACATCATCAGACTCCAGATTAAATACTGATACACAATTCTCAACAGTCTGTTCAACTCCAATACGCTGTATGGTGTTTAAGACAATTTTCTTTGCTTCCTGCTGCGAAGTGAGTTTTGCTTCTTCAAGAGTATCTTGAATAAAAACCATGGCATCAGATCTTGCCTCTTCCTTTAATGATTCTATCAATTCCTTTTTTGCATCATCGCCAGACAAACCAGAAATTACTTCAAGTTGTTCGACTTGCCTTTTATGCATCTTATCGGATTCTTTCTTTTGTTTATCTAGAAAGTCAATTCGATAATCGTAATCGCCTATTTTAGTTTCTAAAGACTTATTAAATTTTACATTTTTATCGAGTTCTTGTGCCACTTTTGATTCTTTCTCTCTAATACGTTTTTCTGCTTCATTAACCTTTTGATCCCTGCTATGAATCACTTTTTCATGTTCAGATTTTAACTCAATAAACTTCTCTTTTGCTTGTAATATTTTATCTTTTTTTAATGCTTCAGCATCTATTTTCGCTTCTTTTAATGTTGATAGCGCTTGTTTTTTAGCATTTTTCAAAATCATCGACGCTTTATTTTTTTCGAGCATTTTTGCTATCACAAAGCCTATAATCAATCCTATAACTGTGCCAATTAATACCGGCAATATCATTCCTTCCATTGTGTTGATTTTAAGTATAAAAAAAGCCTACATTAGAGAGGTTTTACAAACTCCTTGTAAGACAAGTTTAGGGTTAACTAGTTGATCAAGTATCCGCGTATAACGGCACGCTTTACTAACTAAGACTCACCCTTTTCAAATAAATAATGTTGAGTTTATTAAACAAATAACTAATGTAGGCAGTAATTGTTGTATTTTAAAGAACGTATTATAAATGAGTATCTAACAATACACTCATTTCTTGTAATTTATTTTCAATTTTATCAGCATCCTTCTCATTATAAATACTTTTCACTTCTTGCAGTGATGCAAATTGTAACGCACACATAGCTAAAACATCTTGCTTATCTCTAACTTCATAGTTTTCTTCAAATTTTTTGATAAGATCGTTTATCTTTTTTACAGCTTTTCTTACCCCTTCCTCTTCTCCTTCACTTTTAATTGTTAACGGATAAACTCTATCTCCTATTGTAACTTTTATTTTAAGTTTCTCGTTCATGATTGAGTTTACTCATCTAACTGAGCTATGCATTTATCTATTTCACGAATTAATGTATTTATCTTCAGCTTCGTTGTATGTTTATCTTCTTTGCTGCCTACAATTGCGTTTGCAATTCTTAATGATTCATATCTGTCTTCTATAGCACTAATAGATTCCAGTTTTTCTTGAACCTCCAAAACAAGCTTTTCGCTTTTTTCAAGAAGTTGTTGATTTTCTATTTGTAATAGCTCATATTTTGAAAGTAACCTAGTTAGCTTACTTTGCAGGGAATCGACTATTTCCAAAACGTTACTCATCAAATACAAAGATTCTAAACCTTAACAACAAATTTAGTGTTCTTGGCAGAATTAAGCAACTGTTTTGGTATTTATATTAATAAACTGCCATAATTGTTTGATATATAAAGTCTTAATTTTTAATTTTTAATTTCAATTTCTTATCATTATTTTAGCCTGTTATTATGGGGAGATTATTTAAAATTTTTTTACTATTATTTTGTTTGAATATTGGGTTTGCTCAAACTAAATATCCGGAAGACTACTTTATAGAACCTTTAGAAATACCATTAATTTTATCCGGGACTTTTGGTGAATTGCGAAGTAATCATTTCCATGCTGGATTAGATATAAAAACGCAAAAACGTGAAGGCTTAAATGTTCTTTCATCTGCTGCCGGATATGTATCTCGCATTAAAATTTCTCATTGGGGCTATGGTAAAGCGTTATATATTACACATTTGAATGGTTATACAACGGTGTACGGTCATTTAAAAAAATTCTCTCCTAAAATTGAAGCCTATATAAAAAAATTACAATACAAAAAAGAAAGCTTTACGGTTGAATCATTTCCTAAGGCGCATGAACTAACCGTAGATAAAGGTGAAATTATTGCCTTTAGTGGAAATACAGGAGGTTCAGGAGGTGCACATCTACATTATGAAATTCGTGACAGCCATTCTAAACCTATCAATCCAATGTTTTTTGGTATTGAAATACCTGATTCCCGAGCTCCTGAAATTAGAGCTGGCGTTGTATATTCTTTTGGAGATTCTTCAAATGTCAACCAATCTAACAAGGTAACAGAATTAAGAATTATCAAAAGAGCTAACGGAACCATCATGACTAATCCTATAGAAGCTTTTGGCACAATAGGATTTGGTGTTAACGTTATTGACAAACAAGATGGTGCTTTAAATAATAACGGTATTTTTAGTTTAAAAATGACCGTTAACGGTAATACGGTTTATGAGCATTCGGTCGACACATATGCATTCAGTGAAAGTCGTTATCTGAATACCTTGATAGACCATGAAAGGTATTATCACAAAAAGCAGCGCATTCAAAAGTGCTTTGTTGAACCTGCGAATAAATTAAGTATTTACAAAAATTTAGTGAATAATGGTTATTTACAAATTAAGGATGGGATGTCCTATACTGTTAAAATAACTGCGAAAGATTTTAAAGGCAATACTCAATCGATAGTGATTCCAGTAAAAGGTAAAAAAAACAATGTTATAGTAAAAAATAAAATTACTAAAACCCCTCATTTTTTTAAGGCTAATGAGTTCAATAAAATTACTAAAGATAATGTGACAGTGGCTTTTCCAAAACAAAGTTTTTACAATGATATTTATTTTAATTTTGAATATAATGATAGCATTGTAACTTTGCATGATCAAAGTATACCCATTCATAAAAGTTTCACCTTAACATTTAATATTTCCAACTATCCCATAGAAAAAAGAAACCAACTTTTCATTGCAAGAAGAAATTATAAAGGCAGTTTATATTACAATAATACTAGACGTAAAGAAGATAGATTATATACTCTTAGCAAAACATTAGGTAACTATACCCTGGCCCTTGACACAGTTAAACCAAAAATAATTCCGATTAATTTTAAAGATGATCAACTTCTCACAAAATACAGATTTTTAAAATTCAGAGTTTCTGATGATCTATCCGGTATAAAATCTTACAGGGGTGAAATTGATGGAAAATGGATTTTATTAGAATATGACGCTAAAAAAAGTCTGTTAACTTATGATTTCAACGATGGGCAATTAGAAGGTACTAAGCACTCATTAAAAGTTTTTGCCAGTGATAACGTTAATAATACTAATACGTATATTGCAACGTTTTACAAAAAAGAATAAAGTTTAGTTTCCAAAAGAAATATTTATTTGAAAACCATCATTCCATTTATTATTGTCTTAACTTTTTTTACTAGTTCTATTATTGCTCAAACGGCTGTTGTTAAAGGAATTATAAAGGATGAAAACGGGAAACCAATTGAAGGTGTAGCGGTTACTCATAATCAAAAAGGATCTTCTTCAAATAATAAAGGCGAATATTCAATTCAAGTTCAATCGGGTCAATTGATAACTATTACATTTAGTCATGTTTCATTTAATACATTAACCAAAAGAGTTAGAATTCCAAAGAACAGGACATTAAATTTTTCTCCTAAATTATTAAGTAAGACAGAGGAGATTGACGAAGTAATTGTTAAAAACAATAAAGAAATAGCCCAAGGAATTGATAAAGTACCCATTGAAACCATAAAAAAATTACCTGGAGCAAATGCAGGTATTGAAAGTACTCTAAAAAATATAGGATTAGGGGTTAGCGGTTCGAATGAATTAAGCACACAATATAATGTTAGAGGCGGTAATTATGATGAAAATTTAGTTTATGTAAATGGCATAGAAGTGTATAGGCCCTTTTTGGTACGTTCAGGCCAACAAGAAGGGTTAAGTTTTGTAAATCCTAATCTTACACAAAATGTTAAGTTTTCAGCAGGAGGTTTTCAAGCAAAATATGGCGATAAATTATCATCAGTATTGGATATTACTTACAAAAGACCGGAGCAATTTAACGTAGCGTTAGAAGCTAGTTTATTAGGGGGTAGCGCAACTATTGAAAATATTACATCAAATAATAAACTATCATCAATTGTTGGTTTTCGTTATAGAAATAATAGTTTATTCGTTAATAGCAAAGACGTTGAGACTAATTTTAAACCTAATTTTACGGATGTACAAACCTATGTTTCCTACCAATTTAATGAAAATTTTAATCTCGATTTTTTGGGTAATTTTTCTTTGAATAACTATGAATATACTCCTATATCCAGAAGAACAAATTTTGGCACAATTGCAGATCCATTGGCATTGATTGTTAATTATCAAGGAAAAGAAGATGATCAATATCTTACCTTATTTGGCGCATTAAAAGGAAACTACATTGTTAATGATGATTTGAATATAAGTTTAATTACTACCGTGTACAATACTCAAGAGGAAGAACATTATGACATATTCGCTTTTTACGGAATTGGAGAAGTGGATGCGAATTTTGGGAGTGATAATTTTGGAGAAGTTAATTTTACGCAATCTATAGGTTCACAATTAGATCACGCACGTAATGATCTAGATGCATTAATTTCCAGTATTCAGGCCAAGGCCACTTTAAAAAAAGGAGATCATGTTTTTGAATTTGGAGCTAAATATCAAATTGAAGATATAAAAGATAGAATTATAGAATGGGAAGTTATAGATTCTGCAGGTTTTTCAATAAGACCGCCATATTTAATCCCAAGAAATGATGAACCTTATAGCCCCTATATTGGCCCAATAGTACCGTTTATAAGCACCAGAGCAACGAATTCAGTACGGATCAATAGAATTTCTGGTTTCACACAATGGAGTAAAACTTCCTTTATAAATCAACATCAACTGTGGTATAATATAGGTGTAAGAGCACAACGCTGGGTAGTAAAAGGTGCCGAATTTACTAATAACAGTCATACGGTTATAAGTCCTCGTGTTCAACTAGCAGTAAAGCCAAAATGGGAGAAAGATATGCTATTTAGAGTTTCAGGTGGCTATTACTATCAGCCTCCTTTTTATAGAGAGTTACGTGATTCTTTAGGAAGTATTCACCCGGAAGTTAAAGCCCAGAGGTCTATCCATTTTGTCCTGGGTAATGATTATAGCTTTAAATTATGGGAAAGACCCTTTAAACTGGTTACTGAGGTCTATTTTAAATCATTGACCGATGTTAATCCGTTTACGGTCGACAATGTGCAGATCCGGTATCAGGCAAAAAATAATGCCAAAGCCTTTGCTACAGGGTTCGATGCCCGTTTGAATGGTGAATTTGTACCGGGGACAGAATCTTGGTTTAGTTTTGGTTATTTACTTACTAAAGAAAATATGGAGAATAGGGGTTATATATCTCGTCCTACAGACCAACGTTTGAAATTTGCTATACTATTTCAAGATTATGTGCCAAGAAACCCTAATCTAAAAATGTATTTGAATTTAGTTTATAATACGGGAGTTCCTGGAGGTTCTCCTTCTTATGCTGATCCTTATATATTTCAAAATAGGCTAAAAGATTATTTTAGATCTGATATTGGTATTTCATATGTATTAGTTGACAATAAAAAACGAGCTAAAAGTGTTTGGCTCCAAAAATTTAAAGAATTTTCAATAGGTATTGAGCTCTTCAATATGTTTGATGTGCAAAACTCAATAACAAATACTTGGGTAAGGGATATTTCTTCAAAAAACTCAGTTGCAATACCAAATTTTTTATCAGGGCGGGTTTTAAATGCTAAAATAAGCATGCGATTATAGTTGTTAAAACGTTGATTTTTTTATTATAATTAAAACTCATAGCCCACCAATATTAAACCATTAGAGACGTTACTAGTCTAAATGAAAAAGATTATTGATAGCTGAAACCGAGCTCATAGAAAAACTTAAGGATCCGCTTACCCAGGAACAAGCGTTTAGAACACTTATGTCTCAGTATAAAGAGCGATTGTATTGGCATATACGAAAAATTGTAATTTCTCATGATGACGCCGACGATGTTTTACAAAATACTTTCATTAAAATTTACCGAAATATTCATAACTTTAAGGCAGAGAGTAAATTATTTTCATGGATGTATAGAATTGCAACAAATGAATCTATTTCTTTTATCAACAAAAGAGCAAAACAAAACAATATTGATGTAAGTGAATTACAATATAAAATGGCCGAAAATTTAGAGGCTGATGTATATTTTGATGGCAATGAAATACAACTGCAATTACAAAAAGCTGTTGCAACATTACCTCAAAAACAACAATTAGTTTTTAACATGAAATATTTCGATGATATGAAATACAAAGACATTTCTGAAGTACTTGAAACTTCAATAGGTGCACTTAAAGCATCATATCATCATGCAGTAAAAAAAATTGAAGCTTTTTTAACACAATAACCATTAAACCTTTTATTAGATTAATAGTCAAATAAGCATAGTGAAAAAAAATAGTTTAAAACATATAAAATTTAAAGAGAACCCATTTAAAATTCCTAGAGGGTATTTTGACACGGTAGAAAATGATGTATTTGCAAAAATATCGAGTGAAAATTTTCCAAAAAAAGAAGGTTTTTCTAGTCCTATCAAATATTTTGAAGATGTTGAAAATAAAATTTTAACTAAAATAAGTGAAGACAAAAACGAAGAAAAATCTGGTTTTGCAATTCCTGAAAATTATTTAGAAACTATAGAGGATAAAGTAATTGCAAAAATTTCTAATGGTAAAAGGCCTGTTAAAGTTATTAATTTCAAATCGATCATTTTAAACAGGGTTTTGCCTTTTGCTGTAGCTGCCTCTTTATTATTAATTATTTATATAAATTATAATAATAAAACTACTAGCTTTGATTCCATTGCTTCTACTGATATTGAAAGATGGATTGAAGATGATCTGGTAACGTTAGATACCTATGAAATAGCCGAAGTTTATAAGGATATGCAAATAGAAAATCAAGACATTTTTGCCGAAGATGAATTAGAAGAATACTTAAATGGCACGGATGTTGAAAGTTTATTTTATGAAAATTAACCAAAAATGAAAAGAATAATACTAGGCATATCATTACTGTTATTATCGTCTTTAACTCTTGTTGCTCAAAATAACAGGGGTCAAATTAAGGCTTTAAAAACGGCCTTTATAACGAATGCCTTAGAATTATCTCCAAGTGAAGCTGAAAAGTTCTGGCCAATCTACAATCAATTTGATCAAAATATGCATAAATTCAAGGCTGTTAAAACTCAACAGTTAGCCCGTACTATACGATTAGCCGGAGGGATAGAAAAACTTTCTGAATCTGAATCTGAAAGAATTTTGAAAGAATTTATTGATATTGATTATAATGTAGCCAATGAAAAAAAGAAATTGCATAAAAATTTGACTGGAATTATTTCTTCAAAAAAAATTATAAAATTATTAAGAGCAGAACAAAATTTTAATAAAGAATTATTAAAAAGACTTCGAGAAAAAAGGCTTAAAAGAAATT
>RCNF010001455.1_pt1 | contig 12460 bp, 8 predicted proteins | sample 2041311 | NCBI WGS metagenome assembly RCNF01 (sample SAMN09708228, study PRJNA481090) | Marine sediment metagenome, whole genome shotgun sequencing project. | biome: marine sediment; feature: ocean; material: sediment; isolation source: Sewage treatment plant 2 marine sediment (STP2) ... | reverse complement strand
TATCAGTCTGATCATGACATATTAAGCAATCAATATTTCTACCATCTGTAAAATCAAAACTGGAATCTTTCCAACCGTAACCAATATGACAACTGGTACAGCGTGGTAAATTTGAGGGAATAGCAATGCAGTAGTTATTGATAATATTCCGTTTCCCGATTCTTGTTTTTACACCATTCTTATCCGTAAATTCATCACCCAGCCAGTTCCAGTGCCTTGTTAGCATAATGTCTTTGTCGATACCATCATGGCAGGCAAGGCATGTTTCAGTGACTTCCTGAGGGGTATTAAATGGACCGTCAATAAACTCTGAATGGTCTACCTGGGCAAATAAGGATGTGTTTAGCAGAATAATAGTAATTAAGCTTAGTATGGTTTTCATTATTAGTGTTTATTTAGACTAATTAAACTATAAAACTAAGCAATTATTAAGAAAGCATAAAGAATATTAATATGCTCTTGGACATATATGTAGATATGAATAGGTATCCTAATATTAGGATTTTTGTTTCCTGCTATCTAAGCCTATTTCTTTTTCAGGATTGATGTATTAAAAAATACCTCCTTACTAACATATCTTATATCCTCTATGGTGTAGAGAGCTTTTGGGTTATGTTTATATATCAGCTCGATAACCTTCTTAAGTTTTTTCCGGCTCACTATCACATATATTACAGCTACATCTCCTTCGTTGCCATGGGCATCAACCGAGGTGGTTCCATATCCTCTTTCCCTGAACTCCTGTATAAGGTTATTTGCTTCTCTCTTAGTAATAATTCTTACTGTTTCATAACCCAGGGCCAGGCGCTCTTCAATTATCATTCCTATATAGTTGCCAGTTGCAAATCCAAGGGCATAGGCAATATAACAGATCCAGTTATCGAGATTATCAACGATCCTGGTTATGGCAATAATCCATATCAGAATTTCAAAAAAACCAGCAATGGGAGCCAGTTTCTTATAACCTTTCGATACCAGGATAATCCTGACAGTACCAATGGAGACATCCATTATTCTTGCAGCAAAGATCCATATATTAAATAATAGTTGGTCTTCATTATGATTGAAGTGCTGCAACTATGTCAGCAGATTTGGTATTAATGTAAGTTAGATGTGGACGTTCTGCTGCGGAAAGAATATTGCTAATCTCTGGCATATTGCCGCCGGAGCCCTTCGATGCCTCATAAGCTTTTTCCAGCGTGAGTACGCGAGCTTCACCAATACCCGTACCTAGCAATGCGGTATGAATATCATCAAACGACATTCTTCGTTGCCTGGCTCGCGCAATGGCACTGTATACCTGCAGGTTTAAACGATAATCACGATCACGATGACGTGCACTTTCATCAATGTGGGCATTTAAATCTGCCTGCCTTGCTACGACTGGTGTTTCTGAATTTCGATCCGGCCCCTGGGGATTCACTACTACTTCTGTATCGACTGGCGGATTGTAAAGTGAAACAATGGTGGCACGAATTGCATTGCGTTTTTGATTACGTAAATCATAAACAGCGGCTTCGCAAAAGAAGCGCGCCGTTACTTTATTTTTTCGATATTTACTGGCATCACTGATATCCACTTCACTGACCGCCACCCTGACTTTGTAATACACCCAGTACCTGTCTTCATTCACCCAGGTTTTAACCCGGCTTTCAATTTGTTGTTCATGGGCGCGATTGGCTGCCGCTGTTATCGGAAACTGATTTTCTGCCGCACCTGGTCCACCGACATTATCGTTGAGTAAATGGCCGCGAATAAATTTCTTATCATCTGTATTCGATTGATTGGTTTCCAGCCTGCCCATCAAATCACTTTGTCCACTGGCGCCACTTCCTGCTGGATGATCAGGACCCAGTGGATCCGCCACCATCTCCAATCCCACTGTATTTGAAGATCCACTTATAGTTCCCGAGCTATAGGTAATTTTTGATACCTTGCCAGCAATCCCTCTTCCCTTCACCAGCTCACTAGACACTTTTTTAACGCCGGGATTAATCTGCAAACTGACCTGAGTTTCGTCGCCCACTGTTTCAAATCCGATGGAGGTCAGATTAAAGCGCGTTCTTATTCGAGGGAAATATCCCGCCAGTTGTTCTGTGTCTTCTACCTGGGCTTCCACCAATTCAAATACACGTGCGGCGGCATCCAGATCCTGAATCTGTTGCTCAGCGGTTCGCGGCATAGGCACCGGCGGCTCATTCAGAGTATCGAGAGAAATCGGATTGGGAAAACGGGGCTGATTCGCACCCAGCACTTCTGACTCCGGCACGGCTCCCTGACGTGTAGCCGGGTTGGTGGCGGCAGCATTGGTGTCTGCAGAAGCACCGGTTGCAGAACCCGCTGTCGCCGGTGTGGCTGGCGTCGATCCCGGCACTGCGTTAGCTCCCTCTGGTGTTGCGCCTGCTGGTGGACCATCACGACGAGGAGGTCGAGCCGGTGCGGCCGGTGCATCTGCGGATTCATTTGCCTGTGAGGCAAGGTCTGAAGGCACACTGTCTGCTTCCGGTCCCGGTGCTGATCGACCTGCCCACTCGGCACGATTTTCAATTGCTTCCCGCGTACCTGCAGCGGGCGGACCGTCTTCCGGCATGGCGCCATCAATCAACCCGCGATTATCCGTATCCGAAGAGTCAAAAGTCAGCTCCGGTATAGAGGGGTTGGACAGGTTCATGGCAACATTGGCACTCAATACCAGATCCGGGCCTATGTTCATGGTATGGGATGCCAGCTCCCAGGTTCGGTCCCACACAGTAACCCAAAGCGCTTCGATTTCTGCCCAGGCATTTAAACTTAATTTCAGCCGCGCACCCGCAGCAAGCGTGGCGGTGCCTTCAAACATCCAGTCACCGTCCTGATAGGACAATTCCGGCACTACCGAAATAGCGCCATACAAACCAGCTGTGGCCATGGCTTCAATGCCACCAGTGAGCGAACCCAGCAACACATCCACACCCAGACCTGCGCCGAAAGCCACATAGCCTTCAACAAATGCGGGCATATAAAACTCCGAGCTCACGTTTAAGTCCGGTGGTTCCTCCGAGGTGACTTCCCAGGTACCGGTAATGACAGAATTGCGAATCTGTCCCGGCCCCAGGCCAGCACGCGCGCCGGCACGAATACGAATCACCGCGACAACAATACCTGCAAACAGGGGTATATTCTGACTGATATTAAGGAATTCGCGCTCTTGTCGACGTTCAGCAAAAAGTTCGTAAGGATTGGTCTGAGTAATGGCAAAGTTCACTACGACATTGCCTTCTTCATCGATGATGACACCTGCTGTTCCTTCTACCCCTTCAAATAAACCCGCAGTCAGTTCACCTTCACCTGATATAACCAGAGCGCCTGCTTCAGTTTGCCTCACCCGAACCAGTATGCTGCCACTCAGATTCGGATCTTCGCGGCTGTAATCAATTTGCGTTTCGCCAGACCACAGATTATCCCCATAACGCACCAGCACTCGACCGCTTAAACCGGGGATATAAGAATCGTCGGTTTGCAATTCCCCTTCGCCTTCGACATTACCCTCGCTGGTAAAATCAACCGTGAACTGACCGCTTTGCAAGCCGGGAATATTTTCGAGAATGATGGTGGCCCCAATAGTAACCAGGCCATTTTCTTTACTGGCGCGCAACTCCCCGGTGCCTGCCGGGCCGAGATTGATAACCGCCTGCCCTGAAAAATCCACATCACCGGATTCTTGCAGGGTGCCGGTTATGCTTCCACTTTGCACGCGCAGGGCACGGGGGAAATTTCGACTGTTAATTTGCACATTTCCGGACAACACACCACTACGATAAGTAAATCGGCCATTGACACCGGTAAGTTCGGATAAAGTCACACCAAAGGTTCCGCCACCATTAAACTGGCCATTGCGAATTGTGGCTGTAATAACTGCTTCACCGATACCACCGTAAACAAACTTCACCGCTTCCAGACCACCGCCCGGAGCACTGTTGTCCATGGTAAACCGCACCGTGCCTTCGGTAATGGACAGGCCAGAAACAGGCGTCTGTATTTCACTTACGGGAATACCAATTTCCGCTTTCAGGTTAGCTTCTTCATCGACTTCAAGAGAGGCACTGGCTCCATTTAAATAATCCTGTTCAAAATCGAATGTACCACTGCCCGATGATCTTCCTTCACCGTTGAACGCAAAAGTAAAATGGCCGCTGCCAAGTTGGGCATAGACAAGATCTGCTTCGATATTGCCAGTTAATTTACCGCGCGCCAGAGTGAAACTACCGCCACCGGTTACACTCAGATTCGGTGCCCCTCGAGACGGTTTAAGATCGCCCGGTTCAATAGTCAACGTTGCGGATAAATTTCTTTGTTCATCCAGACTTACCTGCAAAGTTTTGTTTTTGAAAATGGGAAGATCACTGGTTAATGTTGCATCAAGGCTCGCCTGTCCCTGGTTGTCAATGTCCAGACGCAGTCCGCCGCGCGGGGTGCGCAAATAAGGCACGGTCACATCACCGGTCACCCGCGCGGTGCTGTTACGACGATCATAACTCAGTGTCCGCATATGAACGCCAGGCAAAATCTGACTGCGCTCACCCAGATTAACCGTTACTCGTCCGCTACCCGGGCCTATATCCTCCGCTGATAATTCCAGCCCACGACCAAGTGGAATCAGAAATCCCCCGTTTTCGATTGCGCGCGCAAAAGCTGCATTACCAGCCGCAGCGACACCGCCTTCGGTTGTCGGTGCTGAATCACTGGTTGGTTCAGCAGGCGCAGTCGTTGCTGCACTTTCTCGGGTGGCAGTAGCCGGATCATTCATAAATCCGGCTCCTCAGGTGGCGGTAGTTCCGGTTCCACCTGCAAGCTCGCAACCACAGCATAAAGCTGTTGAAGCAAAATACCGACAAAAAACTGCTTTCTTAAACTGGCAGGCAACTGTTCCACGCCACTAAAAAATAATGCCTGTACAGGTCGGGAAGCACTGCGAATAAAACTCACAATGGATCCCAGTAAGTGCTGCTGTCGAGTGTCATCCAGTAACAAAAATAAATCACTAACCTGCTGCCAAAGTGAAGCTGATGGTGTCGGCAATCGGCTGATAAAAAGCAGCAGGCTTTTTTCCTGTAACTTACGCCCATTAGTCGTCGCTTGTTCAGTTTTCAGGTTGACAACCATCGCCTGCTTGATTTGCTCATCCACTTCTGGTTGGGCTGCTGTGGTTGTTTTAGCAGAGGCTTTTGCATTTGCCTGGTCGGCGGATTCGCTGGCTGACTGCTGCGTATTTTCGGTAGCATTCACTGCCTCAGCTTGCTTTGCCAGAGGCATGACTGCTTGTGGCGTAGTCGATACATTTGCCTGACTTTGCATGGTCGAAGCCGCCCGCGAAGATGAGCTGTCTTTTTCAGCTAGCAACGCTGGTTGAGCAACAGGCGGTGAATTTATTCTGGCAGGCGTTTTAGCTTTATTATTTGCCTGCATATTGATCAATTTTTGCAAGCCTGCATTTCCTAGTCTGGCCTGTAGTTTGCGCAACGCCAGATTCTCTTTTTGCTGATCCCTGTTTTCACCTTTTTGGGGTAATTCAATCTCACTGCTTACGGCCATGTTGTCCAGTCCGTGTTCTTCTTCCAACAGCTGCGGATTATTTTGTAGGTGCTCGTAAAGAAGATGCCAGCTGATCACTCGCGCCGATCTCCCGCGGCTTCACGACGCAGACCCGGATAGTAATCTCCGAAATGATTACGACTAATGGGTTTGCCTATTTTTGCGTACTCTCTACTCACCGCCCGGATTAACATCTGCATGCTAATAGGTTGCTGCTGTTCGGCTGCCTGATAAGCAGCAGCGACAATGCAGTTTTTGATATGTCCACCAGAAATATCAAAACGCTCAGCGAGAAATTTTAAATCGATATTGTCATCCAGCGGAGCCTGCAATTGCTGTAATTTTTCCCATAGGGATAATCGATCCAGCTGATTAGGCAGTGAAAATTCAACCACCGAACTGAAACGTCGAAAGAATGCATCGTCAATATTTTGCGCGAAATTACTGGCCAGAATAACCAACCCGCGATGATCTTCCATTTTTTGCAACAGGTAACTGGTTTCAATATTCGCGTAACGATCGTGGGCATCTTTTACTTCGGAGCGTTTACCAAACAGGGCATCCGCTTCATCAATAAACAACACCACTTCTGAAAGAGCGGCGGCAGCGAAAATTTTTTCAAGATTTTTTTCAGTTTCACCAATGTACTTGCTAACGACTCCGGAGAGATCCACTCGAAACATATCCAGGCCGAGACTATTTGCAATAACACTCGCCGTCATGGTTTTACCAGTACCGGAAGGGCCAATAAAAAGCACCGAGCTACCTTCTGCCTGGTTAAATAAATCCGCCACCCCCCATTGATGTAACACCTGTTGCGCATTAGACCGGCGCCCAATAATTTCACGCAAGGATTGCCGCGTGCTGGCTGGCAATACCAGATCATCGAAACTAAATCGGGCGGTTACAAGCTGGGCAATATCACACATATGCTGCCCCACCCGGGCGCGACACAATTTTTCAAGCGCCAACACAGCACTGGCTTTGTTAGCGCTGAGTGTGACCGCCTTGCATAAATTATCAATTTCTCGAACCGGGAGTGGATAGCGATCTGCAAACGAAGACAATTGAGCAGCAGATAGAGTCACCTGCTCGGGTAGTGCACCTCGCCAACAGGCAATTCGATTAGTCACTGACAATTCAGGCACGGTGACCTCATAAGGCGGTGTGGTAAATTGCGCTCGATGGATTTTATCAGCAATAGACACGCACACCAGGGAGGTCATCACAGTATTGAGATGAGCAAACAATCTGGGTGCCTGTCCATCCACTCCACACACATGCAATAAGCTGTTACCCAGATGCGCTTCTCGAATTGCGCTGGTCAAAACTCGTTGTGCCTGCCTGGCTTCGAGTAAAGTCAGTCGTTGCCAGGACACAGTCAGCAAACCCAGACCCGTAGCAGCACAAAACAGCATTAGCCAGATATCTCGATCGGCCTGTGGCGGCTCATGGATTAATAGCGGGAATTCCTGTTGTTGCCACATTGCAGCCAGTTCATTGGCGGATTGTGTGCATGCATCCTCTTCAAGGCTTACTTTTCCAGACCAGGATTTTTCAAGTACTGGTAGCAGTTGTTCATCTATTTGCCACACACCCGACAGAAAATTAACAATGCGGTTATCCAGCTTGATACCACGCTGACTGATAGGCATGCTGTCATCATCTTTTAATGTCAGCAGTGAAAAATGCAACAGGGCTGCGTCTGCATTTAGTGCACGACGATATTCAGTCATCATCTTGTCTGCGCTAGATGACAGTTTCGCAGCCAGCGAAATTGAAAGTGATTTACGCCCCACATCATCGTGTAAAAAACCAAATACGCGCCCAAAACGCTCGTCAATTTCTGACGCCAGTGCCAGCATCAGCAATTCCGATTCCTGTGCTTGCAGACCAAACAGACGAACCAGTTTCATTATAGGTAAGTCTATTTCGGTAGCATCAAGCCGCAAATTAATGGCCACTTCAGTGCGCTCAATTCGGCTCAATAGTAATTCTTCACCGGGTAGAGCGTCTAGCATTTGGCCGTGAAGTTCTGCCAGTATTGCGTCTACATCACTTTCAGAAATAAACAACCCCAAAAACGATTCCTGTCGATCTTCACCCCGTTGTGCACGTACCAGAATAACTTCGCGATGCAGCTTGAGTGACAACAGCGCAAGAAAGTCGTTTAGATAGTCAGCGACACTTGCGTATCCCTGCAACTCCTGCTGATCTGAAAAATTCATATCTGCTGAGTTCATGTTCGTATCTCAATAGTTAATCTGCGTGTTGACCACGGCAAAATATCGGACCAGTTTGAATAGCCAGCCAGATCAAGAACAATGCGCAAGGGTATGGGTTGCAGACTCACTGCAATGGCAGAGTCGCTAATTTTTATACTGCCCGGGCATCGTAAAAAATTAGCCTGCAGGTAGCGATCACTGCTTGCACTCATACCTGTCAGGCGAGCAGCAAACTGGGCCAGTAACAGACGCCGACATTGTTCGACTCCCTGACTGTCCAAAATCTGTACCTGGCGAATTTCACTGAGACCAAAACGCCAGGTTGCGGGCAATTTAAAAACCCTGGTGTCCTCAGCATCTACAGATGGAATGATTTTCATTAGCCAGTCCGCTGCACCTATAACTTTTGAATCTACTATTTCTGAATCTATTTCTCTTGTTTTAGGTGATGCCGTCGCGACCGGCTGTGAATTTTCATCGGCTAAAGCCAGTGCGATGGCGTCTCGTAAAAATCTGGCTGAACATTGTTGATAAAGTCCCAGGCTTATAGCCACAGGAATCAAAAGCGCGAGACCGGCACACTCACTGTAGTACGATTGTGGTTGTGCTGTATCAGCTTCATCATTAGCATCTATTTTTTCAGCTAAATTTTTTCCAAACCCTATGTTGTCATCCATAGATCCGGGTAATTCAAACAGTAATTTCGTCACTGCCTGCTTGCGTACTTTGTGTTCCTGCAACCAGAAAATAAATTGTTGGGCCATGCCTTGCAGATAACTATCTATGCCTTGCTGTTGAAAATCTTCGATGCTGACACTTTCGCCACTTCGATCAGCAAGCAATAGAATTTTTTGACCATAGTTTTGCACAAATAGAAACGTCGACATGTCACGTAATAGTTTTGAGAAATCTTGAGCTGGCTTGATCAATAGATTCTGACAAAACCTGAACAATAACTGTACGATAAAATCCATTCCGCCCTCAGCTTGCCGGGTATTTTGCAAAGCAGATAATTTCACCAATTGTTTCCATTGCGACTGGTCGGCGATAATTGACGCACTGAAACTATCGGACAGACTAACAGCGGCCCACTGCTGATACAGCATAGCGAGCTGGCGTTTATTGAGGCCGTTAAACAGACGTTCAATATTTGTACGCTGCTGCAATCGTTGCAATAGTAGCGGTAGAGAATTCAGTTTTGGCAACAGTAATTGCAGGATGGCTTCGCTATCATCAACCAGTTGCCAGTGTTTAAATTCGTCATATTCCCATTGACTCCAGGCTCGACCTGCGAGCAGGTCGACGATCAGTGCTGCTTCAAAATCTGCGCTATCCGCATAGATTTTTACGCCTGCGTGAGCCACTGATAATTGCTGCTCAAGTGATACCATCAGGCTCGCGACTAGTTGCTCAGTCAGATGCCCCAGTTCCATATCTGCACGAGTGATGCACAAATTAACTTTTAATTGTCGGATTCTAAAGACACGGTTCTGTGACGAATGAGCAAGTAGCTGAGTGTCAAGACATGCAGACAACTGCCCGGGTAAACGATCATGCACCATGCGGCGGATTTCGTTATTAACTAAAAAAGCATCTTCCTGCTTACCCAGATAATGACAGGCATTATTGAAATGAGCGATGGTGAGCTGATTTTTCATATAATTTAAATCCATTTAACACAGCAACTTAAACCGATCGCAAAACGAATCAATGCTAAGTGTGTTACTTTTTTTCAGTTGCTCGCGCCTAGTTGCGCTGTCACTATCCACCAGAAGTAGCATTCCCTCCTCTGCGCCGTAGTGACGCAGATTGTGTTGCAGAAGGCGACGCAGACGCTCACCATCAAAGTGAATGTGAATCATACGCAGCTTATTAAACAGAATAGCGACCTGGTCAACGGCATAAGGGAACTGCTGCCGGAATTTGTGAAACACGATGCTGTTAGGAATGACCACCACGCGATAACCATGCAGCCACAAACGGATGCTCATTTCCGTGTCTTCATAGCCCCAACGCGTAAAACCCTCATCGAAACCTCCGAGTGCAATAAAGACCTTTGTCCGTATAAAAGTGCAGCAACCACAAAGAAAAGGCACATCATCAATGTGACCTGAACCTGGCAACCAACGCCAGGTAAGATCTTCATTAAGCCAGGAACCACCATAGCCCCGTGCGCGGTTATCGGAGGTTGCACCGATCACTGGACTCAGTGCAGAAATACTGTTATCAGAATCAAATGCATGAAAGATGGGATCGAGCCAGTAACGTGGTACATAGCAATGCGCGTCTATAAAACCAACGATGTCACCGCGAACTAAACGCGCACCCTCATTTCGTGCTCGAGCTACTCCGAGTTGCTTTGTCTTGAGCAATTCAATTTTGCCATCATCCGCAAGTGTTTCCAGCATCTTTACACTGTGATCTGTGGATCCATCGTCTACCACAATAAGTTGCAGCATATGTTCTTTTGAGTGCCGCAGGATGCAGTCGACCGTTGCCAACACGTCATCCCCTTCATTAAGGGTTGGAATAACAATACTGATTAATGTGGGTTGACTGTTCATGGTAGTCGTAATTTTCCTTGAGCATCTTCAATCATCTCACTTGCATGTTCCTCAGAAACAGACAGAACACTGGCAATTTCTGTTGCCGTGCTATTGGCAACATCGGCGACTTTTGTGAAACCGCTTTCGATTAACTTAGTGCCCCGGGTGCGACCAATCCCATGAACATCTTCGACGTTCATGATAAGGCCTAGCTCAACATCGTAAATTTCAGGATCCAGGGAGACCGTTGACGCACGACGCATACTTTCTAGCGCATTTTCTTTGTACTCAACAACAAGAACTTCCGAAACACCTAGCGTATCTGCAATGCTAACGGTGTCAGCGCTATACAAATCCAGCAAACTATCAATACCAATCTCATGCATCTGCGTTTTTTCGTCACCGCCAAGCAGTATTAATTCATCAATAGACGTATCTTGACCGAGTATGGTGTCGTAGAGCAAAACATCGATACCTAGTTGCGTGCCAGCTTCAAGTGGACTACCCAGGGTCGGTGTAAATATTGGCCCGAAAGTTGGCCCGAAAGTTGGCCCAAATGTTGGCCCAAACGTCGGTCCAAATGTAGGCTCAAATGTCGGTCCAAACGTCGGTCCAAATGTTGGCTCAAATGTCGGTCCAAATGTTGGTCCAAACGTCGGTTCAAATGTTGGTTCAAATGTTGGCCCAAACGTCGGTTCAAATGTAGGTTCAAACGTCGGTTCAAACGTTGGCTCAAACGTTGGCGTATCAGTCGGCGTTGTACACAGGCATGACATATAATTTTGCAACATCTGAACTGGCACCAACATACGGCGTTCATTATATTGCACACTGGTAATACCAGGTTGGAAAGAGCCTGGGGGAGTATTAATTGTCAGGCTTGCAATCACTACATAATCATCTACCTCACTGACCTGAGGTGGGCAGGAAAAAAGTGAGTTAAGAACAGGTTCTGTCATACCGGATATTTTGCCACTACAGAAGTAGCGCCTCAGTAGTTCACAATTAACTATTTCTGTCTGGTGTAAGGGCGGTAAATCACAGACTAGTCGCAAACAAACAGCATCACAGAGTCGACTGTATTCGAGTGTGTTCCCACTGTGACCACAGTCTTCTGGAATACCGGTGCGAGGAGCACCGGGTGTGACAACCGCTTCTGCCACTAGGTGGACCTGTAATGGAAATTCTAAGTTTGGAAGTCTAGCTTCTATGGAACCTGTGATTGCTGCATCGCAATCATTCTCGATTTGACCACAGGCATCTGCTATCAACTTTTCAAGGTTCAGTGAACTCACATTAGGAATGTAAATTTCTTTACCAGTGGGGGAAATAGCAAAACCTTCCTCCAATACCAGATTTAACCCCTGATAATCTACGACCAGCGCACCACACACAACTCCCCAACCATGTAGATGCTGATTGAGCTGACGTATTCGGGCATCCTGATATTTTTGCTCCAGTGTCAGGTCATCCGAGCGTAATTGTTGCCGGTCAAAGTAGCGCGGCCTATTTAAATTTGTACTGATCGTAGGCATAGTTTAATTCTCCCTTTCACCCATCCAGAACCAGCTTTCAAACGAGCTCCCGGGAAATCCATTTCCAGATGGCAGTAAGCCATCTACATGATTTCCGTCAACAGGCAGGCCCTGTTCAACATCTATTACAAGATCACTGCGTAATACGACCCTGAATTCTAGAAATTGAGACTTGTTAAGACTGTTCGGTAAAATAAGTCCAAAACCATCTGATGTACCTCCACTAACATCAATGTCTGCCTGGCTATAACCAGTAATTAGCTGAGATGGGCTGCCGTGTCCGGGGTCCTTATTATCAACCTCTTCGATTTTCTCAACCAGTATTGGGAAACAGAATGCATCGATGCACGACCATATACAAAGCGGTGAGTCATTACCTAGATTAGCTATCTCCCGTACATACACTTCGAAAACATAGGAGCGACCGCCAGTAAATTTTAAGTCGCCTATATTTAGTTCTTCTGGTTCTGTAATGACATTACGCTGGAATACTTCTCTGGAAAAACTGATTGCCAATATGGACAAATTGTATCCACACCATCAGGTTGAGGTAAATTATCAACACGTTGGTTATGCTGCCAGT
>RCNF010011657.1_pt1 | contig 12463 bp, 9 predicted proteins | sample 2041311 | NCBI WGS metagenome assembly RCNF01 (sample SAMN09708228, study PRJNA481090) | Marine sediment metagenome, whole genome shotgun sequencing project. | biome: marine sediment; feature: ocean; material: sediment; isolation source: Sewage treatment plant 2 marine sediment (STP2) ... | reverse complement strand
AACCCTGTGATGGATCAATAGAAAAACTTTGTGGTTCCTTCGTGGATCTTTGTGTCCTTTGTGTTTCAAGCTTGAGCGCTGTAGATTTCAACATCGAAGTCGGGAACACGCACGACGCGCCTTCTCCGGTATCCTCGATCTATGCACCTCAATGACCTCCCGACTCCCTGCGCCCTGGTCGATCTCGACCGCCTCGAACGCAACGCGACCCGCATGGCCGATCACGCCCACGTCCTCGGTGTCCGGCTGCGGCCGCACGTCAAGACCCACAAGTGCGTCGAGGCGGCGCGAATCCAGACCCGTAGCCATTTCGGCGGGATCACGGTATCGACGCTCGCTGAAGCCCGCGGGTTCGCCGAGGCCGGTTTCCGCGACATCACCTACGCCGTGCCCATTGCGCCGCAGAAACTGACGGAGGTGGTCGAAATCAACTCGAGGATCGACCGGCTCTCGGTGCTGGTCGACCACATGGTGACGATCTCGGCCATCGAAGAAAAGGCGCGGTCGCAAGCGATCGTCCTCCCTGTCTGGCTCAAGATCGACTGTGGTCTCCATCGCGCCGGGGTCGATCCCGAATCCGACCAGGCCATCGCCCTCGCCACCCGCCTTCAGAACTCGCCGCACATCGACTTTCTTGGAGTGCTCACCCACGCCGGCCAATCGTATGACGCCGTGGATCGTGAGGGTGCGCTGGCGGCAGCACTCGAGGAGCACGCAGTGACTCTTACGTTCCTGGAACGTTTGGCCAAGGCGAATGTCCACGTGCCGGAGACCAGCATCGGTTCGACCCCCACCGCCTCGGCCGTGGAGAATCTCGACGGAATCGACGAGATTCGACCCGGCAACTATGCCTTCTTCGATGTCTTCCAGAACGCCATCGGGAGCTGCACCCTCGGCGATGTCGCGTTTTCGGTCCTCGCCGCCGTCGTCAGCGTCCACCCTGAGGAGCAACGCGCCGTCATCGACGCCGGCGCCCTCGCCTTAAGCAAAGATCCGGGACCCACCCACGTCGATCCCGACTGCGGCTTTGGCCACATCGTCGCGGTCGAGGACCAGCACCCGCTCCCCGGGCTCCGACTCACCTCAGTCTCGCAGGAGCACGGAGAGATCGAGGGCCCCGGCACCGCAGCTCTCAGGCCCGGCACCCACCTCCGAATCCTGCCCAACCACAGCTGCCTCGCTGCCGCGTGCTTCGAGAGCTACTACGTCGTTCGCGGCACCGAGATCATTGACGAGTGGCGGCCGTTTCGCGGGTGGTGATCGGGAGGGGGTGCGGATTCCGAGAGCCGACAGCCTGATGCTCGGCACGAGTTGATCGAGCCATCCCATCGCAACCCACAGATCACACAGATGGACCCAGATAGTCATCGCGGTCATCGCACAGTGCATTCGGAGGAACCGCAGATAGCGCAGATCACCGCGGATAGCCATCGCGCCATCTCAGGTAGCCCGCAGATCACGCAGATTGACGCAGATATCATCGCAGGCATCGCAATTGAAAGTGGGCGCCGCGCAACCGATGAGACGTCAGACTTCGTGGTACGTCGTTCCCAACTGGAACGAGACCGCCCATCGAAACCCGGATCCGGTATCGTGAGTCGTCATATCGAACTCGAACAAACCGGGAGACTTCACCATGAGCGAGAAACGCGGCAAGATTCACTTCATCAAAACCACCATCATCGGCGGTCTCCTGTTCCTGGTTCCGGTGGCGGTGTTGATCATCGTCCTGGCCAAGGTGATCGACCTCATGCTTCTGGTGGCCGAGCCAATGGCCGATCTGATCCCGCTGGATTCGATCGCTGGAGTGGCGCTGGCCAACATCATCGCGGTGCTGGTGGTGTTGCTGATCTGCTTCATCGCCGGATTGGCGGCTCGCCGGGCCGTCCTGCGTACGAAAGTCGAGACCCTCGAGTCCAAGGTGTTAGCCAAGCTTCCGGGCTACGTCATGCTCAAGGGGATGCTCAATGGACTCGAGGAGACCGATGACCACCGGCTCTTCCCCGTGCTCGCCTCGTTCAACTCCTCCGCACGGATCGGCCTCGAGATCGATCGCTTGTCGGATGGGCGCGTTGTCGTGATGGTGCCGAGCTCACCCAACCCGTGGTCGGGGATGGTCAACATCATGGAAGCTGAAAGAGTGCAACGACTCGACCTGCCCATGACCGCCTATATGGAGAACGTGGAACGGTTCGGTCAGGGCATGGAGGAATTGCTCGCAGCCGGAAAATCCGGGTGAAATGACCTTCAGTGGTAATATCGAGCGCCGACAATTAATAGGAAACTACCTGTTCTTTCGAAGATGACCTGGCGGCGTATTTTTGTGTTCTGACGGTTGGAAAAAAAGCGAGGAGATTGAGATGAGGACGACAGTGCGTTTGATGCTCGTGTTGGTGGCTCTTTTTGTCGCGGCCCCGGGCTTTGCAGGTGACGCTGTTCAGATGTGGAAATGCGAGATGGACGATGACGCGACAGAGGCGCAGGTCGAGGCCATGGCTACGGAGTGGCTCAAAGCTGCGAAGAATACCGTGGGCGGCGAAAACCTCGAGGCCTATCTGTATTTCCCGGTAGCCGTCAACGCGACAGGTGAGATGGATTTCATGTGGATTGTCGTCGCACCTACTTTCGAGGAGTGGGGCAGATTCTGGGATAACTACGCGGACTCTGCGGCCGCGAAAGCGGAAGCGCAGAACGACTTGGTCGTTTGCCCCAACAGCGTGGTGTGGGAATCAGTCAAAATAAAATAGACAGTCCTTGGATCGGGCTGAAGGCCCGCCAGTCGGCGGGCCTTCAATCATCCACTCGGCTCCTCTAGTTCTTTTGAACCGATCCTAGCGGCAGGATCGGCAAGGAAGGCTGAGTCTTCTGCCGGTTGTGGGTCGTTCTTCCCGGAGCTTCCTCTGCGTGGGATGAGCTTCCCGAGCCTCCACGAGGTACTCTCCGAGGACTCCTCCCCCGGTGGGTCGAATAGTCTGGCGAGCGTCAACCGGCTTCTCGAACGGATCGGTTGGACTTGGATAGAAGGGAAGTGACATCTGGAGCTGCAACGAATGGGACCCACTGGAAGAAGTGATCGTGGGCAATCCGCTTCGGGCGCGCTACCCGACAGCAGACCCGAGCACACGACTGGCGGAGTTCCCGGACCGATCAATGGATGACATCCCGCAGGGCCCGTTCCCACAGCAGGTGATTGACGAGACAGAAGAGGATTTGAACGCGTTTGTTGCTGTCTTGGAACAAGCGGGCATCACCGTCAAACGTCCCGACACCTGGCCGCACGAGACCGAGTTCTCAACGATTCACTGGCAATCCAAGGGGTACTACAACTACTGCCCCCGGGACATCATGCTCGTTATCGGCGACCACATCATCGAAACGCCCAACGTCATCCGAAGCCGGGCCCAGGAAACACTCAGCTACCGCTCGATTTTGGTTGACTACCTGAAGTCCGGCGCGAAGTGGTACAGCGCCCCCAAACCCATGCTCCTCGACTCGCTCTTCGACGTCGATCTAGCAAAGCCCATGCCGCGCAACGATGAGCCGGCCTTCGATGCGGCGAACGTACTGCGTCTCGGCCGTGATTTGATTTATCTCGTGAGCGCCACCGGAAACGAACTCGGGGGGCGATGGCTGCAGACGATCCTCGGGGAGGAGTTCAGGGTTCATTTCCTCAAAGAGGTCTATTTCGGAAGCCATATCGACTCGACGTTCTCCGCCTTGCGCCCCGGCTTGGTGCTTTGTAACCCAGGTCGAGTCAACAACGAAACTCTGCCCGAAATCCTGAAGCAGTGGGAAGTCATCTACAGCCCGCCGATGGAGAACACCGGCAGGTACGATGCAGAATACCTCTCGAAAAGCATCGGCAGCAATTGGATCGACATGAACGTCTTCAGTATCAAGCCAAATTTGGTGGTGGTGGATCGAGACCAACCGGCCCTGATCAAACTCCTCGAAACGAAAGGACTGGATGTCATTCCCCTCAAACTGCGGCACTCGAAGATGCTGGGCGGAGGGTTCCACTGCGTGACCCTGGACACCCGGCGTGCCGGAGTGCTCGAGCGATACTTCGACTGAGCATTCGTGTCTTCACCATCTCCGACCCCTTGAGTCCACAACATGGCAGCCCCGATTCTTGTTACCGTCATCTCGGTTCTCTTCGTTCTCACGTTCGTGGCGTGGCGGCGCTATCTCTGGGTCGCCAAAAACGCGCGGCTCGTTCAAGAGGACACGTGCCCGTACAGCCTGACGGATGTGTTCGGCGATCAACACCTCGCGAAGATTCCGCATCAGAAGGGTGTCCAGTGGCTGACGGAGATTTTCAGCCGCTCTGCCAAAAAGTTCCCCGACCACACCGCCCTTCAGATTCCCCACACCGGTGAGTCCCTGACCTTCGCCGAGCTCGACGCGCGCGCCGAGGCCGTGGCGGCGGCACTGTCTCCCCTGCTCACCGGACCGGACCAGGTTGTGGCCGTCGCCATGGCGCAGAACAACTGGCAGATCGTGGCATCCCATCTCGGCATTCTCAAGGCCGGCGGCACCGTGATGTTCCTCGACACGACGTTGCCCGATGCCCTGATCACCCACATGCTCGAGGACGCACAGCCGGTGGTTGTTCTCACGCGCGGGCAAGACAGCTTCCGCGGCCTTACGACGCTTGATGTCCTGGCCTTGCCCGACACGGCACTCCGAAGCGTGCCTCCACCATGGCTGGACGACCCCAAACAGCGTCTCGCAACCATTTTCTACACCAGCGGAACCACCGGGATGCCCAAGGGAGTGGAGTGCCCGCACGCCGGCTACGTGAACCTCGCCCTGAGCTACGCGGACTACTTCGATCTCATTCCGGGAATGGACGCAACTTCCCTGACCTCATCAATGGGATACGACGGCAGCATCTCCGAGATGTACAGCGCCTGGGTCTCGGGTTGCGCCGTGGTCTTGCTGACCAATGAGCAGATTCGGTCCGGACCGGATCTCGTCCCGGTTCTCCGTGAGTCCGAGGTCACTGTGCTCTTCTGCCCGCCCGTGCTGTTGACCACCCTCACACCAACCCCCGAGCTGGATCTCCCCTACCCACTGTGCCGCTTCATCGTTCCAGCGGGTGAAGCCTTCCCCGCCGCGCTCGTGGAGCCGTGGACTCGCGGCAGACGGCAGATCATCAACACCTACGGCCCGACCGAGGCGAGTACCGACACGAGCCGGCAGAGCTTGCGACCGGGGGAGCCCGTCACCATCGGCTCTCCCTTCGCCAACGTGACCTACGTCATCCTCGAGGTCGGTGAGCCAAGCCCTCTGCCCCACGGAGAAGTCGGCGAACTCTGCATTGGTGGGGTGCACGTGGCTCGGGGCTACCGCAACCTGCCCGAGCAAACCGCTCAGCAGTTCATAGAGCACCCTCGTTTCGGCCGCCTGTACCGCACCGGGGACAAATGCAGGATCGACATCCGGACGCAGCGTGTGCACTTCCTCGGCCGAGTCGACGCACAGCTCAAGGTGCGCGGGCACCGCGTCGAGACCCAGCCGGTCGAGGACCTCCTCCAGACGCAATTCAGTGAGATCGAGGTGGCTGTCCTGGACTACCAGAACGAGGAACTGGTCGCCTTCATCGCTGCGCCGTCGCTCTCTGAAGGCGAGATCTCGGTCGTCGCGCCAGCGCCGGCAGAGTGGGCCGCCCGGGTCACCGAGAGCCTGGCTCGACAGCTCCCCGCGCCGTCGGTCCCGACGAGGGTCTTCCTGGTCGAAGAAATCGTCATGAAGCCGGTGTCCGGAAAGATCGACCGGGAACGCCTGCCCAACCTCTCTCATCTACTGCCCGACGCCGAATCGCAGGCGGAGGAGAGTTCTGCTGGCTCACCGACCGGTACACAGAACGAAAAGCCACGGAAGGCCATACCGCCCGACAGCGATTCGGACGCGGAACCGTGCTCTGACGAAGTGCTGGCGATCTGCAGGGAAGTCTTCGACACCCCCTTGGGATGGGATGATGCTTTTGCTGACCACGGTGGGCACTCGATCGTCATCGCGCGACTGGCGCAGCGCTTGCGTGCGGCAGGACGGGCGGTGACCGTCCGGGACCTGCTCAGCGACTGCAACACTGCTAGAACGGTGGCCAATCGCCCACCCGAGCTCCAGCAGGCCACCGGGGCCCCTACGGCTGCTGCGCAATCCGACCGAATCCAAACCGAGCGCGATGAGGCAGCCGCAAAGGTGCTCTCCATTGGACACTTCACCACCCTGCAGGCTCTGTTCCTGCTTGTGCTGTACTCCCCCGCCTTGATGGCCTTTCTCGGGCTCGTCGCCGCCGCGGAAATCGGCGAGTTCTTCATGAGCGCCGATCTCCGGGAGTTCATTCTCGTCAGCTTCCTGATGTATTCCTGCGTTCTCGTGTATCCAATTGCGAGCCTGCTCTGGGTATTGGTGATCAGGCTCTTCATGGGTGGAGGTATCTACGGGAACAGGGTCACGCCGGGTGTCTACCCCAAGTGGAGCAGGATGCATCTGCGAATCTGGTGTATCGAACGTCTGGCGCAGTCGGTTCTCCGGCCGCTGAGGACGATGGTGCGCAGCGCGCCCCTCATGGCATGGGTGTTGCGCCGGCTCGGAGCGACCGTGGGCGGCAACCTCCAGTGCGCGCACGACGCGGAGTTCTCCGGACCGCTGGACCTGCTCTCCATCGAAGACGATGTGGCCATCCAAACCGGAGCCCACATCTCCATGTCGAGGTGGGTGGGGCAGGAGCTGCACGTCGGTCCTGTTCGCCTCGGCAGCGGCTGCAAGATCGGGATGAGGGCGGGCGTCGCCAACCATGTGACGGTGGGTCGCGGCAGCTGGATCACTCCTCTGACTCCGATCCTCAGCGACGTGGGCCCCGAGGAGATGTGGGAAGGGGCCCCGGCACGGTTCGCCGGCCGTTGCACCGAGCTCAAGCGCATGGCGAACAGCTGCCGGGACGTTCTACCGATCTGGTTCACGGAAATGCTCAACATTCTCATGCAGGTCATCCTGGAGTTCTGCCTCCTGGTATTGCCGACCTCCGTCGTCACTTGGTTGGCGATCGCGTTCCTCCCCGGCGGAGGAACCGAGCGCGCAGGAGACTATTTCAAGGTGACGCCGCTGCCCGAGATCGTCTGGCACATGGGGCTCTTCGCGTTCATCACCACCTGGGTCACCATCGTCCTGATCTCCGTGCTCGGCTGCGTTTTTCTTCGCTGCACGCCTGCCTCTCCGGGGTTATGTTCAACGCGCTGGCTGCGGGGGGCTCTCCTTCTGTACCGAGTGAAGAAGATGAACCAGATCCAACGCCTGTGGACCTGGACTCTCACGGGGCAATACCTGCGTGCCCTCGCCGGCGTGCGTTTCACTCGCATCGGGGCCTCTGAGTGTGACATGATGCACAACCTCGTCCCCGAGCTGGCCAGCGCCGACTCCGAGGTCTTCTGGTCTCATGGCTCGTTCACGAACACGCTCGACCATGGAGCCAAACACCTGAAAATCCGCCGGCTCGACATGCCGACGAATTTCTTCGCCAGCAACAATTGCGTCGCGGAGTCCGGGCAGTTCCCGACCAACCTTCTCCTGGGTGTCTCCACGCCGGGGAATTCCGGCGCCAGATGCGATCGCGGCTCGGCGAGTCCATCACAGTGGCGGGGAACCCACCGGTGAGATTCGGTAGCGCGGACTTCCAGGCTGAGAAAGAAAGCCAGGAGCTGCCGGGTTTTCTCCTTTTCCTGGGCCGGGTTTCTCTGAGCGACATCTTCAGCATCGGGTTGTTGCCGATCGCCGAGGTGCTCGCCTATACGGTTGTCTTCACCATTCTGCTCAGGTTGATCGGGCAACCGGTCATCAGCGCGTTGATTGCTTTGATCCTCGCAGAGGGCATCCTGGTTGTGTCCTCCGTTCTGGTCAAGAAGGTTCTCGTCGGCAGCACATGGGGTTCTGATCACACGACGTCGTTCTGGTCCTGGCGGCACTTCACCTACTTCTTCGCTCAGGACTGTTTCTTCGCCTGGTGCGGAAGGCCCTTGAAAATGCTAGCCGGGACCGTTCTCTCGAATCTCGTTGTTCGGCGATTCGGGTGTCGGATCGGGAAGCGAACTCTCTTCACCTCGCCGCTGCAGGTGTTTGACTGGAACGCGGTGAGCTTCGGCGACGACTGCATCGTCGCCGGGCTGCTGCAATTCCACACCTTCGAGAACATGGCGCTGAAGGTGAAGCGAACCGAGATCCGAAACGGCAGCTCCGTCAACTTCGGAGCCACGATCATGGGCGGTGCGGTCATCGAGCCAGAAACAACGGTCTTGCCATTAAGCCTGGTTTTGAAGGAGATGGTTCTGCCCACGGCCATCTACGAGGGCAGCCCCGCGGAGCCTGTGGGCGAAGTTCAGTATTCCTCTCCTCTGATCGCTCAGCCACAAACCAGCGCCGCGCATTCGGAGCTGTCTGGAGAGACAGCCGGCGACGTCGAGCCGGTAGCCAAGGCTGACAGCATTCGATGACCAGAAACGACAGCGACCGAATCAAGGGCATATTCGCCGCTGCCTCGCGCGATCTGACACCGGCATCCGCGCGCCACGCAGCTCGCGTTCTGTATGTGCCTGTTTCGCACGATCCCGAGGTATCGAGCCTCTGCGCGTCAGTCCTATTGGAGACCGAACTCGAGAGAGCGGGCCGCTTTGCGGCTCGACATGACAAGGTGCAGTTCGTGCAACGCCGAGCGTTTCGTCGTTTCTGCGGCGCCACCATGCTCGGATCGTCACGGCCCTTGTCAGAGGTCCGATTCGAGGAGACCGAGACCGGGCGTCCCTACCTGCCCGACGCACCGGACCTTTGGTTCAGCTTTTCCTCCTGCCGAATCGGCATGCTCGGGGCGTGGTCATTAACCCACGGGGTCGGGGTCGACATCGAAGATCACACCAGAGAATTGGAGGCCGCAGATCTCGCTCGTCGGTTCTTTTCAGGAGCCGAGGCGAATGTTGTTGAAGGGGTTCAAGGTCCGGAGCGCCTGCGGACTTTCTTCCAGCTCTGGAGCCTCAAGGAAGCGGCGTTGAAATCCATCGGGGAGGGATTGCCCTTTGGCCTCGATGCCTTCCAATTCGAGTTGGACCCAAATCCAGGTGTCGTTCATGCGCCCCCTGACCACGGCGGACCGGAGAAATTTGAAGCCCGCCTGATCGAGGGAACCGACAGTTGCGCCGCTCTCGTCATCCGAAGCCTCCTCCGACGTCGAAGGTGATGACTGGCAGAGCCTCCTGCAAAACCCACGGATTGGGTAGATTTCGTAGTCTGTGGCTTTTTCGCGGGCGGGACGCCCGCGCCACAAAGGGCCGAGCGCAATTGTGGTGCGGGCGTCCCGCCCGCATCGTGCCGGTTCGGGTCATCAGATGAAAGAACAATTCTTGCAGGAGGCTCGGCATCTATTTCGTCGCTTCTCGTGACGCGGCATCCCGGGACGAGACATCGTTTTCGAGCCGCAGCGGCTGCCACTTCAGGTAGGTCAGGGAGCGCCACAACCACTCCACGGGGCCGAAGCGGAAGCGTCTCGACCACCACTGACACGCGACGATCTGCGCCGCGAAGATCGCCACTGCGTAGAGAGTGACGGCGGCCGGACCCAGACGATACGCCTGACCGAAACCGTACCCGTAGAACAGAGTGGTGAACGCCAGGGTCTGGGTCAGGTAGACGGTCAACGCCATGCGACCAACCCCGCCCAAGGGCGTGAGGACAGCCCTCCCTCGGGGGGACCGCGCGGCGAGGATAATCGTCGCTGCATAGCCGAGGGCGAGCGCGGTGATCCCGAAGGCGAAGAGGAGATCGCCGGCGAACTGCACGCCCGGACGGGCTTGCTGCGATCCGATAACCACGTACCCCGTGGTGGCGGCGAGAATCCTCTCCGCCGCCATGGCCGAGAGCCCGAAACCCAGCCCCCAGGCCCGCACGCGAACGATGGACGCCACATGGCCGGGGATGTCGCGCAGGATCCCGGATCGGCCGATGGAGAACCCGATGAGGAACATCGCGAAGACCGCCAGGCCGGACTCCGGCGTGTCGATGTCTTCGAGGGGATCCGCGGGGATCGCGCTCGAGTTGTCGGCGAGGACCTCGGCAAACGAACCGATGGCGTACACCTCCGTGTGCTGCATCCACTCGAGTTGAGCACGGGCTTCGTCGACGCTGGGAGTCTCTTCCAAGCCGACGGGTCGGTCCGGGGCCGCGGCGAGGCGGACCAGGGGGAAGACCAGCATGAGCCCGACCGCGAGGATCAGGAGCCACCGCGTAGGCAGACGACCTACGATGAGGAGCCCGAGCCCGAGTTCCGCGTAGAGCATCAGAATGTCGCCGTCGAAGAGCAGTGCGTGAGCGGCCCCGATGGCGAAGAGCACAGCCAGCCGTCGGAGGTAGGTGGGGGCGATGCGGGAGCCCCGTGCGTACGCGCTCTGCAACTGCACCGCGAAGCCGAGGCCGAACAGCATGGAGAACAGAGTCCACGACTTCGACTCGAAGAAGACGCGCATGATCGAGAACGCGATCCGGTCGACCGGTGCGTTCCATGCGATCGAGTCGGCGCCGAAGCCGAACATGTTGACCAACAGCACGCCGAACAGAGCGAAGCCGCGGATCATGTCGATCTCGACGATGCGCGAGGCCGGAGAAATCGGTCCAGGGGTCTGTCCACTCATAGTTGGACCTTTGCGAGGTGGCAGTCGCCAATGACATCCGTACATCTCAATGGGCAGGTACCGACCTGCCCATGCGGCGCCTTCTCCGCCGCCAAGAAATACCGCCTCAACACCACAAATCCAGACCTATGGAGATCACAAAGGCGGCTGTCAAGAGGACTGCCGCCATCACTTTCTTTCACGAATCCTGAATACAAACGCCAAATCGATCTCCTCGCTGAATATGACAAAATCAACACTCAAGAAGAAGTCCTTCTGATCTGTACCACCGTAGGGGCCGCAATCTCGGTCGTCAACAAGCTTGACTCGGACCTTGAGCTTCCCCAGACGGGCATTCCCCACGGGAATGAAAGCGGCCCCCGAAGACATTGAAAGCTCAAGATGACCCGAAGAGGAGAAACGATGCAAGCCCACTTTCCGAGCGCACGCATTAGCCGCGTCTGGATGATGGCGACTCTCGCCATGCTCGCCCTCACTGTCAGCCCCGTACTGGCAGCCGACGAGGAAGCTTGGCAGCCCCCATGCCGGAAAATTTCGATTGGATCCAGACGACCTCGCTCGAGTGGCTGAAGGGTGAGTTTGTCGCCATGTATGACGACAGCCTCGAATTCGACAGCAAAGAGTTCGACCTGCAAACCCTCGACTGGAGCGACATCAAGGAGGTCCGCTCCAAAGGACCCATGCAGGTGGCCTTCGAAGATGGGACAATCGCCGTCGGTCAGGTCTTCATCGACTCCGAAACCGTGCGGGTCCTGGGCGAGGAGGAGAAGCAGTTTCCGCGGGCGGGAGTCCTCTCCATCACCGCCGGCGCCCCAAAGGAAAGAAACTACTGGTCCATCAAGGCCAGCGTCGGCGCCAACCTCCGTGAAGGCAATACCGAGCAGGTCGAAACGACGGGACAGATCAACTTGATCCGCCGAACCCCGAAGAACCGAATCAACGCCGATTTCCTTTCTACATTCAACAAAACCGACGGCGACACCGCCGCCGACAATCAGCGAGCATCAGCGGGCTGGAATCGCTACTTCACGAAGAGGTTCTACTGGACCCCGGTCTATGGCGAGTGGTTCCGCGACCCGTTCGTCAACATCGCCCAGAGGTGGACCCTCGGGATGGGCGCCGGCTACGAGATCATCGACACCACCAAGATCACATGGGACGTCAACGGCGGGCTCGCCTATCAGACAACGAGCTTTGACTCCGTCGAAGAGGGTGAGCCAGACTCTGTAAACACCCCCGCGTTGGTGCTCGGCACCAAGTACGATCACGACCTGACCAAGTCGATTGACTTCCTCTTCGCCTACAACCTCATGATCGTCAACGACGAGAGCGGCACCTACACGCATCATCTGGAAACCGGCCTCGAGTTCGAGCTCACCACCATCCTGGATTTCGACATCACCATTATTTGGGACCGGATCAAGAACCCACAACCCAACGCCGCCGGCATCGTGCCGAAACAGGACGACTTCAAGCTGATCTTTTTCCTCGGCTTTGATTTCTGAGTTGGTGACCCTCTACGATCTGCCGGCGCGCGAGACGCGCGCACCACAATTGGTCCGCTGCCCAGATCTGAAAGTCATCGCAATTGTGGTGCGGGCGTCGTCCCGCCCGCAATGAGTTGATGAGGGAACGGGATTGGAAGCAGTCCGGGGCCCTTGACCGACTGAGATAGAATCCCGTCGTGCATTCCAAATCGTGGCCGCGCGAGTTCATCGAGATGCTGCTGATCTTCGTGATCTTCACGCTCTTCGTTCGCACCTTTGTCGTCGCTCACATCAATG
>RCNF010001453.1_pt1 | contig 12471 bp, 7 predicted proteins | sample 2041311 | NCBI WGS metagenome assembly RCNF01 (sample SAMN09708228, study PRJNA481090) | Marine sediment metagenome, whole genome shotgun sequencing project. | biome: marine sediment; feature: ocean; material: sediment; isolation source: Sewage treatment plant 2 marine sediment (STP2) ... | reverse complement strand
AGTGGTGCATCGGGGATCATACCAAGCACCATCGCGTGTTTGGGTGAGATATGCGCGCCAAAAGCCCCGGCAAGCACGATACGATCAACGGTATCGACGCCGAACTTGTCCATCAGCAGCCGTGCCCCTGAATACAACGCGGCCTTGGCCATCTGAATCTCGCGGATGTCGCGGTTGGTTACCGTGATGCGCGGCCCGCCCATATCTGAGGCATCATAGACCAGATAGGAATAGGTCCGCCCGTCTAGAAAACAGCGGCTTGTACCGGTTTGTCCCGGCGCACCGATCAGGCCCGGCGCATCAACAATTCCGGCCATCCGCATTTCGGCCACCATTTCGATGATGCCCGAGCCACAGATACCGGTCACGCCGGTTGTTGCGATCACCTTGTCAAAGCCGTCTTCGTCTGACCAGATCTCTGATCCGATTACCCGAAAGCGGGGTTCTTTGGTGATCGGGTCGATTTCCACTCGCTCGATGGCGCCCGGGGCTGCGCGCTGGCCAGAGCTGATCTGAGCGCCTTCAAATGCCGGCCCGGTAGGAGAAGAGCAGGCAAGTACTTTTTCCGTGTTGCCCAGCAGAATCTCGGCGTTGGTGCCAACATCAACCACCAAGACAAGGTCTTTCGATTTATCCGGCGCCTCGGAAAGCGCCACCGCCGCCGCGTCTGCGCCAACGTGTCCGGCGATGCACGGCAGGAAGTAGACTCGCGCCGAAGGATGAATGCTCAGGTCCAGATCATCCGCGCGCAGGCGCAAAGAATTGGACGTGGTCAGCGCAAACGGCGCTTGTCCAAGCTCAAATGGATCAATGCCAAGAAACAGATGGTGCATGACCGGATTGCAAACAAACACCGCATCCACGATCAGCGCCTTGTCAATCTCGGCTTCTGCCGCGACCTGAGTGAACAGCGCGTTCATCCCCTCGCGCACGGCGGTGGTCATTTCCTGAGCCCCTTGCGGGTTCATCATCGAATAAGACACCCGGCTCATCAGATCTTCGCCAAAGCGGATTTGAGGATTCATGATGCCGGACGAGGCCACAACCTCACCGGTCTGCAAATCACACAGATGCGCTGCGATAGTGGTCGAACCGAGGTCGACCGCCAGCCCATAGACCGTGCCTTCGTAGTATCCGGGCCAGATATGCATGATGCGCGGTGCATTTTCGTGATCACCAAGATGAATAGCGCAGGTGACCTTCCATTGACCTTTGCGCAGGATCGGTTGCATCACCTGCAGAATGTGCAAATCAGCGTGGATGTTCGTCAAGTCCCACTGGTCGAGCAGCGCGCCTGTTAGGCGTTCGAGGTCCCCCGAAGGGTCGTGCATGTCCGGCTCCGCGACCTCGACATAAAACAGCTTGGTCGAGGGGTTCATGGTGATCTGGCGCGCCTCAGCCCGTTTGCGCACCACCTGCTTGTGAACCTGACTTTCAGGCGGCACATCAATCACGACGTCGCCCTGAACGGTCGCCTGACAGCCCAGCCGGCGCCCATCGATCAACCCACGTTTGTCCTTGTATCGCTGCTCTACTGAATTCCAGTCGGATAGTGCGCCATCCTCGACCGTGACACCATGTTTGGAGAATTCGCCGTAGCTGGGCGTTATCTGGCACTTCGAACAGATACCGCGACCGCCGCAAACCGAGTCGAGATCGACGCCAAGCTGGCGCGCTGCTGTCAGGATCGGTGTGCCGGTTGGGAAATGGCCGCGTTTGCCGGACGGCGTGAATATCACCAGAGGGTCACTCATCTAAGGTCGTATCCTTTTGCGTGGTTTGAAGCGACCATAAGGTCCCGGGCGGTGAGGGAAAGGCGGCATGCGGCAAAAACAGGCTTGGCCGCGTCATTTTTAGTGCAATCGGTCGCCATCTGCTTGGATGCATTCGGCGCAAGTGGGTTTGCGATGTAGTCGCTGCCGTTCGTTTGTGTCAGCACGCGAAAACCGGGACTTGGCCTTGTAGATCAACGGTCCGGGGTCGGATAGGGCGTATACCTTGCGGTTGCGGCAACAGCGTGCCGCGAGATATGCACTTGCCCCCTTTTACGGCAGCGCAATCCATGTCATAGGGTGGCCGCCAAACGAGCTATCCATGGAGAGTTGATATGGAGATTCGCGAGGCCTTCACCTTTGATGATGTTTTGCTGGTGCCGGCGGCATCTTCGGTTCTGCCGTCTCAGGCAGATACCAGAACCCGCGTGACCCAATCGATTGCCATGAATATTCCGTTGCTGAGCAGTGCCATGGATACGGTGACCGAGGCCCGAATGGCGATCGCAATGGCACAGGCGGGCGGGATTGGCGTTGTGCACAGGAATCTGGACATTGAACAGCAGGCCCGCGAGGTCCGCCGTGTGAAGCGGTTCGAATCCGGGATCGTTTACAATCCAATCACGTTGCAGGCCAATCAGACCCTCGCAGATGCAAAAGCCCTGCAGGAACGCTACCGCGTCACCGGATTTCCGGTTGTCGATGGGGCAGGGCGTGTTGTTGGTATTGTGACCAACCGCGACATGAGATTTGCCAGCGACGACAAGACGCCGGTTAGTGTCATGATGACCACTGACAATCTGGCCATGCTGCGCGAACCCGCTGATCGTGATGAGGCGATCAGCCTGATGAAGGCCCGTCGGATCGAGAAATTGCTGATCACCGATGCCAAAGGCAAACTGACCGGTCTCTTGACGCTCAAAGACACCGAACAGGCGGTGCTGAACCCAACCGCCTGCAAAGACGCGCTTGGGCGGTTGCGGGTCGCGGCGGCCAGTACCGTTGGTGATGCAGGTTTTGAGCGGGCGCAGGCGCTGGTGGACGCGGGTGTGGATATGATCGTGATTGACACCGCCCATGGCCATTCTGACGGAGTCTCGCGGGCGGTTGAGCGGGCCAAGATGCTGTCCAATGAGGTGCAGGTGGTTGCCGGAAATGTCGCCACGGGCGAGGCGACTCGTGCTTTGATTGGCGCTGGCGCTGATGCAATCAAGGTTGGCATTGGCCCTGGATCTATTTGCACGACACGTATGGTTGCAGGGGTGGGCGTTCCGCAACTGACCGCGATCATGGATTGTGCCGCTGCCGCCGGGGATGTCCCGGTAATTGCCGATGGCGGTATCAAGTACTCTGGGGATTTTGCCAAGGCCATCGCAGCCGGCGCGTCCTGCGCCATGGTCGGTTCGATGATTGCCGGGACTGACGAAAGTCCAGGAGAAGTCATTCTATATCAAGGCCGTAGCTTCAAAGGTTATCGCGGAATGGGGTCTCTGGGTGCGATGGCGCGGGGCTCCGCTGACCGGTACTTTCAAGCGGATGCAGCCAGCGACAAGCTGGTGCCGGAAGGGATCGAAGGTCAGGTGCCCTATCAGGGCAGTGCCGGTGCGGTCATCCACCAGTTGGTTGGGGGCCTGCGCGCTGCCATGGGATATACCGGCTGCGCCACCGTAGAGGACATGCGCAAAAGCTGCACGTTTGTGAAAATTACCGGCTCGGGGCTGCGCGAGAGCCATGTGCACGATGTTCAGATCACCCGCGAAAGCCCCAATTATCGAGTCACATCTTGATTTATTTCATCTCTCTACGTGTTTTTCCTAATGTGGAGTCGGTGTTATGACGCCAGCCGCACGTGTGGCTGCAGCCGCCGACATTCTGGACACGATACTTGACGGTTCTGCGGCCGAGCAGGCTCTTACCGGGTGGGCCCGGCGCAGCAGATTTGCCGGGTCAAAGGACCGCGCGGCGATCCGTGATCACGTGTTTGATGCGTTGCGGTGCAAATTGTCGTTTGCGGCATTGGGCGGCGCCATGACAGGGCGGGGTTTGATGTTGGGACAGATCCGCACGGCAGGAGATGATCCGGCGGCGCTCTTTAGCGGCGAAGGCTATGGCGCAGCAGTACTTACTGACGCTGAACTGGCCGCAGGGTCTCCGCCTCATTCAGACGCCGAGCGCCTGAACCTGCCGGACTGGTTGGTGCCACAGTTTCGCGCGTCTTTGGGAGCACAGGCGGACGCGGCGGCCAAATTGCTGACCGAACGTGCGCCTGTGATGGTTCGGGTGAACATGCACGAGGGAGATGTTGAGCAGGCGATGACGTCTCTGGCCGATGACGGTATCACTGCTGTCCCACATGGATTGGCCAAAACTGCCCTGATCGTCACTGACGGTGCCCGTCGTGTCCGCCTTTCAACTGCGTTTGAAACTGGTCTGGTTGAGTTGCAGGATGGTGCCAGTCAGGCCGTGGTTGAGGCGCTGCCGCTCAGGAACGGTCAAATTGTTCTTGATTATTGCGCAGGTGGCGGCGGCAAGACGCTGGCGATTGCGGCGCAGGCTGAGGTTTCATTGTTCGCTTACGACGCAAATCCCGCGCGTATGCAGGATTTACCGCTGCGGGCAGCGCGGGCCAAGGCACATGTGCGGATTTTGCAGGCAGACGAGTTGGAACGCCACGGACCTTACGATCTTGTGTTGTGTGATGTGCCGTGTTCCGGCAGCGGAGCATGGCGTCGTTCCCCCGATGCAAAGTGGGGCCTGACAGCCGAAAACCTACATGAATTAAATGAGATACAGGACGAAGTTCTTGCGTCTGCTGCCCGTCTTGTTGGTCCAGCAGGAACTTTAGCATATGCCACATGCTCGGTGTTGGATGTTGAAAACAAAGACCGAATTGCAACGTTTTTGCAGCGTCATGCGGAGTGGTCCTGCACCTTCGAGCGGAGCTTTTCACTGGCTGATGGCGGAGACGGGTTTTACACGGCACACTTGACGCGGGTCTGACAACCCGCCTTACTCAACTTAAACATGAAACTTCAAGGCGGTTAAGGTCGGGTTAACCGTTCTGGACGGTAATGCGGGAGCACGAATCATTTTGGGAGTGGCGTGGCGTGTTGGACAATCCAGCAGCAAAGCAGATGATGCCAGGCGGTTCTACCTTGCTCAGCCGACTGCAACGGTTGGCCGATCAGGCCGTTAGCCGGTGCAGCATCTTGTTTGCAACTGCTATTGTTGTTGTCGCTGCCGCAGTCTTCCTTGCGCCTCCAAACGCGGTTTTGCCCCTTTTGGGCGCAGGTGGGACGCTCGGGACAATCGCAGCGATCTTTCTGGGCCTCGCGTTTCATTATCGACGCACGCAAAAAGCTGCTTACCGGATATTGTCGGATTTCATCGCAAAAGATGCCTCGCCCAGCTTTGTAACGGATGAGGATGGTCTGATCCGATCCCGCAATGCTGCCGCCCGCACGCGTCTGGATGGATTGGACAGCGACACGTTGGCGGGCACGTTGCGGACTATTTTTGCCAACCCCAGTGCGGTTCTCTTCCGTCTTCAGTCCAAGGCAAAGGCTGTGGGGTCGGCGCAAGAGGATATCGCGACCCGCCGGGGGCACCACCGGCTTGCGGTTCATGAAATGGGCGAGGCGATGTTTCTGTGGCGGATAGAAGACATTGCGGAGCGACCCCATACCGGACGCGGTGCTGACAGTCTGTCGATTCCGATGATCACGGTAAGTCGCACCGGCGCGATCTTGTTCATGAACGAAGCGGCCCGACAACTGGCCGGGTCACGGGTGAAGGCATTGGACCGGCTGTTTACCGCACTCCCCATTCGCGCGGGTGAGGTGAATGAGGTCAGCACCGAAGCCGGCCCGAAACATGTTATCGTCTCTGAAGTTGAGGCCAGCGCCGGGCGGCGTGAGTTGTATCTGCTCCCGACTCCCGAGCAAGCCCAGGGCGCGGGCTGGGCCGTGTTTGAGGACCTGCCTGTTCCGCTTCTCAAGGTCGCCTCGGGTGGCGAGATTCTGATGGCCAATCGCGTGGCACTGCAACTCCTTGGCGCTGAAGTAGAAAAGGGCACTGTGCTTTCTGACGTGATGGAAGGGCTGGGGCGCTCGATCTCTGATTGGTTAAACGACGCGATTGAGGGGCGCTCGGCATCCCATTCAGAATTCCTGCGGCTTACCCGACGCGACAAAGAGGTCTTTGTGCAGGTAACCCTCAATCGCGTCATTGAAGAAGGTGAGCCGGGGTTGATCGCTGTGCTAAGCGATGCAACTGAACTCAAGACGCTTGAGGCGCAGTTTGTTCAGAGCCAGAAGATGCAGGCCATCGGGCAACTCGCCGGAGGTGTCGCCCATGATTTCAATAACTTGCTGACTGCCATTTCGGGTCATTGTGACCTGCTGCTGTTACGGCATGATCAGGGTGACCCGGATTACGGTGATCTTGTGCAAATCCATCAGAATGCCAATCGCGCGGCGGCGCTTGTTGGACAGCTACTGGCGTTTTCGCGCAAGCAGACTCTGCGCCCCGAAGTTCTTGATATGCGGGACACCCTGTCTGACTTAACACACCTTCTCAATCGGCTGGTCGGCGAAAAAGTAACGTTGACGCTGTCTCATGACCCGGTACTTCAGTCAATTCGCGCTGACAAACGACAACTCGAACAAGTGCTGATGAATTTGGTTGTGAATGCGCGGGATGCCATGCCCTCGGGCGGCGAAATCCGCATCGAAACCGAAACCGCATATCTGAATGAACCGCTGGAACGGGACCGCGCGCTGGTGCCGGCGGGGGCATATGTGACGGTAAAAGTATCAGATGAGGGTGTTGGAATTCCGTCAGATAAGTTGCAAAAGGTGTTCGAGCCATTTTTTACCACAAAACGGACCGGCGAAGGCACCGGACTGGGGCTATCGACAGCTTATGGCATAGTGAAACAAACCGGCGGATACATCTTTGTTGACTCGATTATAGGCAGCGGCACCAGTTTCACCCTGTATTTCCCGGTCTATGAAAAGGTTGAAGAGACGCCCGCTCCGAATGTAGAAAAACCCCAGAGCGCGCAGCCCAAACATGGCGAAGGAGTCATTCTGCTGGTCGAAGACGAGGCGCCGGTCCGCGCCTTTGCTTCACGCGCGCTGCGCTTGCGAGGTTATACGGTACTGGAAGCGGAATCGGCTGAGGTTGCACTCAAGACGCTCGAGGATCCGGGCATCGTTGTAGATGTGTTTGTCACGGATGTTGTTATGCCGGGCATGGACGGGCCGAGTTGGGTACGTGAAGCCCTGAAAGAACGGCCTGATGTTCGGGTGGTTTTTGTCTCTGGCTATGCCGAGGATTCTTTTGGCGATAACCAGACCAAAATTCCCAATTCGGTGTTTTTGCCCAAGCCGTTTTCGTTAAGCGACCTGACAGAAACTGTACATCAACAACTGCACTAAGGCCAATCGACGCTGTCAATGCCGTCCGGCATCGCCCGTGATGCGCCATGGTCAGGCGTGACGAACGTTTGCGGTCAGGCAATGCTGTTGTAGAGGCTAAATTCGGAAGCGAATTTCTTGCGGAACGCGGATTCGACGCCGCTTGAGAGCTGAAGCTCGATTTGGGGAGATACGTTCTCTTTTTCCAATCTGATCTGAAGCCCCAAACGATTCTCAAGAAATGCGATCAGGCGGGGCTGGTCCTCATAGCGAAACAAATGGGTTAACGGGCTCCCCTTCGGTCGCGGCTGCAAAAACCGTGACTGAACCCCAACGTTGGCAAATCCAGCTGTCTGGCCGCCCATGTAGGTCTGCACAAATTCATCAAAACTAATCCCGGCCGTTGAATTGGAATTGTCCTTCATAAAAGGGCGCTGGCGATAACGGTACCAGCTTCCGAGCCAGCTAATTGGCTCTCGCATCACAGCCAAGGTCTCCATCTCAACCTTGCAGGCTTTCTCAAACATCGGCTGAAAGAACCGGTTGTAGCGGTAGACGGGCGCATGTTTGAGCTGCGGTGGATCCGCAATGATAATATCTGCATGCGGCGACAGAGCGGTTTGATAGGCAGTCGACCCGGTCTTGGGCATCGACAGGAACACAAGGCGTTCTTTATAAAAAACAAGCATTTACTCTCGGTCCGTCATTGAATTCAAAGGTCACGCATCTGTGTAAACTACTCCTTAACTCTTTGGAGAAACAGTGGGGGTAGAAAAAAATTGATTGAAATGTTCTCTTTTTGATCTCATAAAGAACAAGAGGCGAACATCGACAGCATTGCCGCCCGCGTGCGGGTGTGACAGTAAGGGAAAGAACAATCATGGCAACGGCAGATCTTTTGACAATGGACAATAAAAAATCCGCGGACAAGCAAAAGGCGCTTGATAGCGCACTGGCGCAGATCGAACGGCAGTTCGGTAAAGGTTCCATTATGAAGCTGGGCGCGGAAGGGGCGATTCAGGACATCACCTCCAGCTCAACGGGATCTCTGGGTCTGGACATCGCGCTTGGCATTGGCGGTCTGCCGATGGGCCGTATTATCGAGGTTTACGGGCCGGAAAGCTCGGGCAAAACCACCCTGACGCTGCATTGCATTGCAGAGCAACAGAAAAAAGGCGGTGTGTGCGCCTTTGTTGATGCTGAACATGCGCTTGATGCGCAATATGCCAAGAAATTGGGTATCGATATTGATGAGTTGCTGATTTCGCAGCCCGACACTGGCGAGCAGGCGCTTGAGATTACCGACACGCTGGTCCGCTCAGGTGCGGTGAACATGGTAGTGGTCGATTCGGTTGCAGCCCTGACGCCAAAGTCAGAGTTGGAAGGTGACATGGGCGACAGCAGTGTTGGCGTACAGGCCCGGTTGATGAGTCAGGCGATGCGCAAGTTGACCGGGTCGATCAGCCGGTCCAATTGCATGGTGATCTTCATCAACCAGATCAGGATGAAGATCGGCGTTATGTTTGGATCACCAGAAACAACGTCGGGTGGCAACGCGCTGAAATTTTATTCCTCTGTCCGGCTCGACATTCGGCGCATCGGCGCCATCAAGGACCGCGACGAAGTTGTGGGCAACGCGACGCGTGTGAAAGTTGTCAAGAACAAGGTGGCCGCCCCGTTCAAACAGGTCGAGTTCGACATCATGTATGGCGAAGGCATTTCGAAAATGGGCGAGTTGCTTGATCTTGGCGTGATTGCCGGCGTTGTTGATAAATCAGGGTCCTGGTTCAGCTATGGCGATGAGCGGATCGGGCAGGGACGTGAGAATGCAAAGCAATTCCTGAAAGATCATCCGCATATGGCCTATGATATCGAGGACAAGATTCGCGCCTCACACGGTCTGGATTTTGATGCGCCCCCGGTGACTGCCAAAGCCGCGCCCGGTGCGGATGATGATATTCTCGAGGCATGAGCCGGTGCAAACCGGCGGCTTAGACCGTCCGTCGTTTTGAAGAAAATCTGAAGAACATCTGGGACAGGGTGCATCATCTGATGCACCCTGTTTGGTTTCACGGGCTTCTTGCCCTGTGGACAGTGACGATACAGGCGGCTATTTGACGTGGAACGCAAATTTCGCCCAAAAGGGGTGCCGCCATGCGCACGGTAAACGACATCAGATCCACGTTTTTGTCCTATTTCGAAAAGCAGGGCCATGCCGTGGTCGATAGCAGCCCGCTGGTGCCCCGCAACGACCCCACGCTGATGTTTGCAAACTCTGGCATGGTGCAATTCAAAAACCTGTTCACCGGGCTGGAGCATCGGGACTACACCCGCGCCACGACCGCGCAGAAATGCGTGCGTGCTGGCGGCAAACATAATGATCTGGACAATGTGGGCTATACGGCGCGCCATCACACGTTTTTCGAGATGCTGGGCAATTTCAGCTTTGGCGATTACTTCAAATCCGATGCGATCCCGTTTGCTTGGGAACTGCTCACCAAAGAGTTGGGTATTCCCAAGGAAAATCTCGTAGTTACAGTCTATCACACCGATGATGAGGCCGCGAACCTGTGGAAAAAAGTTGCGGGGCTGAGCGACGATAGAATCATCCGCATCGCAACCGATGATAATTTCTGGATGATGGGGCCGACAGGGCCGTGCGGACCCTGCTCAGAAATATTCTTTGATCACGGCGATCACATCTGGGGGGGACCTCCGGGATCTCCCGAAGAAGATGGTGACCGGTTTGTCGAAATCTGGAATCTGGTCTTTATGCAATACGAGAAGTTTGCAGATGGAACCCGTGTCGATCTGCCAAACCAGTCGATTGACACAGGCATGGGCATCGAACGGGTTGCTGCGCTGTTGCAGGGCACCAATGACAATTACGCCACCGACCTGATGCGCAGCCTGATCGAGGCGAGCGCAGACGCAAGCAACACGGACCCGGACGGGCCCGGAAAAACCCATCACCGTGTGATTGCAGACCATTTGCGCTCGACTTCTTTCCTGATCGCGGATGGGGTGATGCCATCCAATGACGGGCGCGGCTATGTTCTGCGCCGGATCATGCGTCGCGCAATGCGCCATGCCCATCTTCTGGGGGCGAAAGATCCGGTCATGTACCAGCTTGTGCCGGCGCTTGTGCGTCAGATGGGGGCGGCCTACCCCGAGTTGGGCCGCGCCCAATCGCTGATCACTGAGACGCTGAAACTGGAAGAAACCCGTTTCAAAACAACGTTGGACCGTGGATTAAAGCTGCTGGATGACGAACTGGCGGATTTGCCGGAGGCGGCAGAGCTGCCCGGCAGGGCGGCATTCAAACTCTATGACACTTTCGGCTTTCCTTTGGATCTGACCCAGGATGCGTTGCGGGAAAAAGGCCGCTCGGTGGATGTTGCGGGATTTGATGAGGCCATGGTCGAGCAAAAGGCCAAAGCCCGGGCGGCATGGTCCGGCACCGGTGAGGCGACGGATGCGCGGGTCTGGTTCGATCTTGCTGATGCCCATGGCGCCACCGACTTTCTGGGTTATGACACCGAGATTGCAGAGGGTCAGGTGCTGGCACTTGTATCAGACAGCAGCGAAGTTGACGCACTGGAGGAGGGGAAAAGTGGGTGGATTGTGCTCAATCAGACACCCTTTTATGCCGAATCCGGCGGACAGGTCGGAGATATTGGGTATCTTCGCCGGCTGGAGAATGAAGACGATATTGCGCGGGTCACGGATACGCAGAAGATGGGCGGAGGTATCTTTGCACATCATGTCACCATAGATCGGGGCCGGTTTGCCAAAGGGGAGCCGTTGGCACTGGAGGTTGATCACCTGCGACGCACTGCGATTCGCGCGAACCATTCGGCGACCCACCTGCTGCACGAGGCGCTGCGCGAGGCGCTTGGTGATCATGTCGCACAACGCGGTTCGCTGAATGCTGAGGACCGCTTGCGCTTTGACTTCAGTCATACTGCGGCACTGACGCCGCAGGAACTGACGCAGGTCGAGGAAGATGTGAACGCTTATATTCGCCAGAATGCGCCGGTTGAAACACGGATTATGACGCCGGATGATGCGCGTGCGATCGGAGCTCAGGCATTGTTTGGTGAAAAATACGGCGACGAGGTCCGTGTTGTGTCTATGGGCAGGCAGGACGGATCCAGCAAGGGAACGGATGGCAACACCTATTCGCTGGAGTTGTGTGGCGGCACCCATGTGCGTCAGACCGGTGATATCGGAGTGTTTGCCTTACTGGGAGACAGCGCCTCCAGCGCTGGTGTCCGCCGCATCGAGGCACTGACCGGGGCGGGAGCGTTTCGCCATCTGAGTGCGCAGGATCGTCGCGTGTCTGAACTGGCGCAGGAGCTGCGGGCTCCGCCGGCAGAAGTTCCCGCGCGCGTGCGTGCCTTGCTGGATGAACGCAAAACCCTGAGCAACGAAGTGGCGCAACTGCGCCGCGAGCTGGCCATGTCGGGCGGCGGTCAGATCGCTCCGGAGTCCAAAGAAATCAATGGCATGTCGTTCTATTCTCAAGTGCTCACTGGGGTGACAGGCCGGGACCTTCCAGCCCTTATCGACGAGCACAAATCTCGGATCGGCTGCGGCGCGGTTCTGCTGATTGCTGACACCGGCGGCAAAGCTGCAGTTGCTGCTGGCGTGACAGATGACATGACAAGTCGTGTTTCTGCCGTTGATCTCGTCAAGGCTGCCGTGGCAGAGTTGGGCGGGAAAGGTGGCGGTGGACGCGCTGATATGGCGCAGGGCGGTGGCCCGGATGCCAGCAAAGCTGACGCTGCAATTGCTGCTGCGACCGCTGTTTTGGAGGTATGACATTGCCAGCACTTTGGATTGCACATGTAACGGTCACGGATGACGAGGCCTATGCCAAATACGCGGCCATCGCGACCGAGGCGATTGCGGCCCATGGCGGTGTATTCATTGCCCGCGGGGGGCGGTTTGTCCAACTTGAAGGCCAGGCACGCCCGCGCAATGTGGTTGCCAGGTTCCCGTCAGTTGAGGCCGCCGAAGAATGTTATAATTCAGCGCTTTATCAACGTGCTCTTGGCCACGCGCAGGGTGCATCCGAGCGCGAACTGATGATTGTAGAAACCACCGAATAGAGACGTCAGGCGGGGTTTGCCCCACCTGACGGGTTGATCAGCTGGCTTTGGCTTGCCGCTTACGCTCATGCGGATCAAGGAAGCGCTTGCGCAGACGGACTGCGAGTGGCGTGACTTCGACCAGTTCGTCATCGTCCACGTAGGCAATTGCCTGTTCCAGCGACA
>RCNF010001452.1_pt1 | contig 12482 bp, 10 predicted proteins | sample 2041311 | NCBI WGS metagenome assembly RCNF01 (sample SAMN09708228, study PRJNA481090) | Marine sediment metagenome, whole genome shotgun sequencing project. | biome: marine sediment; feature: ocean; material: sediment; isolation source: Sewage treatment plant 2 marine sediment (STP2) ... | reverse complement strand
GCAAAACCCGACGACCGGGCCGACCTGACCAGAACCTCGAGGTTGGCCTTGATCGTGGTGTGGTTTTTGTTGTCGTAGTCCAGGAAAATCCTGTTCTTGGCCGTGGGCAGACCGGCTTTCCGGGCCTCGGCGTACGCCACCGATTTGGACGAGGTCAAACTGTCGATGAACAAAAGATCCCGGCTACCGAGGGCTTTCATCAAAGCGACCATGGTCGGCTGGTCGCTGGTTGCGGCGCTGCCCATGTGATTGTTCACGCCGGTGATCATCGGCAGGGCGGTCCGGGCCTCGTCGATGCGCAGCCCGATGTCCTCCTGGTCCATACCCACCATGACGGCCTTGGAGCCGGGGTCAGTATCAGGATAACCCTGGGGTTCCATGGGCAGGTGGAGAAGGATCTCTCTCCGTTGGGCCACAAAGGCCTGCTGGAAAGACCCCGTGCTCACCTCAACGAAACAGCCCAGTGACAGCCTCAGCCGCCGACCCGAATCCCTTTTTCCGGAGGCTGGTTCCCGCTCCTTGCCGGCTCCGGAGGGCAACACCAGATCGGTGCTTTTCAAGGCGTAGTGTCGCGAGTAGGGCAGCCCCGGCAGGACGGCCATGGTAATCGGGGCAGGCAGGGAAAGGATGGTGCTTGCCGCCTCGCTTTTGCTATAGCCCCAGTCGTCGACCACGAGCGCAACCACCGGCCCAGCGTCCGCAGCCAGACGGGACCAGGCCGACGACCCGGAACCGGCACCCCACCGCACGTCCGGACGGCGCCCGGCCCGGTACAGGACCAGTGTGTGGGTCGGCCGGCCCTTGACCCCCACGTCCATCCTCAGCATGTCCTTTTCCTCGTTGGGGAGAGTCTGGTCCTCGGGAAGACGCCGCCCCGGGAAAACGCGTTCGGCCCACAGCACCCGCGCACCACGCTTTTCGGCTGCCTCGGCCACCCGGCCCTGAAGATCCCACCATGCCAGGTCTGCAGGAACTGGCACGGTCCGGCATCGGACCGCGGCTGCGGGACCGAACTTGGGGGCCGGCCAGTCACTATCTCCCTGGTGGCCGGTGCCGGACTCGGCCGTGGCATCGGCAGGCCCGGGCAAAAAACCGGGCAAGGCCTCGGCCAGGGCCTCTTCCACGGTGGTCTGGACCTCGGAATACATCTTGTCCGAACCGAGGGACAGCAGGGTGGCCTGGCCCGACCCGGTGCGGGCCCATTTCAACAGGCCCACACCCGCAACAACCACGACCAAAGCGGCGCCCAGCAGCCAGGGGGCCGCGTGGCCGGACCCGGATTTGGCGGACTTCCGGGACCTGGTGGTCTTGGACGACCGGCCGGATTTGGGCTGGGACTTTCCGCTCGATTTACGGCGGCGGCGAGAGTTGTTGAAGGCGCGGTTGAACAGATTCACTCGGCGTTATCCCTTGGCGAATTCCCATCCGGGCTTCCCTGCCAGGACGGCTGTGCGTTGATGCAGGATCGGGTCAGGGAATACTAGCCGAGAAGGCCTCGGCTGGCCAGTGGTGAGCGGTTTCCCGAGAAAAAAAGGGAGGGGCCTGTTGGGCACCCTCCCGAGCCGACCAGATGAAAAAAGCTGAATATCATTCGCCGGATTCGGTGAGATCCACCTGGCCGATCATCTGATAGTACTGCCTAAGCGATCCCTCGTGCATTGAATCGCGGCTGGTCACGTAGAACTTGATGTTCCCCTTGACGCTGAGGGTCGAAAAGGTCGAACCGCGGTCGAAAAGGAATTCCACTTCGAAAAGGGCCCACTCCGCGTTGGGAATGATGTCCGTCGGAGGCGACACCGCCCAAGTGGTCTGGTTGATGAAGCGGCTGAAGGATATGGTGGTCACACCGGGCACCAGGTCCCCGTTGGGATCAGTCACCGCATCTCCGGAGAACATGCGTTGGTGGATCCTCAATTCTTCATTCACGTCCAGGGTTTCACCGACATCCGGGAATTCCACAATGGTTTCCTCCTGCAGGATGGTCAGGTAATCCGGATGCATGATTTTCTGGTACTCATCGAAGTCCCGGGTCTCGTATATGGCCCGGAAGTTGGACATCAATACATCGGGAGATCCGGGGAACGGCAGTTCCTGGGGTTGGGGGTCGGGTTTGGGTTTGGGATCATCCTCGGGCGAAAAGATGCAGCCGGACGGGGCAATCATCAAAGCGAATGCCGCCAGCAAAAGAAAAAATTTCGATTTCATCACGCTATCCTCCAGCAGGCCGGGGCTTCCCCAGGGGACGCATCCCTCAAGGACGTAGGGGTACAAATCAGAAGCCCACTTGAATTTAAGAGAACCATCAGCAATTTTAACATATCGGGCGACTATTAGCTACCAAAAGTTCCGCGCAACACCCCCATCGTGTTGAGAAGCTGGCCTGTATCGGGGTCACTTTCCCCTTGCAAATCCCTCCACTCATAAATATACCAAAAATTCGCCTCGAGTCGAAAAATTACGTCACATTTGCCCCGGTAGCGAACCTGGGACCCATCCTGGTCATTGGTAACCAGCAGGTCGTAAACGATATCCTCGACGGTCATCTCGCCCCCGGAAGGCGCGGGAAAAGTGAAACCGACTTCACTCATTTTGGCGACGATGGACACGCCGCTGTTGTAGAAATTGTTGATAAAGGTCGATTCCCGGGCCTGATCCCAGCCGTCGAAGGTATTCGGGGGAAACTGATCCCGGGCCTCGTCATCAGGAATATAGCGGAATTCGGTCTGGCTGATATTGTCCACCCAGCCCGGCGAGTGGACGGCCTGCAACGACTTTTCCAGATTGGCCCACACGTTGGCCGGAGAGCTCTTGGCGAGGTAATCGATCTGGACTCCCGTACCCGGGGTTTCGGGCTCCCGCGGTGAAAACAGGCAGCCGGACAACAAAAACACCGTGACGGCCAGCCAGGCAACAGCCAACAGGGTTCCGGGGCGTGGGAACATGGTGCAGGATCGGCCCATCCTCATGTCAAAACTCCCATTTCAGCCAGATGTCCGCTTCCCAATAGTCGGAACTGGTTTCGGTGACACTGGGTCCAAAGGCATTATACTTCTTGACCATGGCCGAAAGTTCCAACGGATTTTCCTCGAACCATCGGCGACGAACCTGAACACCTGTCCACATCTCACCCGACAGGTTCCGGGTGTGGGTGGTTCTGTCCCCCAAGGTATCTCTATCGTCCCGGGTCCGGTAGGTAGACGCTTCGAGGGTAACTCCCTCGGCGGCCTTGAATCTGAAAGACATATCAATCTTGCTGATCGTCTGGTTGAGATCACGGCTGTAAAAAACATTGCCGGCCGCGTCGGAGCCGCTCTTGGTGGCGGAGAACCGCTTGCTGGTGTCGTGCCGCAAAGTGATGTTCAGACGGCTGGTGGGATTGAGTGAGACCTTGGTGGCCAGGTTTCCCCGCTTGTTGTAGTCATCGTCCCGGTTGACCGATTCCAATTCGGAAAACGAATAGCCCGTGTACTGGATATACACCCGGTAGCTCTGGTCCAGGCTCAACCACGGCGAGATCGTCCAGGCGTATCCCGGCGAAACCTCGTAGGAATCCTTCACGTTGTTGCTGGAGGAACGGGATTCCCGAATGCTGAAATCCTGCACCTGCTGGTAGGCAAACACCATGTTGGCGCGAAACTTTCCGGCCCAAGAGCGGTCCAAGCGGGCGCTGAAATCTCTTTGATGCCGATCCCTGTCGTTTTCGTTGAATTGATTCTCGGCGATATCCTGGGTCAAACCCTCGTGATACCTGAGGTTGAGTTGCGTTTGTCGGAACAGGTCGCGGAAATAGTTAAATTCGTAGTCCCGCGCCTTGTGGTACTGCCGGCCACGGTTTTCGGTGGCGTTTTTGTAGCGCTGGTCATCCCACTTCCAGAGGAAATCGTAACTGAGGGCAAATGAATCGCGCCCGGCGCCAAAGGTCAGGGCCAGGTCCATCACGTCCTGTTCCCTCTGCTTGAGGCCAAGGCCGCTCTGAGCGTAGTCGTGATCATTCGTCTGACGGGTCAACCGGGTCTTCAGACCGACCCGCCAGAATTTTAAGTTGTTTTCCAGTTCGTAAGAAATGGCATCGGTGGTCTCGAGTTCACTGACCACCTTCTGGTCCTCGTCCAAACCCACGGTATCGACAAGGCCGTTACTATTTTTCTTGAAGTCGAGATATTTCTTCTGGAAGTTGCTCCGCGTGACGGTTACCCGACCGTCCGCCAAGGACTGTTTGTAATAGACCCCGAACCCCAGGGAGTCCCCATTGGCGGAGGAATTTTCCGTGGTTGTGCCCAACAGACGGTCCCCTTCCAGGGCCATGCCATAAACCCGTCCGGCAACGGTCACCCCCTCGGTGATGGTCATGTCGGTCTGGAGCCCGGCATCGACCGAGGCCTCACTGAAGTCGTTGCGCTGGCTCTGGTTGATACTACTTTGGTCCATCATGCGGCCGGAGGCCTTCGCCGTATTGTTCAAAAAGCCCAGCATGAAATTGGACTTCATGAGGTTGACCCCGCCCCGCTTCTGATCCCGTTTGGATAGGTTGGCGTAACCGGCCGTGTTGGTGGTCTTGTCCTCGCTCCAGTTCCAGGCACCGTCCATCGTCATGGTCACCGGCAAGTTGGATCCCAGCCCGAAGGAAAAATTATCGTCGCGTTTCTGCACGGTTTTTTCCTGTTTGCGGTATTCCTCCCAGGACCACTTGAAGGTGTTGCGGAACTGCGAATTGTTCTGGAATTTCAGCACGGTGACCAGGTCGCTGTAGAAAGTGTTCTGCCGAACGTTGGCCCGAACCCCGGCCTTGGGGGTGTTGGACCACCCCATGAATAAAGGGCCTTGAACCAATTCTGGTTCCTGGACCGGGACGGAGTCCTGAGCCGCGTCCATGAGTCGTTCCAGGTTGCTCCTGCCGTCGGCGTCGGCGCCGCTTCCATAGGGATTGGAGGTGGTGTCGGCCACGGCGGACAGACTGTCGGGAGTCGCGCTGCCGGCAGCCTCCTGGGAATCTTGAGCCTGGACATAGGCATATCCGCCGGCGCTCCACGCCAGGACAGCAACCAATACAAGGCTCAGACCACGCACCGGATTCAACCTCCGTCCTTTCCAGCCAGGGCGTCCGCCAGGAGACGGAATCCCTCGAGACCAATCTGTTCGGGCCTCAGGTCCATATCCACACCGCTTTGGGCGGAGAGGACCTCCACCGCCCCGGTGTCCAGGCCGTAATGAACCCGAAGTTGGGTTCGCAATTTTTTTCGTCGTTGCCCGAACAGTTTCTTGACCACCGAAACCAGGTGGCCGAAATCGGCCGTTGACCAGCGGCCGCGAGGCAACAACCGGACCACGGCGGAATCAACTTCCGGCCGGGGCCAGAAAACCGAGGGGGCCACTTTACGCAGAATCTTTATCTCGAACACGGAACCCAGGACGACCGCCAGGATCCCATAGTCACGCCCACCGGGCGGGGCGATCAAACGTTCGGCCACCTCTTTCTGAACCATGAACACGGCACCGCTGACGAGTTCCCGCAGGTCCGCCAGGGCAAACAAGACCGTGCTGGTCAAAACGTAGGGCAGATTGCCGGCGATGACCGGCCGCTTCCCGGCCGCGGCCACGGCGGCTGTCCAATCCAGTTTGGCCAGGTCCCCTTCGATGAGGCCAAAGGAATCCCGCGGACCGAACTCGGCCTGCAAAAGTCCACACAGATGGCGGTCCACTTCCACGCAGACCACCTGTGAGGCCCCGGCCAGCAGGTGGATCGTAAGGGCTCCACCCCCGGCGCCCAGCTCGAGCACGCAATCGGCAACAGCCAGGGTATCCTGGGCGATGGCCCGGGCCAGGTTGCCGTCCACCAGGAAATTCTGCCCGCGCCGCTTGACCGGGCGTATACCGTATCTGCGCAGCAGGGCATGTTGGCTTTCGCTCACGAAAAACTCCGTGCCGACCAGATCGAAAGTTCCGGAAATCATTCCCCGGACCGATCCGGATACAATTGAGAAAACCGCCGAGCCGCCGACTCCCCGAACATCCTGCAGAAGGATTCGGTAGTCCTGCGGGCGACCGCGACCGGATCCAGGCCCAGGATTTCCGCCACCTTCTGCAAGGTGTGAGGCAAATACGACGGTTCGTTTCGTTTACCCCGATAGGGCACCGGTGGCAGCCAGGGCGCGTCCGTTTCCAGCAGGATCATATCCACGCCCGCCAGGGCCACCAAAGCCGGTAACTGGCTGTTTTTATAGGTCACCGGGCCGCCGATGCCCAGCAAAAAACCATGCTCGCGGGCCCAGGCGACGGAATCGGTATCCCCGCTGAAAGAATGAAGCACTCCTTTGGCCTGCGGCACCCCGCATCTGTCGATGTGTTCCAGAGTCTCGGACCAGGCGTCCCGCACGTGAAAAACCACCGGCAGGCCCACCCTGTCGGCCAGCGCCAGCTGGGCGGTCAGCGCCGCTCTTTGCGCGGGCCGAGGCGAAAGATCCCGGTAAAAATCCAACCCGATTTCCCCGATGGCCACCACTCGGGGATCGGCGGCCATGACCGCCAGTTCTTCGAGGGCCGCATCTCCCGCGGCCGTCAATTGTCCCTTTTCGTCGGCCAGCATCAGAGCGTCATGGGGATGGATGCCGACCGTGGCCAGGATATCTGGATGGGCCGCGGCCAGGGCCATGGACTCCCTGCTGGAAACCAGATCGTAACCCACGTTCAGGAAACCGCCGACCCCCGCCTGTCTGGCGCGATCGACTACCTGATTTGATTCGGCGGAAAACTCGTGGCGGTTAAGGTGAACATGGCTGTCGATCAATGCCGCCCTCCCGAGCCGTGGCCGCCCGCACTCGAACCGCCTTTGCAACCGTGCGGTTTACCTCGGCCGCCCGCCGACCCCGGGGCGGGAAGATTCCGGTCGTTTTCCCACTGCAACTTTTCGGCCGGCCATTCGGTCAACCCTTCGGTACCGGGCCTGGCCACGCAGACCGTTTCTTGTAACAGGTCTATTTTGCGAACAGTTCCGGATCCGTCGGGGGTGACAATGTGCGACCCCACCCTGGGCAGATGAACGCGAGCTCTCCGGTACACCTCGTTTTCATAGGTCAAGCAGCAGCGGAGCCGCCCGCAGGGGCCGGACAGCTTGCTCGGGTTCAGGGGTAGTTGCTGGACCTTGGCCATCTTCAGGGTCACCGGTACGAATTCGTGAAGGAAAGTGGAACAGCAGAATTCCCGACCGCAGACCCCGAGGCCGCCCTTGAGGCGGGCTTCGTCCCGGACGCCGATCTGGCGCAGTTCGATGCGGGTCCGGAAAATCCCGGCCAGGTCGCGGACCAGATCGCGAAAATCGACACGTTTTTCGGCGGTGAAATAAAAGGTGATCTTTTTATGATCAAACTGCCGCTCGACGGTGACCAGGTTCATCTTCAGCTTGCGGGCCACGATTTTTTCCCGGCAAATGTCCCAGAATTCCCATTCGTCGCCGCGGTTGTCGTGAAGCCGGGCCAGGTCCTGGGCTCCGGCCACCTGCACCACCCCCTGCTTCTGGGCCAGCTTCCACCACTCCGGTTTGCCGGGGCCGACGTATTTGACCTGCCCCAGGTCACGTCCGCGATCCGCTTCCACCAGACAGTACTCCCCGACGGTCAGCTTCAGATTCCGCCGGTTGTGATAATAACTCTTGCGATGTCCCTTGAACTGAACCAGAACCAGGATTTCCCCTTTCTGGTCGGAAGCCGGGTTTTCGCCGCCGGAACGGCGACCGTGGGCCTGACAACCGTCAGGAAACGGCGGCCCCTGAGGTAAGGTCTCGTTCGGCATGATCTATCAGTCCTTCGAACAATACGGCCATGGCCAGGCCGATGTTGATGTTTCTGTCAATTTCCCGGCGCGAGGCCTCGATCCGCCCCATGTCCTCGAGCAAAGACGGCGTGGATCGGGTCGTGGCCGCTCGGGCCGTCAAGGACGCGGCCGCAGGCAGGCGGCAGCGCCGGTTGTCACCCAGTTCTCGTTGGTGGACCGCATCACTGTATAGGAGATTGAGTAATTCGCATAGCTGGATGGCCCGGTCGCGCCGCCGGGGACCGGAATCGGCAACCAGTTTTTTGGCATCGATACCGTCAGGTCGACACAGATGGGACATGTGCCCCCGGTGGAGTTCGTCCGCGGCTATGGCCGCCAGGGCCCGGTCACGGCGATGGATTCCCTCGAACAGGCAGGTCGCCCAGGTGGCCATGATCTTTGCCTCGGTTCCCAGCAGGACCAAACCTCGGCGGGCATTGCCTTCAGCGGTCCGGGCCGCGGCGGCGGCGGTGTCTTCATCGACCTCGCCGATTTCCCGCAGCAGTCCGGTCAATTCTTCTTCGGACCAGGGCTCGAACCGGATTTTCTGGCAGCGGGACAGGATGGTGGGCAACATCCCCTCGGTCCCGGTGGTCAGCAAGAAGATCACCGTGTCCGGCGGGGGCTCCTCAAGGGTCTTCAGAAAAGCGTTGGCCGCCGCGGTGTTCAGGCGATGGCCGTCGGCAATGACAGCTACCTTGAAGGGGCTCTGAAAGGCCCGGCGGCGCAGCCAATGGATCAGCGACCGGATGGTCATGGGTTCGGGATTTTCCGGATCCCCGATGCGGACCTGGGCGGTGGCGGCGGTGGGGTCCTGATAGAATGGGTTGGCGATCTTCTGTTCGAGCAGATCACGCACCCCGCCCTCGTCCACAGAAGCCGGGGCCGGGCCGATCCAGCGGATGTCCGGGTGCTGGAAACCCAGGGCCTTGACGCAGCTTTCGCACAGCCGGCCGGGACCGCAATTTCCAGGGGAAGAACAGTTGATCAGGCGGGCAAATTCGAGGGCGGTGTTTTCCTTGCCGGACCCTTCGGGACCGACCAGCAGGAAGGGCTGACCGAGTTTTCCGATCTGCCGCACCCTTTGCAGTTTATCAAGAACGGCCGGACGGCCGAGAAACTGGCTCCTGCCCAAGGCGATGCTCCCATCCCGGATGATTTGAACAACCTGGGCCGATAACGGGGACCGGCGTGCGGTCCTTCTAACGGGATTGCAGCCAATCGGCCGGATCCAAGGGCGTCCGCCCCTGCCGAACCTCGAAATAAAGCTGGGACTCCTCACCGGTGGCAGGCCGACCGACTTCGGCGATAACCTGACCCCTGGCGATCTTGTCCCCCTTGGCCACAAACACCCCGTCCAGGTGTGCGTACAGGGTATAATACCCCGCTCCGTGGTCAAGGATAACGCATTGGCCGAAACCGGGCAACTCATCGGCATATTCGATGGTTCCGTCGGCGACCGCCGCTACCGGAGAGCCCACCGGCGCAGCGATATTGAAGCCGTTGTTGAGGGTCACGGTCTTGAATTTGGGATGGACCGAGCGGCCAAATCCCCGGATCAGTTTGCCCCGGGTCGGCCACTCCAGTTCGCCGGCCAGCTGGACCAGGGAATTGTCCCCGGCCTTCTGCCGGGCGGTCCGCTCGATGCGCACCTGCTCCAGATCGGTCAGAATGTAGGACAGTTTCTGTTCGTTGACCCCCATCTGCATCAACTGTTTCTTGAGATCCGTGCGCTCGGTCTCCAGTTCCCGCAGGGCGCCCATCTGTTCGGCCATCAGTTCTTCCAGGTGGTCGTTTTCCTGATTTGCCTCTTCGCGGGTCTGCCAGATTTCCGCCAGAGCACCATTCAGCTGCCGCTGTTCGCGTCGCAGGATCTGCCCTTCGGTCCGGACCTCCTCGAGCATCCCCGCACCCAGACGCGCCAGCGTCCGGCTGACCTTTACCGAGGTCAGCATTTCCGAAAAGCTGTTGGAGGTGAGGATCATTTCCAGGTCGCTCCGCTGGGAACGCAGATACATGGAGCGAAGACCTTGGGCCAGGGCCTGACGGCGAGCCGCGAAAACCTCCCGCCGGATTTCCAGCTCCGCGGTCAGCAAATCGCTTCGTTCCAGCAGGACGATTTCCTGCTGAACCATGTCGTTCAGGAATTGACGGCTGAGTTCGATTTCCTGCAGGATTTCTTCATGCCCCCGCCTTACGGCCGATTCCTCCTGGTCCAGATTCTTGATGCGCTCGCGGTGTTGGTTGATCTGGCCCTTGATCTGTTCCAGCTCAATGGTGTTTTCCTTGATGCTCTTTTTGAGCATATCTCGGCCCTTGGCCTGCTTCGAGGTGATGATGACCTGGCCGCTATTTCCGGACGGGGCGGCCTCGATCTTGATTTTCACCGGTTTGGGCCGGTCGCTCCGGTCCTTGTCCCCGGAGTCCTGGCACACCGCCGGTGCAGCCCCCATGGCCGCGGCAGAAATGACAAGCCCCAGAACAATCCACCTACGACCCATCATATCTCGCTTTGCATGGTCAGGTATTTCCGCATGGCGGCATAACTGCCGGACAAACCCAGCAACACGCAGAAAAGAATAAAGCCCCCGATCTGGCCCGCGGAGAAAAAGACCACCCCGCCCAGCCGATCATTCAGCAACCAGCCGGCGCCGGCGAGCAATCCCATGGCCAGCATTCCGGCCAGCAGGCCCTGGATCATCCCCTCGCACAGGTAGGGAGTGCGGATGAAGGCGTTGGTCGCCCCGACCAGTTTCTGGATCTGGATGACCCGGGCGCTGGCCGCCATGGTCAGCTTGACGGTATTGGAAATCACGAATACCGCGGCCACGAAAACGATCAACCCCACTACCAGACTGGCCATTCGGAAACGGAACGTCCACTGCTCCAGGGCATCGATCCAGCTCTGGTTGAACAGGGTTTCGGAGACTTCAGGCCAGATGGCGATCTCGTCCCGGATCGCCCCTACCGCTTTCTGATTGCGGGCTTCAGGCGTCAAGGTCAGGTGGTAGGACGCGGGCAGGGGATTGGAATCCAGCAGGTCCATGATCGAGGCGTCTTCACCCAGTCCCTCCTTGAACTGGGCCAAGGCGGTCGCGGGGGATATCCAGGACACCCGCTGAACGCCCGGAATGGCCACCAAACGGGGTTGCAGGGCAGCCATGCGCTCGGCCGAAAGATCATCCCGCAGGAAAACCCGCATATCGATGCCGGACCTGGCCGTTTCCAGCAGGTGGCCCATGTTGAGAGTCGCCAGGGTGAGGATCGCCAGGACCAGCAAGGCCGAACCCATGATCAGTATGGTGACACCGGTGGTCAACTTCCGGCGGTGGAAACCCGCGAATGACTCCCTGAACAGATAGGCCACTTGGGCATTTCTAAGCATGGACGTTGTCCCTCCTGTCGCCGGCCCGGTACATCCTGTCGGCCAGGCTCACGCTGCGGTCCACCGGCACACGCCGTTTCTCATCCGAGGTTATGCGGCCATTGTTGATCACGATGACACGCTGGCCGAAGGATTTGACGATATTCTGGTCATGAGTGCTGAACACCACGCAGGTGCCCGAGTCGTTGATCCGGAAGAGCAGATCGATGACCTCCTGGGCGTTCACCGGGTCGAGGTTGCCGGTGGGTTCGTCAGCCAGCAGGATCTTGGGGCTGCTGACCATGGCCCGGGCGATGGCCACCCGCTGCTGCTCTCCCCCACTCAGCTGCCGGGGTAGGCGGTGCCGTTTGTCGTACAGGCCCACCTGGGTCAAAACCCTCATGTTGTTTCGGGCGATCTGGGCGTTGGGAATCCCCACCACGAGTTGGACAAAGGTAATATTCTGTTCCACGTCGCGGTCTTCAAGGAGCCGGAAATCCTGGAACACGAATCCGATTTCCCGTCGCAGGGAAGGCACTTTGCGACGGCTCATCTTCGAGGACATCATGCCCCGGACCATGACTTCGCCCTTGGTGGGAAAGGCGTCCATGGCGATCAACCGCAGGATACTGCTCTTGCCGGCCCCACTGGGTCCGGTCAGGCAGATAAATTCTCCGTTTTCCACGCTAAAATTGACGTGGTCGAGGGCCTTCTGGTCATCGTAATCCAGATCCACATGGTAAAATCCGATCACCATCCGGGAATCCAGGGGACCTTCACCAAGAGAACCGGTTCGCAAGTGTTCTTTACTCAAGTCGTCCTCCAGAAAGGAGTTACAGCCGATTAGGCAAGGTTTCTACCTTGCCGGACCTTCACGGCCCCGGCTCCGTCCCTTCCCGTTTTGCACGAACCATGCCCAATTACCCCTTTCTTCCGGCCTCCGTCTTGTGCGGCGAGGCTTCTAAAGACAAAGGCACCCCCGGAACAATCCGCAGGGCAAAGCCTGAGGACAATGAGAAATAGCCGTCACCCCATATGATTCTACTTCTCGATCTCTTTATGTCGGAGGAGCCATGCACGCCTCACTGTCGCAATCCTTCTTTGCCAGAAGCACCATTGCTGTTGCCAGGGAACTGGTGGGGTGTGTGCTGCGGGTGGAAGCGGACGGGGAGGTGGTTTCGGGGCGAATTGTCGAAGTTGAAGCCTACCTGGGGGAAGACGATCCGGCCTCGAAAAAGAGCGACAGGTTCCTGACCGGAGAACAACCCGGAACTTGCGAGGAACTCCTTCGAGAATTTCTTTTCGATAAGAA
>RCNF010001450.1_pt1 | contig 12524 bp, 11 predicted proteins | sample 2041311 | NCBI WGS metagenome assembly RCNF01 (sample SAMN09708228, study PRJNA481090) | Marine sediment metagenome, whole genome shotgun sequencing project. | biome: marine sediment; feature: ocean; material: sediment; isolation source: Sewage treatment plant 2 marine sediment (STP2) ... | reverse complement strand
TGGACTGCGGTAGCAAAATAGACCATTGGCGTTGTAGCGAGACCGATATCGTAAGCGTCCGCTCCGGAGTCGGTGATACCATGAACAAGGTGACTGAGAATATCCGGAGTTGATTCCCTGCAATCGTAACCAACAAGAACCCTATCCGTCTTCAGGAGTCCGGGAAGGAAGAAACCAATCCTGTAAACTGTTCGTCCATCAAAATCACTACCATATATGCCTCTGATATCGTACGCTTTGAACGCCTTCATCTTACGTATCTCCAAAAATAACTGTTTCTATACCTTTGTCAGAACAGTATTCAGTTCTTTCTTGAGAGTGGATATTCTGAATGGTTTGACAAGTCTTCCGCTGAATCCGTATTCAGAGTAATTGGCTAACACCGTGTTATTGGCATACCCGCTGGAAACGATAGCTTTTATATCAGGATCGATCTCTTTCAGCTTGTTTATCGCGGCTTCCCCGCCCATTCCTCCAGGAACGGTAAGGTCCATGATTACGGCATCGAAAGGCTCTCCGGAAGTAAATCTCTCCCGGTAAAGTTCAATAGCTTCAGCCCCTTCAGAAGATTCTGTAACATCGTGCCCGAGAACGTCCAGCATTCCCGAAAGAACCTCCAGTACGCTGGAGTCATCGTCCATGATCAGGATATGCGCCGAAGCGGAAATGATCTCCTTCTCCGGTTCCTCCCGGAAAACAGTCTTCGTCCCCTGATTGTCGATAACGGGAAGGTATATTATGAATTCCGTTCCTTTGCCCTCTTCGGAGCAGGCTCTTATGACTCCGGAATGTCTTGATATTATGGAGTAGCTGGTTGAAAGCCCCAGACCGGAACCACCGAATTTCGTTGTGAAGTACGGGTTGAATATTTTTCTCAGATCATCCGGGGGGATTCCTTTCCCTTTATCCTTTATGGAAATACTCACGTATTGTCCGTCTCCAAGATGAGTATCCGAATCCTCCCCTATCTTAACATTGCTGCAACTGACGGTTATCCGTCCACCACCGATCATAGCCTGGACGGAGTTCAGCGTAATATTATGAATTACCTGAGTGATCTGCTCTCTGTCGGCTTCTATCCTTTTAAGGTTTTTCTCGAATTTAAAAACAGCTTCCACATCAGAACCCCTCAGAGCGAAAAGAACGGCTTCCTTTACGAAGGGAGCTAATTCAACAGGTTCCTTCAGCGGCACTCCTCCCCTGGCAAAGGTTAGAAGCTGTCTGGTAAGAATTGTGGCCTTTTCAGTGGATGCTACTGCCTGTTCAAGGCGATCGATGAGCCTTGCGGGCTCTTCTTCGATCTGCGCAAGAGAGATGTTCCCCTGTATTGCCATGAGCAGGTTATTGAAATCATGTGCTATCCCGCCAGCCAGGGTTCCAATGGATTCCAGATGTTCTATCCTCGAAAGCTCTTCCTCTAATCGGCGCTGGTCTGTAATGTCCCTTATTATCCCTTCTATGTACTCCTCTTGTTCCCCTATTGCTGAAACCTTGCGGGCAGAAATGGATGCGAGGAAAGTTGATCCATCCAGCCTTCTCAGTTCAGCCTCAAAACCGCGCACTTCTTTGTCCTTCGAAAGTCTGTCAAGGAAACCTTTCCTGCCTGACGGGTCAACATAAAGATCCTTAACAGAAACATTATCAAAATCACATGCTTCTTCTCCAAAGAACATCCTCTGCATCTCGGAGTTGTAGAAAACGATTTTCCCCCCCGGCTCGGTTGTCGTTCTGTATATGGCCACTGGGATGTTTCCGGTCAGTTCTCTGTACTGATTTCTGGTTTCAATCAATTCAACTTGTGTTTTAAGGGATTCCGTAAGGTCAAGCGTGAGGATAACCACTTTATCAACTTCATCGTTGTCATCCTTCAGAGCGTAGAGGTGATGGGAGATATATTCAGCTCCACCGGGCGCGGGATTGGTAATTTTCAGTTTTGGAATGAACAGCTCCCCGCCCTTTTCGTAGACTTCCTCAACCTCCGCAGTGTATTTGCCAAGATAAGTATCCCTCCTGTCCATCTGCAGTCTGGAACGGGGGACCATTTTATCTTTCAGGTCCTTAAGACTCTTGTTCCAGATTTTGCGCCATGAAGCATTAGCCTGCAGCAGAGTACCGTACCTGTCATGCACGGAGATGCCAACGGGAGAGTTATCTACTATAGCTTTCATGAGCTTATGGCTTTCCCTGAGTTTCTTCTCCGCTTCTTTCCGCTGTGTAAGGTCCCTGACTGATAATAGAACAACCTCTGCGTCTCTGTAGACCATAGGGGTTGAGGAGAGCTCAACGGGCAGGAATCCACTCTTCATTTTTATGAGGGTCTCAAACACGGATGCAGTTGTTGTTCCGTTTCCGGATTTCAGAAAAAAAGGTTCTATCCTGTCCCTGTCAGCTTCATGGAATAAACTCAAAGGGGAAAAGGCGTAGATGTCCTCTCTGGAATAATCAGTCATACTGCAGAAACTGTTATTCGCAAAGAGAATTTTGTCCTCACTGCATATAAGGATCCCTTCTTTTGTATTCTCTACTACAGTGCGGTAGCGCTCTTCGCTCTCTGCCGTTTTCATCTGTTCAAATACCACCGGAGAGAGGTCCTTCATGATAACGACCCTGTCCTCGGTTCCGGGGATGAAACCCACATTCACACGCATGAGGCGGGATTCTTCTCCCGGGACATTTACTCTGAGGGTGTATGTTGACGGGGGGTTGCCGGTTCCCTTTGCCCTGTCATAGAAGTAACCGGTGATGCGATCTCTGTCCTCATCGGGGACGAAGCTGTCCCAGGACACTTTCCCGATGATTTGACTGAGCGGAATTCCAGTGATTCTTTCTATCTGATTACTTGCTTCGATCACGATACCGTTTTTGTCCAGCACAATGACAATATTCTCGCTGAGCTGCAGGATTGTTCTGAGGGTTGATCCGCTCAGCTGGAGCTGATCCCTGAGTTCCCTGATAAGATCTGAGTCTTTGCTGGTTTCTTTAATTGGCGGCATATCGTTCTCCCGGGAAATCACTTTGCAGTAGTTAGTATATACATACTGAATATTTTCTCACAACCCTGCCGACCTTCGCGCCTTGACCTGTCCCCATGCAGAACTGATCATCGCGCTCAGCATGAGAGCACCGCCTGCTGTCCCCTGGACTGTTAGAGGCTCTGCAAGCATTATCCATCCGCCAATCAGGGCGAAAACAGCTTCGAGGCTCATGATTATCGCCGCATGGGCAGGATGCGCTCTTTTCTGGGCTACTATCTGCAGTGTATATGCTATTCCAACAGATACCAGCCCGCCGTAAAGAATGGGAACTGCAGCCATTTCAATACCGCTCAATGACAGTTTCTCCGTCAGAAGAGCGAAGATTGCGCTCAGAATGGAACAGCACGCAAACTGTACAGCTGCCAGGGGAAGGGCATCGTATTGCTTCATCAGCTTTGAGATAAGCTGTATATGAACAGCCCAGAATATTGCCCCTGCGAATACGATCACATCTCCGGAAAGCATCCGGGATGAACCCGCTGTCGTAAGAAGGAACATGCCCGAAACGGCCAGAGCAGCTCCAGCCCATGTTCCTTTTCCACAGGACTGTCCCCCGAACAGCCCCAGAACGGGAACGATGACCACGTAAAGGCCCGTTACGAAACCGGCGTTTCCGGCAGTTGTATAGACAAGCCCCACCTGCTGCAGTGATGCCCCCGCGAAGAGGATAAGCCCGGCTAATATGCTAAACTTCAGCGGAGCGCGCGGAGAACGATTCTTTTTTCTGAAGAAAAAGATCAGAGGCAGAAGTACTGCTGCGCCCAGAGCGAATCTGACAGCGTTAAACAGGAACGGACCGACATGCTCCATACCTGCCCTCTGGGCAACAAATGCAAAGCCCCATATGGCGGCCGTGAGCAGAAGGAGCAGGTCTGTTCTAAAATGAGCCCTGTTATCTGAGAACATCTTTCTTCAATCAGGTTGCAGTGGCTGTTTTCGGAGGCTACAGAACGACCCGAATATGCAATCATGAGTACGGAAGGCGCAATCCACGCTTGACAAAACGGATAATGCCGTTATCATCTAGGTGCAGTATGCATATAGATGGAGGAAGCACAATGCAGGGTAGAGGAAGAGGCGGAGTTCATAATCGTTGCGGCAGAAGGATAAACAGGTTCCTTGAGCCCTGTCTTCTGCTTCTGCTCCATGGCGGTGAGTCCCACGGTTACGAATTACTTGAGAACCTCGGAAACTTCGGGTTCAGCGAAAACCCCGCGGATTCAAGCACCATCTACCGTATCCTCAGAAGCCTGGAGAACAGAGGTTTTGTAACTTCAAGGTGGGCAGAGGGTGACTCGGGCCCCGCAAGAAGGGTTTACTCCCTCTCTCCTGCAGGCGATGGATATCTCCAGGTGTGGGTTGGAGACCTCGAGGAAACCGACAGAATACTCCACCGCTTCTTCAATGAGTACAGAAAACATATGGAGCTGCATCACAGTAACGGCAAAGAAACTTAACAAGAAAGGAGTTATCATGCCGGCAGGCGATGGATCAGGACCCAGGGGAGAAGGACCCCTGACCGGAAGGGCTATGGGAAGATGCTCCGGGTATCCGGTGGGTGGATACGCATCAGCTCCGGGCCGCGGAGGTGGATACAGTTTCTTCGGAAGAAGAGGCGGCGGCGGAAGAGGCATGAGGAACAGATACTACGAGACAGGTCGGCGCAGATATTCACAGTACGACGGTCCGGTATACAACCAGGAACCCACTGAAACTGAATCACTGAAAAATCAGGTTCAGTTTGTCGCGGACACTATCGAACAGATAGCCTATCGTGTGAATCAACTTCTAAAAAGAAGAACAGAAAAGGAATAATTGATGAAAGTAATCGTAAGTTCAACCGGAAAAAGCGTTGATGATCCCATCAGTACTGTATTCGGCAGAACGGAGTACTACCTTCTCGTGAATACCGAGGATTTCACCCATGAGAGCTTTGAGAACCCGGCTGTGAACCAGAGCGGCGGGGCCGGCATACAGGCGGCACAGTTCGTTCTTAAAAAGAACCCCGGATCCGTGATATCCTCAAGTATCGGTCCCAACGCTTACGAAGTGCTCGTCGCAGGTTCTGTTCCATGCTATATCGCAACAGGCGGAACTGTAAGGGAAACCATTGAAGCTTTCAACAGGGAAGAACTCCCAAGGATGGGTGCAGCGAACGCTGATTCACACTCTGGAATGGCTCAAAACGCGACAGCCCCTTCCGAAATTGCTGCTGGTGAAGAGAATGATCTTGAAATGCTCACCGCCAGGCTCAAGGATCTGAGAGGTCAGGTTGCTGAAATCCTTCAGCAGCTGGATAAAATCAAGGGGGAATAGATCTGATGAAAATTATCGTGTCATCGGACAATAACAGAAAACTCGATAGCTCGGTTAGCCATCATTTCGGAAGGTGCCCGTACTTTACAATAGTCGATCTTGTGGAAAACGAGATCATCAATGTGGAATCGGTGGATAATCCTTACTTCAATGCCCATTCCCCGGGGCAGGTACCGGCATTCATAAAGAGTCTTGATGCCGAAGTTATGCTTGCCGGAGGAATGGGTAGAAGAGCTATATCCATCTTCGAAAATTACGGGATACAATGCTCAACAGGTGCTGCCGGAACTGTCAGAAATGCTGTGAACAGTTACGCGGCCGGCAGCCTTTCGGCGGCTTTGCCCTGCCGCGAGAGTATCGAGCACGCCCATGATGGTTACGAACATGAACCTGTAGAGCGCCTCAGGGAAGAGGCGGCAGCCCTTCTGGAGAAGCTTGACGAGGTAATAGTCAGGCTCCCGAATAAACAGAAATAGTAGTCTGGAGGATAAGATCATGAATAGAGATGGAAGAGGACAGGGAAGAAATTCCTCAGGAGGTAAAGGTCGTGGAGGTGGACCGTTTGCCGCCGGACCAGGCGGTGACTGCGTCTGCCCGGGCTGCGGGTACAAGCAGCCCCATCAGGTCGGTAAGCCGTGCAACAGCCTTACGTGCCCGAAGTGCGGGGCAAGAATGACCCGCGGGTAGAGGCCTGCATGGTTATAGCAGTAGCCAGCGGTAAAGGCGGTACAGGTAAAACAACAGTAGCGGTCAGCCTTGCCATGGCCGCCGCTGGTCGATCCTCTTCCAAACCTCTACTCCTTGACTGCGACGTGGAGGAACCGAATTCCGGTCTTTTCCTGGATATCGACTATACCTCCGGGCGGGATACAGGAGTGCTGGTTCCGGAAGTCGATCTTGATAAATGTACCTACTGTGGCAGATGCGCTGAGGTATGCGTCTGGAACGCTATCGCGGTCGCGGGTGAGAAGGTGCTTGTTTTTCGCGATCTCTGCCACGGCTGCGGAAGCTGCGGCCTTGTCTGCCCGGAAGGTGCTATCACCGAGATAACTCACGTAACAGGCAGAATAGAAGGGGGTACGGACGGTTCCATTGATTTTGCCCGAGGAATTCTCAATGTAGGACAGGCCATGCCCGTTCCAGTCATTTCATCCCTGCTCGACGAGTACCTTGCTCAACCGGGCAATTCCACTGTCATTATTGACTCTTCCCCCGGAACATCCTGTCCGGTGGTCGAGGCTGTCAGCAGAAGCGATTACGTTATTCTTGTAACGGAACCGACTCCGTTCGGGCTTCATGACCTGAAGGCGGCTGTGGATGTAGTAGTCAACCAGTTGAACATTCCTGCGGGTGTTATCATCAACCGTGACGGAATCGGCAGCAACGATGTAGAGAAATACTGCCATGCCGTAAACCTCCCCATTCTGGCAAAAATACCCATGGACCGAAGAATTGCAGTGATGCTTTCCGAGGGAATTCCTCTCTTGAGCGGTCTTCCCGAATACAGGGAAGTTTTCCGTGATATTCTCGCATCTGTCGGGGACGAGGTGTCAAAGTGAAGCAGATCGTTATTCTCAGCGGAAAGGGTGGAACCGGAAAAACATCTCTGACAGCAGCTCTTGCTCATAAGGCTGCGGATCTGCACAGACTTGTTCTGGCGGACGCGGATGTTGATGCCGCCAATCTGGAAATACTGCTAAACCCTTCGAAACTGGAAGAGTTCCCATTTACCGGAGGATACAAAGCTCAGATCGACAATGATATGTGTACAGGCTGTGGCAGGTGCTACGATGTTTGCCGGTTCAGTGCAGTGATTCCCCCGGATTCACCCGACAACTGGTACAGCATCAACAGAATCGCCTGCGAGGGATGCAACTCGTGCGTTTACCAGTGTCCTCTGAATGCAATATCAAGCGCAAAAACAATTGCCGGAGCATGGTTTGTCTCCCAATCAGTCTATGGTACACTATACCATGCCGAGATGAAGGCAGGCGAGGAGAATTCCGGGAAACTCGTAACAACCGTCAAGAATGCGGCAATCAGCAAATCCAGAACTATTGAGGAGTCCATCCTTCTGGTTGACGGCCCTCCGGGAATAGGCTGCCCTGTAATCGCCGCATGTGCAGGCGCTGACCTGGCCGTGATATCGACTGAACCTGGCGTATCGGCAATACATGATCTGGAGCGCATCCTTGAAACTGTAAGGCACTTCGGAATTACACCTGCGGTATGCATCAACCGAAACGATATCAACCCCGGCAAAACCCGGGAAATAGAGGAATTCTGTGAGCAGGATGATATCCCTCTGCTTGGCAGAATACCCTTCGATCCCAACGTTACGCGGTCCATGTCAAAGGGTCTTCCGGTAAATGCCTTTGATCCTTCATCTCCGGCCTCAGTCGCGATTTCGGGAATCTGGGAAGTCATATACTCCCTTATCAGGAAAGGTTCAGATGCTCTGGGATCCGAACCTCTGCGGCCGCAGGCCTGATGGGAAAAGAATCAGCGAATGTTCGATTGCATCCTCACGCGGGGTGCGTCGTATGCAGTTCCCAGAACGAACAAGGGCTCGGTCTGAGCTTCAAGAGTCTTCCAGATGGAAGCGCTGAAGCGATGTTCGATTGTAATCAAGCCTTCCAGGGATATCACAATGTGCTACATGGTGGGATTACATCCACTCTTCTCGACGGAGCGATGACGAACTGCATGTTTGCGCACGGCATTCATGCATTAACTGCCGAATTGAATATCAAATTCCGGCATCCAGTAGCGTGCTGTCAGCCGGTTACAGTCCGGGCATGGATTACCCGATCCTCTTCGAAACTTCACCTCCTCAAAGCAGAGATCTCACAGAACGACCTGATCATGGCGACTGCGACAGGGAAGTTCGTGCGAATTAAAGAACAGCCTGACCCAGAATTGACCTGAGTTGAGACAGCCTCAACCAGTTGAGGTAAATAGAGACTGATACGGTAGAATGGGGAAACGATGATCGCTTTCGGACCGGTTCCATCGAGGCGCCTGGGCCGCAGCCTGGGCATCAACAACATCCCGCACAAGGCATGTACGTACTCCTGCGTGTACTGCCAGGTTGGTCGTGCCATTCACAAGGAAATCGATCGACGGGTGTTCTATCAACCTGAGGAGCTTCTGAACGATGTCTGTGATAAAACCGAGAAGGCCAGGAGAAAGAACGAGCAGATAGACTATCTCACTTTCGTACCGGATGGTGAGCCAACGCTGGACATCAATCTCGGTCGGGAAATCAACCTCCTGCACTCGCTCGGGGTAAAGATCGCTGTGATTACGAACGGTTCTCTACTCTGGCGTGAAGACGTCAGAGCAGAGCTGATGAATGCAGACTGGGTTTCAGTCAAAATAGACTCAGCGATTGAGAAACAGTGGTATCTGCTCAATAGACCGCACATGACACTGCAGCTTGAGACGCTTCTCAATGGGATACTGGAATTTGCCCATGCCTTTGGGGGCATACTGGTGACAGAAACGATGCTCGTGAGAAACATCAATGACACCACTGCCAGCATCGAGGCTGTCAGTGATTATCTTGCCATCCTTCAACCGGATATTTCCTACCTTGCTGTACCAACAAGACCACCGGCCGAAAAACATGGGCAGCCGCCCGGTGAAGAGGTCGTCAATCGAGCTTATCAGCAGCTCAGCAAAAAGCAAAATCGGGTGGAGCTCCTTGTCGGCTACGAGGGGAATGCATTTGCATCTACGGGGAACGCCAGAGAAGACCTGCTCAGCATCACAGCGGTCCATCCGATGCGAAGGGATGCCGTCGAAGATTTCCTGAAAAGGGCGAGTGCTGAGTGGGCGGTTGTTGACGATTTAATCGTCCGGGGAGAGCTTGTTGAGACGGAACATGGAGGAAAAATGTTCTATCTCAGAAAGTTCCATTAAGACAATCAGTCTAGAATTTCATATTGTTCGATTAATGGCGTTGACCTTCTTTATACCTTTTGTTTATCGTACAGGCGTATTCTCAGACGATAGGAACGGGACATGAAGAGCAAGAAGGATACTGACAGGATAGCGGCAAGGCTGATAACCGCCGTTTCTTCAATGGAAAATCCCGAGGGTCGGATCGAGGCCCTGGCCAAATTTATCTCCGGCTACAAACCGGATGAGATAGGCCATGTTCTGGGTTCTGTTATCGTTGATGCCTGCCAGCGTATAGAGGCCAGTTTAACGTTCCTTTCATTAATAGACCGACCTCTCCTTAAGAAAAGTTCTCCGGACTGGGACTGGGGCGCTCTGGATGACTGGTTCACGAAAACAAAACTCGAAGAGGTTTGGACCCTTTACAACCATATTCCATCAGTCTCATCAAAATATGTTCTAGCTAAGATATCATTACTTATTGAAATTATTTTTGTGCTTATAGAGGATGATCTCCTCGACCCCGAATTGGACATGGACTGCACGGGCGCAGACATCGCGATGACCATACTCAAGGGAGCCGGAAAAGAAGATCCAGTCTTCAAGCTCTCTCTTACTTCCTTCCCGGTGGAGATTCGTAAATTTCTAAAAGACATTCTCGCGGAATTTGACTTCATAGAAAATACTCCCGGAATATGGCAATTCACTTTCAGCCAGACTTCACTGGAAAACTTCGCTTCGGGAAACAATCTCAGGGTTCATATGGGTTCCAGTCAGATGTCACTGGCAGTAGCCCAGAGAAACGCTGAGAACCTCGTGAAAAGGCTTGAACTTCTCGTGAAAGCTCTTCAGATGTTTCCATCGGGGCACCCGTCAATAGATCCCTCAACAGAATCCTTTCTAACCATCCTATCTAAATTCTACAAAGAGAAGGAACAGGTAACCCTTTCGGTAATGGGTGATACCGTCATGGTTAACGATATAAGCGTGGAAAGAAAAACCACAAGCATGAGCAGCTTCGTCAGAGCTTTCATAGAACGGAAAATGAGCAGCCTGACCTTCGATCCTGGAGTTACTGCTGAGGATGTAAAAACCTTCGCAAGGATATTCAACAGACCCCCTGCATACATTTCGGAACACGGCGGCATGGACAGACTTCTCGAGCTCAGAGGACTGAGTTCCATTTTCATAAACCGATTCCACTACCAGCTTATATCTGAAGGAGGTGACACAGATCAAACTCTGGCGCGGGGAGAAGTCACCATTGAGGACGCCATCTTCTCCGAACTGATAGACAGGCTTGAGCGAGGGGAAAGCATAGATTCCCTTCCAGGAAGCAAAATCGGAGATGCCCTTAAATCAGTTCTCGCTGCCGCGAAGGAAAACAGGGAGGAACAGAGAGGGATGATAGCAAGGTTCGTCTTTGCCCTTGATCCCACTCTGCTTGAAAAGGGCCTTCTTTCAAACCGTGTAATTCAGAGAGGAATGGCATGGAAAGCTGTCCGTAAGATAATAGACAGGCTTCTGGCAAGCCTTCCCTCACCTGATCCGGATACAAGGCACAGGGCTGTAGGTAAGCTGCAGGACATGGCTCTCCTGGCCGTGGAGCGTGGAAAGGAGAACTCAACATTACAGATAATCGAGTACGTTTCCAGACTTATAAAGCGAGAACAGGATCCGGACGTTCTCTACAGGGGGGTAGTTCTCACAGCCTCCCTTATGGAAGCTCTTCTTGCCAGGGGTATGATGACCATAGCCCTTCAAGCCGGGAAGATTCTTCAGAACCTGGAGGCAATGCGGTTCTCAAGGACTGAACTTGAAGCTGCCAGAAAGCGCTCTCTGGGGGAGGCCCAGAGGAAGATGGATACTATAAACGCAGCGGAAGCCCTTGTTCAGAACATACTATCCGATGATGAGATAGTTTCACGGGAGGCAACCAACCTTGCGATGATAATTCCCCCGGACAATCTGGTATCTCAGCTGGTGAATATTTTCCACGAGGATAGCAGAAGGCTCAGATCAAAAGCTTTCCGGATGCTTCTTAAAATGGGCAAGAGGGGGCTCACAACAATCCATGAAAGACTCACAGAGATAGTAACCGCTTTCAATTCAAAGGTGGGTGGAGGCACCTATCTTCTGCCGGACATAGAATGGTACAAGGCCAGAAACATGATACAGGTTCTTCGTGATCTTGGCTCTCCCTCCAGCGAGAGCATTCTTGCGGAACTCTGCAAGGTTCCCGATTCAAGGATAAGGCGCGAATGCCTCCTCGCCCTTACAAAAGTTTCCTCGACAACTGCGGAAAGTCTTTCCATGTACCTCATCATTGATAAGTCAAAAGAAGTTGCGGAGATAGCCCTGGATATTCTCACCAAACAGGCTATGAGTAATCCCGCTTTCGTTCCCAGCATAACCGAGGCTTTCCGGAAAAACAGTGATATCAGAACCGAGATTATGGAGTCTTTCAGTATGCTTGGCAATCAAGCGGCGGTCATCGAGTTTCTCTGCAGTAACCTTCAAGACGGTCCTTCCAGTATTCTTTTCGAAGAGCAGAACCTTGTTTCCGGAGCTTTTCGAATCATCAGCAGATACGGAGGAACAGCTGAGCTGCCTGTACTGCAGAACCTTCTGGACGAAGTAGAGGGAGGTTTTTTCAGGAAGCATAAAATCGAGAAATCTCTGGTTCAGCAGCTGAAGGAGACTATCGAGAACCTGACGCTTTCAGAAAATGTAATCGAAAGCAATGTCTCTCCAGAACTTCCATCTGACAAACCACAAAAACCACGTAAGCCGCCTGAAGATGGCGAGATAACCATCCTTGGTCCCAATTACGGCATAGACAATTAATGTAAGTGCTTATACAACTTGACGAAAGTCAAGCTATGTGTCATGTACTGAATTGGTAGATCATGAATTGTAATATTCAAACCAACCGGGGAGGTTTTCTCTGAGTCTTCTGTCCTTTCAGATGTGCATAACACAAGTGTGCGGACCAGCTTCCAGTCTTTCACGAAGGGAGTTTCTGTAATCCGCACAGGCTGAGAGGAAGGTAGACATCATGAGAAGGCTGACTAACGCCGCACTCATACCTATATCACTATTTCTGATTATTTCCGGTTGCGGTTCAAGCAATCAGGAGATAATCATCGAGCCCTGGGATATTCTCCTTGCCGATCTTGAGCTCTCCTGGATTACCATGGATATCAATGCACTGGAGAGCTGCTTCAGGAATGATTTTATGCACCACATGCAGGAGGAGGACTGGGCAGA
>RCNF010001449.1_pt1 | contig 12525 bp, 7 predicted proteins | sample 2041311 | NCBI WGS metagenome assembly RCNF01 (sample SAMN09708228, study PRJNA481090) | Marine sediment metagenome, whole genome shotgun sequencing project. | biome: marine sediment; feature: ocean; material: sediment; isolation source: Sewage treatment plant 2 marine sediment (STP2) ... | reverse complement strand
GCTGCCACATAGTCCAGCTGATCATCGCCGGTGAAGTTGTCAAATGGAAGTATCATCAGTGATTCGATATCTCCAGATCGTAATCCTCTTGTACCCATAACAATATTGATAGTTACAAGTCCGATGATTACTACAAAACTAATAAGGGTGGCTATTCTCCATGCATTGGGGACCACTGTTTTCTCTCCTTCTCTAAGGTCTTCGATAGCTTTGGTTTTCTCGATTCCTTCAGAAGTCAGATCATAGAGCCATGATAAGACAATGGCCAGCGGGAACCCCACCGCCAGAACTATCACCACGATAGTAAGTAAGTTGGGTGGAAGGTTTAAGGGTTCAGCCAGATTATTGATCAGTTCGATGATGACAAATGCTGCGGAGGCATAGACTGTGATCACATGAATGACCCTTCTGCGTTTCAGTTCCTGCCAGAATTGGGTGATTCTATTTTGATTATCGGGCATAAATAGCACCTATTTTATAGCGTATTTCTCAGTTAATCGAATGAACTCTGGATGATCCCAGAGTGGTTTCCAGATGGGATCGAGCCGGAGCAATTTTGCAGACAGAACACCAGGTATGGACAAAAGTGTATCGAGTTGTTCCAGGGCTAATCCATGCTCTCCAACCATCACATATATACGGGCCAGATCTCCAAGCCTGTAAACACCCCTATACGCCTCTTTTGCAACAGGTAATAGTTCCAAGCCCTTCTTACCTGCACGTATGGCCTGCTCTCGCTGTCCCAATCCGGCATAGCTGATTCCCAGCGAACTATATAATCGTGAATCATCCGGATAATCGCTAATTCTTGCTTCCAGATCAATGCGGGACAAATCATAATAATGAACTGCTTTAGTTTTGTCCCCCATCAGGTCATAGATCCATGCAAAGAGGAGAGACTTAGGGTGGTAATAGAATTGTGGCTGTACTGCTTCAAAATTCGTGTTTTTCAGGAAATTGATGGCTTCCTGATATTTTCCTTCATAAATATTAAGCAACACAACTTTTTCAATATATGCTGGATATGAAGTAGGATTGAGGATCAATGCAGCCTCATCCAAAGTCTTCCTCGCATTTCCAGTATTTCCTTCCCATTTCAGATAGGCATCTGCTTTCATAATATACAAACTGGTATAATCAGGATTCAGGTTAATGGCCTGGTTGATCAGATTTATTGCCTCGTCATGTTCTCCCATTAGGAAATGAGTTTCTGCGGCATTATATGCCCTGTCATTTCTCGGATCATCATTGAATGCCTGCGTAAATAGATCCTTTGCTTTCTGCCACTCCCCTTTTCGACGATAAACACATGCCATCATATAGGGACTTTCTGAATTGTTTGGACTCAAGCTCATTACAATGTTATACTGCTCCAGTGCCTTTTCATAATCCAGAAAACCATAATAATAATAATTTCCCAAAGCCAAATAGGCATCAATCAGATCAGGATCAATTTCAAAAGCGGCATCAAGAGCCTCCTTGCCCCAGATAAGCCGATCCATGCTCCTGTCATGATGAAACCAGTACATTGAAATTTGTGATTTTGCAAGCATCACATAGGCCAGGGCGAAATGGGAATCCAATTCAATGGATTTCTGGTACATATTGATGGCAATGCTATAATCCTGCTCTTCGTAACTGTGCCAGAAAAAATCGTTCCCCCGCAAATAATAATTATAGGCTTCCAGGTTATCCGTGGGGATTGCCTCGATCTTCTCCTTTTCACTTGCCGAAAGCACAGCTTTTAATTCATAAGCTACCTGTAAAGCTATATCATCCTGTATTTTAAAGATATCCTTCCATTCCCCTTCGAATTCATCAGCCCAGATATGATCTTCATTTTTTGCCCTGATCACCTGTACATGAATGTTCACCTTGTTATCCTGCCTTTCCACAATACCCTCAATGATATAATTGGCCCCAAGTTCTTCACCTATTATTGGAATGGTTTTCTTGGACCCCGCATATTGCATCGTTGAAGTATGTGAGAGAACACGAAATTCTTTGATCTTATAAAGTTCAGTAATGATTTCATTGGCTATTGCGTTGCCAAGATGAGAAAACTCTTCTTCATAGCTCCAATTTTCAAATGGCAGCACAGCAACTGATTTCTCCAGGGATTCATCTATCTCCACCCTGCTTCTTCGGTTAGCAAACAGGTTAAGTGTTAACAACACAATAATGATAACACCACTCACATAGGTGGCAATCCTCCATCCATTTGGTGTACGAAGTCTTTCTCCTTTTTGAATCTCTTTTGCAGGTTTGGTTTTCTCAATACCCTCTGGTGTAACATCAAATATCCATGAGAATATAAGGGCTATCGGGAATCCAATGGCCAGGATAATAAGTGTTAGAGCCGGGGTCCAGACAGGAAGATTCAATGTTTCGTAGACATTGCCCACCAACTCAATAATTACAAAGGCAGCAGTTGCATAGACAATTATCACATGAATGACTCTCCGCCTTTTTAATTCCTGCCAGAATTGTGATAGTTTGTTGGGGTCAGCGGGCATTTAGGGTAAGTTGGATTTCAGACAAGTTACAACCTTGTTGAATATGAGTCAAATAATGATTTGCCTCCAAATATTGGGCCCTCTCCAAGTCTGACGTGATAACACGGTCAGTCATCTCGCACACACCGCACTGAGAATCCAAACTCTTTCGAGTCCTGGTGTCCGCGATACATGGTAGTGACATAGTAGCCCAGTGCGCGGGCCCAGGCATTATCCTGGTTGTAATTGGAGGAGGTCCAGAAGAAGGTGCTGAAATGAAGGTTGTTATAATCACCTTTAGGGAAGCGATCCCCTGCTGCCAACGCTGAGAAGCGTGTTTCATTGGTGGCACCTGTATTGGGAATCAGCCAGGAATCTATGCCGGTCGATTTCAATAATCCACCTACGTTGCCCCGCCATCCTGTGCTATCGGCTGCCAGGGCCGTCATGCCAAGCGCCATCTCCAGTTCTTTCCAATCGCCATCGCTTGGAAGGTGCCATCCATCGGGACAAACGCCCTGGATGGGCTCCAACTCAGGATCTAAATTATCCTGCCCGTTTACAGCAGCGCTCCAGGAATAGAGGGCTCCGAGGGTATTACCATTCTTGCTGAGGTTGTTGAAATAGCAAAAACCCTTCTCATTCACCCTTAAGGAATCCCACCATTCGTCCTCAGGGATGAAGGGAACCAGAGTACCGTTGGCATAGCGGGTGACCTCCAGGTTCCTGGCCATCCAGGTCTGTTCTCCAATCACCACTGTGGGATAGACATTCCCGTCGATATCAGTCACCGGGGTATCATTGGTTCGGAACATTACCTCATCCCCGTAAGCCAGACCGGTGCTATTGATGGCAAAGGCCTTTACGTAATAAATGGTTCTTAACTCCAGGTTCTTGATGGAGGTGAAAAATGGGCCTGTCCCATCGCTGAATTCTTTGTGCATTCCTTCAATGGAAGGATTTTGTTCGGTATCCCAGCAGATTCCATAGGAGGTAACCTCAGATCCTCCATCATCACGGACCACCCCACCTGCAATGGCACTGTACTCGGTGACCGTATGCGCCCTGGAAGTCTCCACAAGCGGAACAGTCAAGGTCCGGTCGGTCTGCACCGCCATCTCCTTTCCATAGGCGCTCCCCGCCTGGTTCACCGCGTAGGCGCGGATATAATAGGTCGTATTTCGATCCAGGCCCTGGATGGTACTCGTAAAAGCCCCTGTTTCGGTGCGGGGTCCCAATAAATTGCAGCTGTCCGCCTCCAAATCCGGCCCTGGTGCCGTGGACCAGCAAAAACCATGCTGATTGATCCCTTCATCACCTGTCTGGACCAGCGTCCCCTGAGCAGTGAAAGAACTTAGACCAATATCCATTACCCCAGTAGTCTCTACCACCGGTGGAAGAGCTTCTTTTTCGCAGCTTAGCATCAGCCAGGCAAGCCCCGGCATGAACAGCCAGATGCGTAGCATGCCAATAATCTTCTGTCCAACTCCCAGGTTCATATTCTTATAAACCTGAATCATGATGATTTGTTTGTTTTGTCCTATTTTTAGAAGGATTAAATGATTGCAACTAAATCTTGATAATGAAAAGATTATTTCAAACTGGTACCAGAGAGGAATATTTGGATATCCTTGTTCTTTTATTGCGCGTATCAATCGCTGCGTTTATGATTACGCATGGATGGCCTAAATTAAGTAAACTACTGGCAGGAGGGGAGATTCAGTTTGGGGACCCTATTGGTTTGGGACCAACTCTCTCTCTGATTCTCGTCGTCTTCTCGGAAGTTTTTTGTTCCATTCTCATTGCAATTGGATTAGGAACACGCCTGGCAACTCTTCCTTTAATGATCACTATGCTTGTGGCGGCTTTCATAGCCCATGGACCGGATCCCTTTGGGAGAAAGGAAACGGCATTGTTATACTTTTTGATTTATCTGACACTCTTCGTTATTGGGAGCCGCAAATACTCCGTTGATTACCTGCTGAAGATCCAATCTTGATTAGAAGAAAGATCATTGTTGAAGTAGTAGCCATCTTCGTCAAAGGCCTTGAGGTATTCCGGATTGTTTATCCTGTTTTGAATAATGAAACGCAGCATCATTCCCCTGGCTTTCTTGGCATAGATGGTGACATTCCTGAATCCCTTACCATCTGATTCCTTAAAAACAGGTGTAATTATTTCGTATGGAAAGGATCCAGGCTGAATTGCTTTGAAATATTCATTTGAAGCCAGGTTGATCAAGACTTTACTGTCCTGAAGACCAGTATGCTCTGCGATTTTCATTGGGATGATCTCTTTCCAGAAATCATAAAGATTTCTACCCCTTGTATTTTTCAATTTAGTGCCCATCTCAAGCCGGTAGGGCAGGATCAGATCAAGTGGCCTTAGCACTCCGTATAATCCTGAGAGTAAGCGAATATGCACCTGGGCAAATAGAAGGTCCTCTTCGCTTAGTGATCTTGCTTGAAGACCATTAAAAACCTCGCCAGAGAATGCAAGGATGGCTTGTTGACCTTCTTTTTCAGAGTAGGAAGTGCGCCATTGCATATACCTTTCAAAATTAAGAGTTGCCAGTTTATCACTCACCTGCATCAAGATTTTCAGCTTCGGAATGGAATATTGTCGAAGATGGTCCACCAGTTCTTCGGCTCGATCAATGTATCCTGGGAAGCTATAGCTTTCTGTAATTCCGTGAGGAGAAGTGTCGATAGTTTTAGCCGGTCCAAGTATGGTGAGCATCGGGAGGGGGACTGATTTAATTACTCTGCGGGTTGTTCTCTTTTGTGTTTCCAGCGTCGATGTGTCCATAACCATAATTCAGGACTTCTGACAATGGTTTTTTCAAGTGCCTTGAAATACTCTTCCGTGATGCCGTAATCTTCTATTTGCCCCGGATTATCGGAAATTTTCCGGAAGGTAAGCTCATAATACCCTCTTTTTTTCCAGACGAGATCGATATAGACAACTGCCTGGTTGGTTTTCTTTGCAATGCGTTCGAAGCCTGTAATGGTAGCTGTATCCTGGTTCAGGAAGTTTGTCCAGAATTTAATGCCTTCTGGTCGGGGGCTTTGATCCCCCAGGAGGAAGGTGGCAGTTAATTCATTCTTCGATTTGCTAGACATGATTTCCCTGAATGTATCTTTCATGGGTATGGGGTGTATACCAAACCTATTTCCTATGACATCGTAAATCCTGGCGAAATCTGAAAATGATTGAGGCTGATAGACTGCCAGAAGCTTATATGAGGTTATCGATGGTATCCCCATAATCCATTGCCAGGTTCCAATGTGTCCGCAAAGTAAAATGATGCTCCTGCCTGACTGGTAGAGCTCTTCAAGCAATTCAGGGTTTACATAGATAAATCGCTTCGATAGCTGCTTTTTTGATAAGTGAAGAAGCTTGAATGATTCTATGATTTGATCACATAGACGCCTGTAGAATTTTTTTGTAATCTGCTTTATTTCAAGGGACGACTTTTCCGGAAAAGAATTTCTAAGGTTGGTTTCAGTAATCTTCTTGCGATAGGAAAGCAGGTAATAAAAAACTAGAAAAAGGAAATCCGAAAAAAAATGGAGCACTCTTAAGGGTAGCAGAGTTAAGGTCCACGCAAACCCAAATATGATGTAATATGCTATTCTCGACGCCAAACTGATGGTATATAAGTATGTAGTATGATAAATATACAGTTTTAGTCTTGAATTGTTTTCATATATGCTTAACATACTGAATCTCTGGACTACGCTATTATTGTTTAACTTCGAACATGAGCGCAAAAATCCTTTATTTAAAATTCACTGCGATTGTTGTGCTCTTGCTGATAGTCTCGTACTGTGCTGCACAAGATCAGCCAGATACACTGAGTTATTACATTCAAACCACGGATGGGAATACCTACAGGGGGCAAATTCTGTCCCGGGATTCCCTTAGCATTCTATTTAATTTAGAGAGATTCGGAGAGCACAGTTTTCTGAAAACGGAAATTAAAAAATTAGAGCCCCTCGACAAGGAAAAGGTGGTAGACAATGAATATTGGATGGATAATCCCCAGTCGACGAGATACTTCTTCTCACCAAATGCTTACGGTCTGAAAAAGGGTGAGGGTTATTACCAGAATGTGTGGGTGTTGGTGAACTCTTTTGCAGTAGGGGTTACAGACTATTTTTCCATTGGAGGCGGGATGGTTCCGCTCTTCCTCTTTGCCGGTTCTCCCACTCCTGTCTGGATTACACCAAAGTTTTCCATCCCGGTTTCCAAAGATAAGTTTAACCTGGGTGGAGGGGCATTGCTGGGTACTGTACTTGGAGAGGAAGAAAGCGGATTTGGAATACTCTATGGAATATCTACGCTGGGATCGAAGGATAAAAATGTAAGCCTGGGACTGGGTTATGGCTATGCAGGAGGATCCTGGGCAAAAGCTCCCATGATAAATCTTAATACAATGATTCGCTTCGGACCAAAGGGCTACTTTATTTCCGAAAACTACTTCATACAAACAGAAGGAACCACTGCCCTGATTTTATCATTCGGAGGCAGGCATATTATTCAAAATGCCGGGCTTGATTATGGACTGGTAATACCTATAATAAGTGATATGGGGAATTTTCTAGCCTTGCCATGGCTGGGAATTACAATTCCCATTGGAAAGAAGTAATTTAGTATATTGCTATTCCTAAGGTCAATTGATGCATAAAAGTCTGAAGGCAATCGTATTAAATAGAATCCATGTGCTTTTGATCATACTGTTTCTTTTTACAGGAGCGTATGGAAGAACTCTGGATGAGATAAGGCGAAGCGGGAAGATTTATGTGGCATTTTCCCCCGGTGACCTGGAGAGCATTGATTATGACCTTGCCCTGGAGTTTGCCCGCTATCTCAATGTTGAATTGATCGAAGTCCACATTGAGTGGGAAGAGGTTTTTATGCGAAACGGCACCATTCCTCCCGACCTGGAGACCGATCCAGAGCTGAGGTATACACCCGATGCATTGGAAAAAGCCGATATCATCTGTTCCACCTTTACTATTATGGAATGGCGGAAAAAACTATTTGGTTTTGGTGAAACCATGCAGTCGGCCGAGCTACTTATAATCAATAATGAGGAAAATACGCCAGAGACATTTGAAGAGCTCTCTAACAAGCGGATCGCCTACCAGGGGAGCACTTCATTTGAGCAGCATCTGAAGGAGATTAACAGGAGCCTGGCCGAGCCGATGGAGCTGGTGATGACAGCATCCACAGAAGAGTCTAAAAAACTGTTGGTTGAGGGTAGTGTTTATGGGATTGTACTGGATGCTGATGAGGCCCTTACCTTTAATGCAAGCCACGAGCAACAATATAAGATTGCCTTTCCCATTAGTGATATTACCCGGACAGCCTGGGCTCTTGAAAAGAACAATCCCTTGATCCAGGAGGTTGAAAATTTTTTTGAAGCCATTGCCAGCAATGGTGTCCTGGACGAAATGTTTTATAAACGTTTTGGTATTACCTATAACTCCTACGTTGATCAGCTAAGTACTGGTAAGAAACTGGAGAGGTACCAGAGGGATCTGGATGAAATCCTGGCTTCCCGTAAACTTGTTGTGGCGCTCAGGGAGCGTAGTTTTGTATACCACGAAAAAGGACAAAAACAGTTTATGCATGCCCTTGCAGAAGAGTTTGCCGAATACCTTGGAGTCTCACTTGAGTTTGTGGTTACTCCGAGTTTTGAAAAGTACTGGGAATGTGATAATGGCTTTGTGATCCGCGACTCCGCCTATTGTCCTGAATGGTTCAATTATTTTGATCTGGCAGCCGAGACATTTTCTGCGGTGGATTGGAGGACCAACAAGGTTAATATGGTTCCTATTTACCCTTCGGCCTATACGGTTGTGGCCAGGAAAGGCGCAGAGATAGAGAGCCTGGATGATCTTAAAAGTCTACGGGGTGTAACAGTCAGAGAATCGATCTATGAAGATGTTCTGAAGAGTAAAGGAATAAGCAATTACTATTACGAAGAGGTAAATAATTTTATTCCGGATATGCTGTCGGGGAAAGCCGATTATACCATTCTATTCAATGCATTCACTGAAATATCTGCATACCCCGAACTGGAGGAAAAACTGGAATTGGGCAGCGTTGATGTTAGCTGGGCACTTCGCAAGGACCAGCCGGAACTTCAGAAGGAGCTCGAAAAATTCATAAGCAAATCCCGGCAGGAGGGATTAATCGGGTTTCTCTTAAAAGCGCTCCGTGGCAATTCGCTGCAGGCACCGGAAGCTGTAATCAGAAGCTATTATGAGAGTTTTCAGACAGGACAGTTGCCTTATGTCAACTACGGCGCAGACAACGGCCTGCCCCAGGAGGATATATTTTCCATTTTTCAGGACCAAAAGGGATATATGTGGTTTGGAACAAACTCCGGGGCTGTAAGATATAATGGAAGGGAGATGCAGGTTTTCAATCATGATCACGGGCTTCCGGGAAACTCGGTTCGGGACATTGACCAGGACAGTTCTGGGACCATGTATTTTGCAACCACAAGCGGGATTGCTAAATTCTCCGGCGATTCAACCATCGGTATTCTTTGGGAGGGCATCTCTTTCCACACCATATTAATCGATTCAAAGGACAGACGTTGGTTTATTGGCGATGACGGAATCTACAGGGAAAGCCCTGATGGAAGAATCCTGTATTTCAATACAGAGCATACCATATTGCCCCGCTTAGTCAATAGCATTACCGAGGATGCGGAAAGCCAGAATATCTTTCTTTCAACCAATGAAGGGATTTATTTGTATGATCCCTTGACGGAGCAGATACGCCAGCTCACTAATATGGATTGTAGTTCACTTTACATAGATGTGAATGATAGTATTTGGATGTCGACGAGGGAGGGGCTCCTCATTACGCATCTCTCAGATTTGCTTGATAATAAAAGCAATACAAGCTTTAGTAACCTGAATGAAAGGCTTGACTTCCCCATCCATATTTTTTCAGATATCACCACCAATAGATTTGGTTCCATCTGGCTGGTGGCCGACTCCAGGATTATGCAGGTCATTTCTACGGACCTGAAACCGATTGTCTACGAACAGGATATCGGAATTATGAATAACAAGATCCTTTCCTTCCTGATCGATCAGGAAGACAATATCTGGATTGGGTTTTCAGGAGGATTGCAGCGATTATCCAACCATATAGGTTTAAGGAATTTTTCTCCCGCTATCATAAACAGTTTCATTTACTCTGTTTTTCAGGATAAGGACCAACGAATGTGGATCACCTCAGACAACGGAATTTTCTACTTCGATAAAGATATATTGCGTGATTTTACGCCCAGGATTGGATCGGCGAATACTAAGTTTACTGGCACTCTGCTACCCAATCAGAATATCTTACTGGCCAATAATGAAGGTCTGTTTGAAGTGAACAGCAGGACCCTGGAAATTATCAGACAGAAACCTTTTACACAAATCCTGCACAGCGTGGAGAGCATTTTCGTTACTTCTAAAGGCGAAATATTCTTGCTCACTGGCGTCGATGGGATCATCTATTATTTCCCCGACTTTTATTCCACTCCACGCGAACTGAAAAATAAATTTACTTCCAATGTATTCCAGCTTATTGAGGTGAACGGAAAGGTGCTTGGAGGAAATAATGCAGGCTTCGTAGCCTTTAATGGGGAAGATTTTGAACTTGAGCAGGAGACGGAATGCAATATATGGTCACTTTACAGGGAGGGAGATAAGATCTGGGTAGGCACTGATTGCGGTATTGGACTTGTAAAAGATATGCACTTTGACCAGATGGAGCTTAGCACCTTCGATCGCGCCATGATGATCAAATCCATCCTTCCGGCAAGAAATAAAAATTACCTGTGGCTTGGGACCAACAAGGGATTCAGCTATTTCAATACGGAGAATCAGAAGTTTGAGTTTACAATCAATACCAAAGATGGATTAAGCGGTGATGAAATTACACCCGGCGGGCTCTTTATGGACAGCAATGATCTGCTCTGGGTAGGAACCTACCATGGTATATCCAATTTCAATATCAGGGCCAAATCGACGCAAAACTTTGCCCCTGTCTGTTATATCGAAAAGTTGTTTCTCAATGGAGATCGCATACAAGCTGAAAAGGGAAGGTCTTTTGCTCAGCGGGAAAACAATTTCATATTTGAGATTAGCGCCCTGTCCTTTTCCGATGAGACTTCCGTGGAATATGAGTATTACCTGAGGGGAAGTGGTAATGAGTTCGCTTCATACCACAGAGGTGATGAATACAGGGCTAATTACAACAACCTTCCTCCCGGGAAATATGAATTCATTTATAAGGCAAAAGGCAAAAACAATATCTGGGGTTATACCGAGAACTTTGATTTTGCAATTCGAACGGCATGGTACAATACCTGGGTATTCCGCATTATGGTTGTTCTACTCCTTGGAACATCCGCTTACCTGTTTTACCTGATCAGGATCAGAACCATCAAAAATCAAAAAGATCAACTGGAACTGCAGGTAAAAGAAAGGACAAGGGAGATCAACGAACAGAAAGATGAAATACTAGGCCAGCGCAATAAGATTGAATACCAACTTGAAGAAATTGAGACTCAACGAGATCAAATTGTTGTACAAAGAGACCTTGTGGTGGATCAGAAACAGGCCATTACAGATAGCATTGCATATGCACAGAAGATACAATCTGCACTTCTTCGTCCGGCATCCGACATTGGAGATTTCTTTTCGGACCTCTTTATACTCTTTCAACCCAGGGATATCGTAAGTGGTGACTTTTACTGGTTCAAGGAGATGAATGACAGAATGGTCATCGTGGGAGCAGATTGCACCGGCCATGGGGTGCCTGGTGCCTTTATGAGCATGTTGGGTGTTACCTTACTAAATGACGAGCTTGAGAGCACTAAAGAGGTTAAGCCAAGTGAGATACTTGGTAACTTAAGGATAAAAGTCAAGGACATGCTGGCACAGGAGGGAAATATTGAGGACCAGAAAGATGGAATTGACATGGCCTTCGTTTTGATTGACAAAGAAAAGAATGAACTCCAATTTGCTGGTGCCAATCACCCGCTTTATTTAATCAGAAAGAAAGAGCATGCAGGTGGAGAGGAACTTGAACCTTATCTCTCCATTGAGGATAGCGAGCATAAGCTATATGAGCTGAAGGGAGACAAGCAGCCCATAGGGGTACATTGGGAGGAAACTGAATTTACCAATCATATTATAAAGCTCCAGGATCAGGACACAGTATATATATTTTCAGATGGTATTCTCGATCAATATGGGGGTGAAAGGCGAAAAAAGTTTAAAGCTTTTAAGTTCAGGGAGTTACTTCTCTCGATTCAGGGAGACAACATGGAAAGTCAAAAATGTGTTGTTCTGGCTGCCTTTGAGACCTGGCGGGGTAAGAATGAACAGATCGATGATGTGAGTGTAATAGGACTGAGGTTTTGAATATGAGAAGAGCAAATAGAAACTTGCTGTATAGGGATGTAAATTTCCTGACCTCTATCAGGCCGTTCAGGAATTATCTGAATCTGAAGTCATTGGAAAAAGTGAGCAAATACATTTCGGATGAATTTGTATCCTGTGGATTTGAATGTGTCGAGCAAAAATGGGAGGCCGAAGGAAATGAATATAAGAACATCATTGCCTCGTGGCAGAAAAAGAAGAAGCGAAGACTGATCGTTGGCGCACATTATGATGTGGCTGGTGACCAACCAGGAGCGGATGACAATGCAAGTGCAGTTGCCGGCTTGCTTGAAACAGCGAGAATGATTTCAGAGAATCAGCCTGAACTGGATTATGGAATAGATTTCGTGGCCTACTGTCTGGAAGAAGCTCCGTTTTTTACAACAAAGGAGATGGGGAGTTACATTCATGCAAAATCGCTTTTTGATGGCCTGGTAGATGTAGTAGGAATGATCTGTTACGAGATGATTGGTTATTTTTCCGATGAACGGGGCTCCCAGACATTCCCGGTGCCGGAACTGGCAGCAGTTTATCCGGATACTGGTAATTATATTGTAGTTGTGGGA
>RCNF010001448.1_pt1 | contig 12525 bp, 12 predicted proteins | sample 2041311 | NCBI WGS metagenome assembly RCNF01 (sample SAMN09708228, study PRJNA481090) | Marine sediment metagenome, whole genome shotgun sequencing project. | biome: marine sediment; feature: ocean; material: sediment; isolation source: Sewage treatment plant 2 marine sediment (STP2) ... | reverse complement strand
ATTTAAACCTCTGGTTGCCCCGGTTAATAAAACTGGGTGCATCCTGGGTAGTGCTTCCGGCGCCTACCTGCAGGGCAATCCCGGAACACTTTATTACTGCATTAAAACAGGAAAAAATTGAACCAGTGCTACATTTTCAGCTTCTTTCTGAAGAGTATAAAAATGTGGATGACATGATCCTGCTGTTTGAGACTTACCAGAAATGGGGTGTTAAGTACGTTATTTTATTTGACCGGCCCAATATGCAGGAAGGTTGGGGATCGGAATCCTGGGCGCAATCAGATCTGACCGAGCGCTTCCTGGATAGATTCCTGCCCCTGGCAGAAGCTGCCGTGATGGTTGGTTTGGTCCCGGTCTTTCCTCCCCTGGAACCGGGAGGGGATTACTGGGATACGATTTTCCTGCGGGGCTCGCTGGATGGGATCAAACGCCGGGCATCTGCTCCTCTTTTGGAACGCCTGATTCTCAGTGCCTATGCCCCCTTAAATGGAAAAAATCTATCCTGGGGCGGAGGTGGGCCGGAAAGTTGGCCTGAAGCCCAACCCTATGCCACACCCGAAAATTCAGAAGACCAGCGGGGTTTCCGCATTGCGGAATGGTACTTAACGCTCTCGGAGACCATCTTAGAAAAAAAATTACCCCTGCTGGTATTGGGGATGAGAGGACCTGCGCCGGATGGAGAAGACCTCAATCAAATTCTGCTGGATGGAGCAAAACTGCTCGCCCGCCAGGAAGTGGAGGGATTTGAGCCTCTGCCCGAGCAGGTTATTGGCGGCGCGTTTTGGATTTTAACGGCAGAAGAAAGCTGCTGTGCCGGTAAATTCAGCTGGTACGAGGCGGATGGCACCCCTAAACCAATCGTAAATCAATTCCTATCCGGGGAAACCACAATGGTTGGTAAATCTCATGGAAAATTCAGCATTTCACATTATTTATTACTCCCGACATTTGAATGGGGCATTGCTGATTGGCACCTGGAAGTCACCAGGGGATTCATAAAGAGGCATCAGCCCACTATTGGCTTTTCATTGGATGAAGCTGTCCAGGCTGATCAAGTAACTGTCCTGGGCGGAGAAGAACACTTTTCAGAAGATGAACTCTCCCAACTCCGAAACCAGGGATGTCTGGTGAGGAGAATTGAGGGAGATGGTACAAAAATTGCATCAATGTTAGCAGCAATCTAAGTAGGTTTTATTTCCAGGATCCGACCGGGATACCCGGGTTCGACTCAGAGGAGTGACCATTATGTTTAACGAGCAGGTATTTGATGAGAGAATGCGAGATTGGGAAGATCCACCTTATGTGCCGTCTATCAAAGTGATGGGTTTAGGTGGTGGAGGCAGCAATGCCGTCGACCGCATGATCCATTTCGGTTTGTCCGGAGTGGAATTAATCATAGCCAATACTGACCGCCAGGCCATGGCTTTCAGCCAGGCTTCCGTTAAACTTCAATTGGGTCCTGAGCTGACTCGCGGCTTGGGAGCAGGGGGAGATCCCCAGGTTGGAGAAGCAGCTGCCCTGGAAAGTAAAAATGAAATTATCGAAGCGTTGGAAGGCGCAGACATGGTGTTCCTGACTGCCGGTATGGGGGGAGGAACGGGGACCGGAGCTATTCCAGTGGCAGCTCAGATTGCAAAAGAAATGGGTATTGCCACCATTGCGGTGGTTACCAAACCATTTGCTTTTGAAGTGGGTGGACGCCAGAAAAATGCCTCGGAAGGATTATTGAAATTACAGCCCCATGTTAATACATTAATTACCATTCCCAATGAAAGGCTGCTGCAGACGGTTTCTGAGAAGGCTACTCTTTCAGAGGCTTTCCACCTGGCAGATGATGTATTGCGTCAAGCCATCCAGAGCATTACTGAGCTAATCACAGAACCCGGAGTCATCAATGTCGACTTTGCCCACATTCAGCGCATGATGGAATTGGGTGGGGGCGCCTTGATGAGTATCGGTCAGGCTTCGGGAGAAAATAAAGCAGTCAATGCAGTCAAACAGGCACTTTATCACCCATTGTTAGAAGATATTTCCTTGGTCAATGCTTCCGGGTTAATTGTCAATTTCACTTCCGGAATGGATTTAACCTTATCAGATATCGGTGCGGCGCTGAATTACCTGCAGGAACAGATTCCTCCCGATGCAGAGCTGATTTTTGGTGCAACCCAAAATCCTCACTTTGAGGGAAAGATCCAGGTAAACCTGATTGTTACAGGTTTGGGAGCTACTACATTTGAAGATGTGTTTAGTAGTTACTCCAGGGAGGGAAGAGTTAATCCTGACCCAATTACCAGAAAAATTGTTAAAGAAGTTGAAAATGAGGAAGAAGAATCTGCCCAGCGTTTTGATATGGGCCGGGATCCATTGGATGTGCCCGCCTTCATGCGCAGGAGAGCGTACGCCAACTCCACATTTGGAGGATAAGGCGATTGGATGAGGTAATTATGAACACTACGTACATCGACAAGGCTTCCCAGGAAGTATATAAGAAACATCCTGATCTTAAAGGTGTGAAACCCAAAGTCACTCCCCGGGAAGGAGCCAAATCAACGGATACCCTGCTGGTTTACTCGAAGAAAGTATCCGGACCCGGTGGTAAACTAATCAACCGGATTGTCAGGGCGGTAGTAGACGAGAATGGAAAAGTAAAAAAAATATCTACCTCAAAATGATCCTGGAGGAAGTTGATATGAAAGCGGCTTTAGAGAGAATTGAATTTAATTGGTGGAATTTTCATATCCGGGTGATGGATGAGTCCGAATTTATCCGGGATTTGTTGCCTCGCTTCCGGAAAATCTGGGAGTTGAAGGATGAAGCCCTGCCATACCTGGCCTGGTCCTTACTAGGTTTTCCACTGGGGATTGTGCTGGGAATGCTGACTCTGATCGGGAACTAGCCGGTACCAGAACTTAATTGTTAGTCGGGCTGATTTTTAACAGGTATTTTTGATCCATACTGAAAATCAAGCCCGATTTTTTGTTTTAAACTGGCAGAGCCTTAGATTATTATCCTTTCTAGATCGTTTGGTGTACCATCAAGGGGAAGCTGATAAAATCAGTGTAAGTGGTATGATACAAAAAAAAGAGCTAAATATTTGACTTACTCTCCCGGGAACCCCTTCCCGATCGGGTAATTTGCCCCTAGCTGTGAGGTTTATGAAATCGAAGGTCATGCTGGTTCTGTTTGCCGTATTATTCAGCCTGTTCCTATTCCTGGGAATCAAGGCCAGCCAGATCGCGTTTTCTGATGGAGTAGTTCTAAATCCACAGAGCCAGAATACCAGGGGCCCTATTCTTTTAGAGGAACAACAGGGAGATCCCATCCCGTTGGATCCTTATACACTGCTAATTTTTGTCGATGATGTCACCAAACCTGACCCGCTGCTGCACGGGGTTTGGCTAAGTCGATCCGGAGATATTGAGCAGATTAAATTATTCTTTCCGATCTTCCCTTCCCAAGCGAATGATGGGATTCAGAGGGATTTAAATCTACGGGGAGCTTTCTGGTTAGATGAATCCACCCAACCATCGGATAAATTCCTGACTATTCTCAGGGATCGTAACTTATCCTGGGATCAGATCTTTCTACTTGATCAGGCTGCTTTATTTGAAATTGGTCTGATCCTTCAGGAAACAAATCCGGATATCTACCAGTTTAACCCCTCTTCAATACCCAATCTGTCTTATGGAGTGGATTTCCGAGTTGATGTTCAAGAAAATCAAGCCCTTTTTATCCAGGAGATCTGTCATCAGCTGCCGTTACCCGGACAAAATGAGTTACAGCAGAGATTTCTGGAAGGTTTTTCTGGACATATCCACCTAATTGGTACAACACCACTTGAGTTCAATCAATCCTGGCAGGGAGAGCTGAGCTGTTTATTTCCAACCCTCTCCTTGGCAATGGAGTAAAATCCTGATTACCAAGTTTCATACAAAGAGAAAAATATGATTTCATCAGCATCTGCAGCTGCTCATCCGAATATTGCATTCATTAAATACTGGGGAAATAAGGATCAGGATTTTAGGATCCCGGCTAATGGGTCCATCTCCATGAATTTAAAACAATTAGAAACACGCACAACGGTCAGCTTTGATCCCTCCCTGGTGAGCGATCAACTACTCCTGAATGGAAATCTTGAAGATGGGATTGTTTTGGAGAGAGTAAGTACTTTTCTAGACCGGATCAGGAGTATGGTCGAGTTTAAGGCATTTGCCAGTGTAGAAAGCGAAAATAATTTTCCTACAGGGGCCGGGATTGCATCCTCTGCATCTGCCTTTGCCGCCCTGAGTTATGCTGCCAGTTCAGCTGCCGGAATGTGTTTATCGGAAAGAGAACTTTCCCAATGGGCTCGGATGGGATCCGGATCCGCAAGTCGGTCAATACCGGGAGGATTTGTTGAATGGCAGCCAGGGATTGATCATGAGTCTTCTTTTGCGTTTTCCTTTGGGGATCCAATTCAATGGGATCTGACGGACTTAATAGTGCTTATCAGCAGGGAACATAAGGAAACTGGATCTTCCCAGGGCCATACTCTGGCTGATACATCCCCTATCCAGAAAGCCAGAGTGAAAGATACTAACCGGCGGTTGGAAATCTGCCGCCAAGCCATCTTGGAACGGGATTTCCCGGTCTTCGCGGATATCGTAGAACAGGACTGCCACCTGATGCATGCAGTAATGATGACTTCTGTCCCTCCTCTGAATTACTGGCATTCCGGGACATTAAACGTCATGAGGGCTGTGCAATTTTGGCGGCGGGAAGGCATGCAAGTTTGTTATACAATTGACGCTGGACCTAATGTGCATGTAATCTGCCCAACCGCAGAAGCAAAAATTGTAAAGGATAATTTATACTCCCTTGAGGATGTTAATTCGATATTAGAATGCACTCCGGGTGGTCCTGCCCGCCTTCTCGTTTAGGATTTGCCTGAGGTATAATTTTATACCTTACAAAAAAGTTGAATAAACCACGATTTTTTGAAGTATAAAGAATATTATTTATGGAATGGAAAACCTTATGTTAGTTAACTTGTTACAGTTTATTGGTGTATTGGCTTCGATGATCATCCTGCATGAAGTAGGACATTTTTTAGCCTGCCTGATATTTGGGGTACCAGTTGAGGAATTTGGGTTTGGATTTCCACCAAGAATTACCAAGCTCTTTGAATTTCGGGGGACAGAGTATACCCTGAACTGGATCCCTTTGGGGGGATTTGTAAAACCTTTGGGTGAAAGCCAACCGGAAATTAAGGGCGGTCTGGCTGATTCAAAACCACTGGTCCGGATAGGAGTTTACCTTGCTGGACCAATCATGAATTTACTGGCGGCGGTGGTGATCTACGCAGTTGTTTTCAGTCAGCTGGGTGTTCCTGATATGAGCATTATTGAGATCGAGGAAGTTGCCCAGGATTCACCCGCCGCGGAAGTTGGTCTGCTGCCGGGAGATATTCTCCTCACTATCAACGAGAATGAATTGGGCAGTTATGATGATTTGAGGGCGGAAATTTATGCCCACCTGGGTGAGGAAATTATCATGGAGTACCGGCGGGGAGATCTGGTAAACCAGATTGTCATGGTCCCTCGGGAAAATCCTCCTGAAAATCAAGGCGCAATTGGTATTGTAATGACCAGTCCTGTCAGGGAGATAAATTGGGTCCAGGCTTTGCCATTGGGCCTTGCCGCAACCGGTCAGCATAGTCTTGCTGTGATGCGATTGCCCGGGCAGCTCATCCGGGGGGCCGGGGAAGACGTCGGTCGCCCGGTAGGTTATAAAGGTATGTATGATATTTACGAAGGAGCCAAAAACCAGCAGCTTTTGCCGGGAACCTCTTCTACGGTTAATGTTCTTTTATTCCTGGTATCGATCACAGTTTCTCTTGGTATTCTAAACCTGCTGCCGATTCCTGCGCTAGATGGAGGAAGAATCTTATTTGTATTACCTGAATTGATTATTGGGAAACGAGTTTCCCAGAAAGTTCAAAATGTGGTTAATATGGTTGGGTTTTTCAGTGTGATCCTGTTGCTAATCTACTTTAATATTCTAGATTTCACGTCACCGGTTCAATTACCCTGATGGAAGAGCCCCTTTTTTCTCCCCTGGACGATATCCCTTTTGACGAGGTTATGACAGCCTTGTTGGATGAAGATCAAATTCTTGATCCCCTCTATCTTTACCGACTGTCGGAAATCAGCCCTGAAAACCTATCCACTCTGTCTGTTACCTGGGATAGTATTAACGTCGATCGACGCAGGGGATTAATTGAAGATCTTGAACAGCTCACTGATACTAATAACTTGCTGACGTTTGAATCGGTTTTTAGGATTGCTATCAAAGATGTTGATGATCAGGTGCGTTTCTTTGCCACCCGGGCGATTGAAATATTTGATACCGATGATCTGATTCCTTTTTTTATCTCAGTTTTGGAGGAAGAGCAAAGTGTAGATGTCCGGGCTGTAACAGCTTCTGTCCTGGGAAAATATATCTTCCGGGGCGAACTTGACAAGGTTAGTCTTAAAATAAAAGAGCAGATAGAGGATAACTTGTTCCAGATCCTGGAGAGTGATCAGCCATCTCAGATAAAGCGGAGTGCTTTGGAAGCGATCAGTTATTCCTCCCGATCTGAAGTCCAGGAGTATATTCTGGAAGCATATAATAGCGATGATGAGGTTTGGATTGCCAGTGCGATTTTTTCCATGGGTCGATCCTTAGATCAACAATTCAGTGAAATGGTCCTTAACCAGCTACAGCATACTTCACCAAAAATCCGGCTGGAAGCCGTCCGTGCCAGCGGGGAACTGATCCTGGAAGAGGCAGGTCCGGTTATCCTGGATCTATTGGATGATCTCCCTGAAATTCGCGGGGCTGCCATATGGACCCTATCACAAATCGGGGGAGAAGACGCCGGTCCTGCCATCCTTCAATTGCTGGATGATGAGGTTAGTGAGGATGAAGTAGAGCTTATCCAGCAAGCCCTGGAACGACTTGATTTTTTAGAAGATGGTGTAAATCTCTCAATAATTGATATACCTTTTTCAAACGATGATGAATACATTCTGGATGATTATGATTACACTCAGGATGATTATGAAGAGGAAGATTTTGAGCTGGATGATTTTGGTTTGGATGATGATCAATGGCTGGAGTGAATATATTATTTTGAACAGTAAAAGTGATCCCAGGCAACCTAGTTGATAAACCCAAATTTTATACTCATGAAAAAAACACTAACAATTATATTCTTGTCCCTGATAATCTTTATTCCTTTCACTGTCCAAGCCCAGACTGGAATAGATATACTCAGTGAAAGTGTAGAGTATATCTTCGGGGAAGAACTGGTTTTTCAGATAGAACTTGATAGTAAAGTATCCATCAGCCAAATCACGCTGGTTCTACAGGCGCCGGGTATATCCTCGTTTGTGGGAGAGGTCTCTCTCAATTCCTCGGGTCAGGGTCAATTTGTATATGACTTGTCGCAGAGGCCGCTGCCAACATTTGCCAATATTACCTATTCCTACCACATGGTTCTGGAATCCGGGGAAAGTTTCGATACACCAGCCTACTCATTTACCTATTTGGATAATCGCTATAATTGGCAGGAGTTGATTGAAGATCCCTTTAGGATTTATTGGTATGAGGGTGAAATCACTCTGGCTCAGGAAGTGCTGGATTCTGCCACCAGGGGTATGGAGCAGGTGTTGGAATTACTCCAACAGCCGGAAGAAAACCAGCCCATCGTAATCTTTATATACAGCAGCGAAGAAGAGCTACAATCTACCCTTGCCAGTGTCGGTCAAACCTGGGTAGGCGGTCACGCGGATCCCGAATTGGGTTCAATTGTTGTAGCCCTGCCTCCCGGTGTTGATCAGTCGCTCGATATTCAGCAGCTGATACCTCATGAGATTACCCATATAGTACTGTACCGATTTATGGGTGCAGAATATCAATATCTTCCTGCCTGGTTTAACGAAGGAATTGCATCCCAGATGGAATTCTTTTCTCGACCGGATTATGATTTGATTCTTGAAAAAGCCGATAAAGATAGAGAATTAATCCCGTTTGCTCATATCTGTGTTGCTTTTCCTGCGGATACAGATCTGGCTCTTCTCTCTTACGCTCAATCAGATTCAATGCTGGACTATATTCAGCGGAATTATGGCGTAGCCGGTATTCAGGCAATGATTTATAGTTATGATCAGGGAGTTAGCTGCGAACGAGGTGTGGAAGTTGCCCTCGGAACTACCCTGGAAGAACTTGAGAAAGACTGGAAAAAGGATGTATTTTCCAGGGCAAAGTACCTGATGTACATCTATATCCTCAGTGGAGTCCTTTTGATCCTGTTAATATTTCTTGCTGTATTTATCTTCAGTAAATATAAGGAAAGAGGGATCGAACAGGAATGGGATAAAAATGAATAGATCCCGGAAACAGCGGCTGCACGCCCGGGTAATTGGAAGAGTGCAGGGGGTCGGATTTCGCTATTTTGTCATGAGCGCCACCGGAGATCTGGCGGTTACTGGCTGGGTTAGAAACTGCCGGGAGGGGTATGTAGAAGTTGTCGCCGAGGGCGAAAAAGAGGAACTCGACAAACTGCTCCTCATTTTACAAAGGGGATCCAGCTCTTCCCTTGTAAAAGAAGTGAAAGAGAATTGGCAGGACTATACCGGTGAGTTTCAAGGGTTTTCAGTTCGTGCAACACTTTAAGTTTCTGAAAATCCCAATCCCCTTCTATTTAAAGAGATAAATCTCCCCTGGCCGATAATGAGATGATCCAATACCTGGATATCTAGAAGTTTTCCGGCTTTAATGATGGCTTTTGTGATTCCCACGTCATCCGGGCTGGGAGAGGGATCACCACTGGGATGATTATGAATGACAATTAGAGCCGCTGCATTCTCCCGGATAGCTGGCCTGAATAATTCTCCGACCCTGACCTGGGAGGAGTTTAGGGATCCCTGGTAGATGGTTTTGATTGCCAGCACATGATTCCTGGTATTAAGCAAGATTACCCGAAGCTGCTCTTGCTCCAATGAACTCATCTCATACTGGACCAGGTCGGCGGCATCTTCCGGGCTGTGAACGATTGGTCGGTCTTCATTTGTCTGAGCGGACAAACGCCTTCCCAAGTCAATGGCTGCTTTGATTTGAGCTGCCTTTGCTGCACCGATCCCGTGTTGGGCACAAATTTCTGAATAGGATGCCTTCTGCAATCCCGGTAAGCCATTAAAATCCTGCAGCAGCCTCTGTCCAACCTGGATAGCATTTTCTCCTTCAACACCTACTCGCAGCAAAATCGCCAATAATTCGGCAGTACTCAATACCTGAGCTCCCATTGAGGCTAATCTTTCCCGTGGTCTTTCCTTATGATCCAGATCTTTGATTCCATAGGATGGTTGTCCCCGCTCCATATCATCCTCCTCTCAGTAACCCCGCTTTCCTCTTTTTATACAAGAGAAAATAAAAAAGAGCAAGAGTACAATAAAACCCTGTTGGTACTCCCCCTATAATAGGGTTCTTGGTTTAAGGTATAATTTTGGTCGAGGAGTTCTTTGATGATATTTGATCCTTCATCTTTAAACAACTTTTTACTGATTGCAGCTGCCTGGGGGGGAGCGTTTATTGCTGCATTCTGGCTCAGTTTACTGATCTGGACCTATCGTGATATCCGTTCGCGAGTAAAGGATCCTCTGGTGAGAATTCTGGCAGTCCTGGTCGTTGCTGTATTATTTCTACCAGGGATTGTGGTTTATTTGATTTTGCGCCCTCCGCAAACCATGGAAGACGAATACCAGCACATGCTTGAGGAAGAAGCCCTGCTGCAGGCTATTGAAGAGCGATCTGCCTGCCCCGGCTGCGGACGGCATACAGAGGAAGACTGGATTGTTTGCCCCAATTGCCACACCAAGTTGATGAAATCCTGTCATACCTGTGATCGACTGATGAAACTTCCCTGGAGTTTATGTCCCTTCTGCGGTACTCCGGAACCCGGTAAACGCCGGGAGGATATCTCTATCAAAGAGGCAGTCCAATCGGTAGATATCAAGGATCTGGAAGAACCTGAGGAACTGGATGATATTTCTGATGAAGAATTGATCGACGCGCTCTAAATCCAAGAAAATTTCTATTGAAAACAAATCAATCCGTAATCCTCACAGGATTACGGATTGTATTATTTGTACTATCAAATGAGAAATCTGTATCCTTCAAGGAACCAGTTTTCAGTTTAGATGCCTTCCACGATTTAATCTTTTATTTGTGGAACGGTTTCCATCCGGCATATTCTGCCATATTTCCCAGCTCTTCTTCAATACGTAACAGCTGGTTGTATTTTGCTACCCGATCTGAACGGGCAGGCGCACCGGTTTTGATTTGACCGGTATTAAGGGCGACTGCCAGATCTGAAATGGTGCTGTCTTCGGTTTCGCCGGATCGATGGGAAGTGACTGCTGTCCAGCCCGCCCGGTGGCAGGTCTCAACCGATTCAATGGTTTCTGTCAAGCTGCCGATCTGATTTACTTTCACAAGGAGGGAATTGCAGGCTTTTTCCTTGATTCCCTTGCGGACCCGATCTGGATTGGTTACCAGCAGGTCATCACCAACAATCTGGATTTTATCCCCTAATTTTTCAGTCATCAATTTCCAGCCGTCCCAGTCGTCCTGTGCCAAGCCGTCCTCAATGGAAATGATGGGGTATTTTTCAACCCATTCCTCCCAAAAGGCGACCATTTCAGCGCTGGAAAGTTTTTTACCTTCTGTTCGCAGATTATACAAACCGGTATCTTCTTCATAAAATTCTGACGCAGCCGGATCGAGGGCGATAACAATATCTTCGCCTGCTTTGTAACCAGCCTTTTCGATCGCTTCCAGGATGATTTCAACAGCTTCAGCATTGGAACCCAGGGCTGGGGCGTATCCACCTTCATCACCAACCAGAGTGGCATAACCGTGAGATTTGAGAACAGATTTTAGAGTATGGTAAATTTCACTACCCCAGCGCAGCGCTTCGGAGTAGGTTGGCGCACCCAAAGGCATCACCATAAACTCCTGGGCATCGGTTGACTGCCAGTCTGTGTGTTCTCCACCGTTGAGAATATTCATCATCGGGGAGGGCAGAACGTGGGCATACACTCCCCCGATATACTGGTAGAGAGGAACTTCCAGAGAGGAAGCCGCCGCTTTTGCAACCGCCAGGCTCGTACCCAGGATCGCATTTGCTCCCAGTTTGGATTTGTTGCTGGTTCCATCTAGGTCAAGGAGGATTTGATCGATCTCTTTTTGCCGGGTTGCCTCCTCTCCGACCAGTGCATCAAAGATCTTGCCATTTACATTATTTACTGCAGTAAACACACTTTTTCCACCGTATTTTTTCTTATCACCGTCCCGCAGTTCAAGCGCTTCGTGAATTCCGGTTGATGCTCCGGAGGGAACTGCCGCTCGACCCACACTTCCATCCCGTAATTGAACATCTACCTCAACTGTGGGGTTTCCCCTGGAATCCAGAATTTGACGGCCGATAATTGACTCAATTTTTGTGTACATTTTTTCTCCAAATAGATATTTGATAATTCGTTGCTTATTGTAGTTTATCAGACGAGATAAATAAATACTAAATTCTTTCTTTTAGGGTTAATTTTTATTTTGAATGCTTAATAACTGCCTTTAAAAAGGCAGCGAAGAGAGGGTGAGCCCGGTATGGGCGGGATAAAAACTCCGGGTGGAACTGAGTTCCAAGCATAAAGGGATGATCTTTCAACTCAGCGATCTCAACCAGGTTTCCATCCGGGGAAAGACCGGAATAGACCATTCCGGCTTTACCCAGTTCATCCCGGTATGAATTATTAAACTCAAAACGGTGCCTGTGCCGCTCCTGGACTAACTTTTCCTGGTATGCCTTGGCGGCGATCGTACCCGGGACCAAGTGGCAGGGATATAATCCCAGACGCATTGTCCCGCCCTTATCAACAATATCTCGTTGTTCTGGCATTAAATCGATCACAGGATGAATGGTTGAGGGATTAAATTCTGTCGAATTCGCGCCTACCTCGCCAAAATGGTACCTGGCAAGTTCTGCCACCATCAACTGCATGCCCAGGCAGAGCCCCAGGAAAGGAACCTTGTTTTCCCGGGCAAAGTTAATAGCTTTGATCTTTCCTTCAGTGCCGCGTTCGCCGAAACCGCCTGGCACCAGAATGCCATCCGCATCATCCAGGACGGATATATCAATTTCTTTTTCAAATTTTGCTGAGTGGATCCAGGTGATCTCCACATCAACCCCATTCGCCAAACCGGCATGCTGCAGCGCTTCCCGGACGCTCATATAAGCATCTTGCAGTTCCACATATTTGCCTACCAGGGCAATGTTTACCGTTGGGTTCCCTTTCCGGATATCGGAGACCATTTTACGCCACTTATCCCAGGAGGGTGTCTGGCGTTCTTTGATCTTCATTTTCTTGGTGATGAATTCTCCTACTGATGCATCTTCAAGCATCAAAGGAATGTTATAGAGAGTGTCAGTGGTTTCCATTGGTA
>RCNF010001447.1_pt1 | contig 12527 bp, 11 predicted proteins | sample 2041311 | NCBI WGS metagenome assembly RCNF01 (sample SAMN09708228, study PRJNA481090) | Marine sediment metagenome, whole genome shotgun sequencing project. | biome: marine sediment; feature: ocean; material: sediment; isolation source: Sewage treatment plant 2 marine sediment (STP2) ... | reverse complement strand
ACCATCACATCCTGCAACGGGCGGCGGTCAGGGGCATGGTAGAGGACATCATTTGTGGCAAAGATCGACAGGTTATGCTGGTGCGCCAAGCTGTCCAGCCGGTTGATCCGCGCGCGGTCATCGCCGCGATATAGGAATGTCGCTCCGATATGGCGCATGTCGGGCAAGGCTTTGACTAAACGCGGCAGGCCAGCGGCAAAGACATCAAGGCTCTCGGGTGGCATCACGATGAGGTGCAGACCCTGCGCATGGGCGCTCAGCATTTCCAACGTCAGGTGCGTTTCGCCTTTGTCCTGCCATGCGCCGTCTGCGGTCTGCATCTTTCCCTTGGAAAGCAGGGTCGAGAGGCGCGCATAGGCATCGCGGTCCTGCGGATAGGCAAGTATTTCGGTGCCGCACAGCAGGACCAGTCGCGCCCCGATGAGCGGATGCACACAGGCCTTTTTCGCCTCTGTGTGTATCCGCACAACGCCGGCCATTGTGTTGCAATCGGCAATGCCGATGCGGTCATAGCCGAGGATGTTGGCCATCACCGTGAGATCAACCGCATCAGAGGCGGCGCGCAGGAAGGAAAAACAACTGGCCAGCCCGAACTCCACATATTCGCTTGGGGGGTGCCACTGAAACCCGCTGTCATCCTCCAGCGTGCGGCGTTTATGTCCTTCTTGTTGGGGCATTAGGCGAAAAACCCGTGCATGAACCAACGCGGATCATCGCCGCGCCCGTCATGCAGGACCCCTTCGCGGTAGAGCCAGAAGCGGCGGCCATCCTGCACCTCGACCTTGTAATAATCGCGCAGGCGCGTGCCGGGGCGGTCCATCCACCATTCAGGCGCGATTCGTTCCGGCCCTGCGTGGCGGACCGTCTTGTAGAGGACATGCCGCCAGCGGAACTGGGAGGGCGGACCCTCTGGCACAGCATAGATCACCCGCACTTCTTCCGCAGGTTTCAGGACACGGATGGGGCGCTCGCGGATCAGCACGGGTGCTTGGCTCGGGGCGTTGTGCAGGGCGGGAATATGCCCCTCTACCCGCTCCGGTTTGTGCGTCTCAACCCAGTCGGACCATGTGATTTTATCACGCCCCAGCCGCGCGGTCAGGCGGTCCAGTAATCCTGCGACATCCGCCTGCGTGTCACGCTTTCCATCAAGGCGTTCTTGGATCAGCAGCACAGGCTCCACCCGTGAGGCCTCAAGCGTCAAGAGATCAAAACCGAAACCGGGGTCGATGCTGTCGAGCTTTCCGTCAAACAGGCGCAGGATATGCGCAGGATCGCGGCTGGCTTTGGCGAGGGCTACGCGGACGGACCTGAATTCGCTATCGATTCGGTAGATCGTGAGGTGCAACTGCCGCGCGCCCTGTTCCTCCTTTGCGAGCGTGGCGCAGAGATCATCGGCTAACCCTTTGAGGTGCGGGACGGGGTCGATCACAGGTTCCGGCAGGCGCGCGCGGGCCATAAAGCATGTGTGATCGGGGGGCGCGTTCAACGGATCAGCCGCCAGGCCCAAAGCGCGGTCGAGCAGGATCAGCGGATTGCGGTCCGGCGCTATATTCGCAAAGCGCCGCATCAAAGCAGTACGGGGCACATCGCCCAGCGCGCCAATGGTTTTGAGGCCAAGCCGCGTGAGGAGGCGGTTTGTATTCGGATCAATGCGCAAGGCTTGAACGGGCAGTTCCGCCAGATGCTCCACCACTTTCGCGCTGGTGCAGATTGTATGTGGTGATCCGTAGCGCGCAAGCGCCTGCGCCGCGCCGCGTGTGGGGCCAAGTGCGACCCGTGCGGTCAGCCCCTGCATCGCGAAGCGCTGCACAATATCGCGCAGCATCCGCGCCTCCCCACCAAACAGATGTGCCGCACCCGTGATATCCAGAAACAGCCCGTCTGCGCCGTCCTGCGCGGTCCATGGACACCACCGCCGCGCCCAGTGGACCAGCCGCGCAAGCAGGGTATGATCACCGTCGAGATCAGCAGGCTCAACATGCAGGTCGGGGTGGATCGCCTGAGCATCGACAACACGCTCACCCGTCGTGACACCGCGCGCTTGGGCGGCGAGGTTCATGCAATGCACTACCGGTCCGTGGGTGCCGGCGCGGGTCAATACGACAGGCACATCATCCGCCGGAGCGGTCCGGTATTGGCTGATCACCCGCATCCACCGCTCCAGCGTCAGCGCGGGAAACCACACGGAGACGATCTGTGGCTCTGGGCGCGTCAGGGTCATATTGCGCCACCCATCGCCCCGGTGTTTGGGTGCGGGCGCGAAACAGGTCCAGATCCCATTGCGGCGTTCCGGGGGCTCTGCTGTCGTGTGAGTGTGTCTGTGATGGCAGCGATGTAACGCGCCACCGCGCGCGCGCAGCACTCAGCACACCGGGATCGCCGCTGCGCAACAAAAAGACGGGTACGCCCGATGCCTCGGCCCGCATGGCCAAACGCTTGGTCGCGGTGAAATCCAATGCAGCCGGTGCGCCGTGAATTTCGCCAATAACGGCTGACAGCCCCGCACAGGCCGCCCCCTCCTCCATCGCCCAAAGCACATCGCGCGGATTGCTGACGTGGACCTGCAAAACCGGATGTGTGATGCCAAACGCAGGCAGGCCGGGCGTATAAAGCCGCCCGTTCTCGCGGCGCGACATGTGATCTTGCACCCAGAGGACAGGGCCGCCTGTCTCTTTGAGCGACGAGAGCAGGAACCCCGTCGCCGCCGGATCGGTGGGCGTTACACACAATATATCTGTCAACGTCGGCGAAACGGGCGCTTGCGCGAACGATACCTTGCGCTTCGGCAAGCGGATAACCTGCCCGTATGAAGAATCGTGTTTCATGCATGAACAGTATTGTTCATGTTTTGTTCTTATGCACCAGATATTTTTAACGGCTCGACTGGGTTGTATTTGTCGCTGATCCAAGCTGTCAGATCGCCACGCCGCCGCAGGCTTTCGTCGTACTCTGCGTAGGTCGTCACACGTTGCTTCTGCTTTGAGATCTTGTCGCGACGGTCAGCGTTGAATTTGTGCGGCATTTACAGCACCCTTAAGAGAACAGACCCCAACCAATATCTGCCTAAGCGGGGGCACTGCTACAACGCAACGCCGCGCCCGAATTCCTATTTTTTGGGGATGCAGCCATTGGCTGCTATACCCAGTTAGAAGACGTACATGTAGGCAAGAAATCAGCCCAACAGAGAAAAGTAAGCCGCCGGTAAAGTTCACATGAATATGCTTTGACTTACTCTTTGGAACTGCTGAAGCCGACAACCTCAAGTGTAAACTCTTCAACGTAATCCATTAGCGCGTTCACTGCGATGCCTGCGCAGGCTACGTCACGTTCGGATACGGCTTTTGCAACGGCGGAGTGACACGCTGCCATACGGGAGATATCTCCGTAATGATCAGCATGCAGGACCCAGAATCTGCGCGACAACCCCTTTACCGAAGTAAGAGCTTTTGCGGCAAACCGATTATTTGCCGCTGCAATGAGCATGCCAAAACACTTAGCGTCCAGATCGGTCATCAACTTTTGTTCGCCGCTATGCACGACTTCTTGGAAGCCTAACGCAAAGCCTGCTAACGCCTCACATTGTGCTGCACTTGCGCGCTTTGCTGCTGATCTGGCGACCAGATTTTCAACGACGCGTCGCAGCTCAAGTGCTCGGAATTGTTCTGTGTAATCCAAGGGGCAAACCTGTGCGCCGCGCCGAGGTATGATGCGCAACAGACCATCGTCCGCAAGCCGCTGAATAGCAGACCGAATTGGCGCTCTGGTGTGGCCTGAAAGGTTGATCAAATCCGTTTCAGAAACCCAGCGGCCCGGCGCAAGACTTCCGGTCACAATCATGCGTTCGAGAGCAGTAAACGCCTCATCTTTCAGGTGCCGAGGCTCTAACTGTGCGTCTTGATCAGTGATTATTGTGTGTGTTGTCACAGCGGCAGGCTCCTTGGAGTTTTGAGTGCACGGTTACTGAACCCCATAACATGTCATTGGAACACTGTAATATTTTTTTATTGACATGTTAGACTAAATTAGTTGACATGTTATGATAATAAACGGCAATGGGAGTTCGATATGAAAAATCTAAAGACACTTGCAATAACTGCGACGCTGGCCATGACTACGGCTTCAGGTGCATTTGCGCAGGAACTGGTTCGGATCGCTGAACCAAACTGGGCCAGTGGCCGTGCGATGGCGGGCCTGATCAAAGTAATCATCGAAGACAAGCTTGGTGGCGCGGCCGAGTTGGTGCCGGGTACAAATGCGGTTGTGTTCAAGGCGATGGATCGCGGGAAAGGCGAGATTGATGTGCACCCGGATGTGTGGCTGCCGAACCAATCCAACTTTACCGATGAATATGTTGGTACGAACCAAACCGTCGCATTGAGCGATGGCAGTTACGAAGGGTTCTCAGCCTTTTGTGCGCCACGTGAATTTGCTGAAGCCAACAACATCAAGACAGTGTTCGACCTTGCCACGCCAGAAGTTGCCGCGCTGATGGACCGCGATGGTGACGGCATGGGCGACATCTGGGTTGGCGCACCCGGCTGGGCGTCAACCAAAATCAACTCTGTCAAAGTACGTGATTATGGGATCACCAACTTCTTCACGCCAATCCAAGCTGAAGAAGAAGTTGCGACCGCATCCATTTCTGACGCGTTGAACAAAGGTGAGGGATATGCGTTCTATTGCTATGCGCCGCACTACAACTGGTTCGTCTTTGACATGATCCGTTTGGAAGAGCCGGAATATGATCCAGCCAACTATGATATGAAGCAGCCAGCAGAAGATCCAAACTGGTTTGCGAATTCCAAAGTGACAACTGGTGACAAGCCCAAGACCATTCATGTTGCGTATTCAAGGTCACTGGAAGGGCGCACGCCAACAGTTGCCGAGTTCCTCGCCAAGATCGACATGGACACCGATACAGTGAACAGCTTTACCCACGAAATTGTGGTTAAGAAACGCTCCAGTGAAGACGTCGCGCGTGAGTGGATTGCAGCCAACTCTGATGTCGTTGATAGCTGGCTCGGCCTAAACTAAACCACCATTTGGTGGCGGGTTGTCGGACGTTGTTCCTGGCGGGCGGCAACCCACTTTTCTCTTAATTTCGTTCTCTAGTAACCACGCCGCGTCTGCGGCAAGGGGGTCTTCGTGACTGTTCAGCCTGACCAAAACGCATTTGATGATGCGGTGATTGACCTTGAAGGTGTGTGGAAGGTTTTCGGTGCCCGCCACGTTGAGGCAATGAAAGCGATCCGAGAGGAGGGTCTTGGCAAGGCTGAGGTCCTCGAGCGTTTCAATTGCGTTGTCGGTGTTGCCGACGCTTCCTTTAAGGTGAAGCGCGGAGAGATCTTTTGCATCATGGGCCTGTCGGGCAGCGGGAAATCCACGCTGGTGCGGCACGTCAATAGGTTGCTGACACCGACGGCCGGTAAAGTGGTTGTCAGCGGCATGGATATCATGTCCCTGAACGAGGCTGATCTATTGAAGGTCCGCAACGAGCACATTGCGATGGTGTTTCAGAACTTTGGCCTGCTACCGCACCGGTCTGTGCGCGACAATGTGGCGATGCCACTTGAGATTAGAGGGCTGTCGCAAAATGACCGTTGGAAGGCTGCCGAAGAGGCGCTGGCGCTGGTCGATCTATCCGAATGGAAAGACAAGTTTGCACATGAGCTTTCGGGCGGCATGCAGCAACGGGTGGGGCTAGCGCGCGCCATTGCGGCAGATGCGGAAGTCCTCTTGATGGACGAGCCGTTCAGTGCATTGGATCCATTGATCCGACGTCAGTTGCAGGAAGAGTTCATGCGGCTTGCGTCAAAGATGAATAAAACGACGCTCTTTATTACGCATGATCTGGAAGAAGCGGTGCGCATCGGTGACCGCATCGCGGTGATGAAAGACGGTGTGATCGTTCAAACCGGCACGCCCGAAGAGATCATCATGAAACCGGCTGATGATTACGTGATGGAGTTTGTCGGCGGTATCTCAAGGATCAATCTGATCCGCGCGCATTCGCTTGCGCGCCCTCGTGCAGAGTATGAGGCCAAATATGGTCCGTTGCCGGACGACGTGGCAATTGTCTCAGGCAATGACACGCTGCGGCAGGTCATCCTCAAAGCTGCTAACAGCGAAGGCCCCATTCTGGTGCAGGACAAAGACATCGGCACCAGTGGCGTCATCACAAAAAACGACATCCTGAATGGGGTGATCTTGGGAACAGAAGAATCATGACCACATTCACTGATCATATGCCTGCCGAAAACGCTGCAACGGACGCCAACGTGCGGACCTTTGTCACGGACGGTGTCGGCTATTACGAACAGCAATTCACTGCGATTGGCGACAAACGCGGTTTCCTATTTACATGGAACTGGGCGGCGTTCCTTTTGGGCTCCATCTGGTTTGGGATGCGCAGCCTGTGGTCCTATTTCCTGCCATTTGTCGCGCTTGAGACGATGGCTGTCGTTCAATTGGCACGTGGCATCTGGGGTGATCTGGGCGCACCCATCCTTGCCCGGCTGCCGGGGATCGAGACCACGTTGGCGCAACGCTATGCACAACTGGCCAACGCCAAAGAAAATGCGCTCGATAAGGTCGAAGGGTTTGAGAAAACGATTGCCTCGCTAGAGCGTGCTGTTGAGGGGATCAAAGCCGACGCGGTCGCTGCAAATGCGCAAGCCATGCAGTTGATCCTGATCGGGTTGGTGAGCCTGCTTTTCCTCAAGAGCGTACAAGCGGTTATGGCAAATCCGGCACTGCAAGCACGGTTTGCAAAGTGGTTGTCTGATCGCGAGTTGGGCCATGGTATACATTGGTCGAAAACTGCGTTGGCGGTTGCTCTCACTGTGATCACCTATGTGACCTGTTCGCTAAAGTTTGGTTTCCCCAATGCAGTTCCGTCCTTGCTAGCGTTCCCTGCTGATCCAGCGATCCAAGGCACTGTAGCGGATGCGATCAAGGCATGGATCACCAATGCGGCGATCTCATCTGAGTGGTTCTTTGATGGGCTGACATTTGGTATCCGTACCGTGCTTGATGCACTAGAAACGATTTTTGTTGAAACACCGTGGCCGGTGATGTGCGGGTTCATTCTGTTGCTGACTGGTCTAAGCGCAGGTTGGCGTGCGTCCATCTTTAGCGCCGCCGGATTGTGCTACCTCGGCTATCTAGGGTTCTGGGACAAAAGCATGCAAACGCTCGCGCTGCTTGGCACTGCTGCGTGTATTTCCATCACAATCGGGATCCCGCTGGGCATCATCTGCGCACGATCAGAACGGCTTTATTCCCTTGTCCGTCCGGTGTTGGATTTCATGCAAACGATGCCAGCGTTTGTCTATTTGATCCCTATCATTGCATTTTTTGGCACAGGCAAACCTGCCGCTGTAATCGCGACGATGATCTTTGGCGGCTCACCTGTGGTGCGCCTGACGGTGCTGGGGCTAAGAGGTGTGCCCGAAAGTGTGCGCGAAGCGGCGAGGGCATTCGGCGCAAGCAAACGCTACCTGCTGTGGAAAGTCGATATTCCTCTGGCGTTGCCGTCGATTATGGCAGGGATCAATCAGACGATCTTGCTCAGCCTTGCGATGGTTGTAATAGCATCGCTGATTGGTGCCAAAGGTCTGGGCGAGGATGTGTTAGAAGCGTTGCAATATGCGTCTGAAGGGCAGGGGATATTGGCGGGTCTCGCGATCCTGTTCTGCGCCATGATCCTAGACCGCATTATTCAAGGTAAACGGAGGTAGCATCATGAGTGTAACAGTTGCGATGTTCATCAAGTATGAAAACGATAGGAAAGCTGAGATGATCAAGGCACCAAGTGACCGGGCGGCGGTGTCGGAAAAAGCGGTTGGGGCCATGGGTGGCAAGCTGTTGCACGCCTACGGAACTTGCGGCGAATACGACATGTTGTTCATCTATGAGATGCCCGATTACACCGCTGTGACGGCTAATCTGATGCTGGCAGATGCCAGTGGCATGTCGAAATACCACAAGATCATCCCGCTTTTCTCAAATGATAATTTTCTGGAGGCTCAAAAGCGGGCGGGAGAGATGACACATACCTATACTGCGGCAGGCGCTGTATGAAGGCGACGCTTTTCTATGGTGGGCAGATTGTCTCGATGGACGATGCCGCGACAAACCCCGAAGCTGTTGTTGTTAAGAACGGCAGGATCGTCTTTGTTGGCACGCTTACGGGCGCACAGGGACACATATCCGCTGATACGGTCCGCGTTGACCTGAAGGGGTCAACGCTGTTGCCGGGTTTCATTGACGCGCATTCCCATCCTCTTTGGGCGGCCAAGACGCGCGGGGCGCCTGTGGTCGATATTCGGGCCGAAGTTGTGCCGACACATGATGCGGTATTGGCCAAGATTGAGCGGCGTGTTGCAGCGGCGGAACCGGGAGAGTTCTTGCTGTTCTTCGGTCTGGACGCCCAGTTGCATGATGGGTTTCGTGAACCCACACGGGCAGAACTGGATGTCATGGCACCTGAAAATCCATTGGGGATACAAACGTCCAACTGCCATGCGCTGTTCATGAACTCGGCGGGGTTTGCTGCTTGCGGTATTGACGAGGCGACCCCGACCCCGACCGGATCTGTGATTGAACGCGATGGGGAAGGGGTTCCAACTGGCAAGATCGCTGAGGCCATAACATGGCGCGCGCTTGAAACCTTTTATCAGGCTTGGGGCGACGGTCGGTTGAACGCTGAATTCAAAACCACCATTGATCAATTCATCCAGAACGGCATCACTACTACAACCGAACATCTATATCTGCCGTTCTACAAAGCCTATTATCTGAGTGCGTTGAAACAGGGGTGGCCGCTCCCACGGATCGCTGCGTATCAGCAAGCGGTTACATCAGACATGCAGGTTGAGCCGATGGACATCGGACCGGATCGGCTCTGGATGGCTGGCGTGAAGATCCATGCGGATGGATCACCGTTTATTGGCAACATTTGGGTGACTGAACCCTATCTTGAGAACGCTGTGACGCAGGGCCGCATGGGGTTATCGCCGAACCACATAGGTGGGCCGAATTACCCGCACGCCTATTTTGAAGACATGCTGCGGACCTATGTTAGTCAAGGCTGGCAGATGACAATCCACACCCAAGGAGACCGGACCATCGACATGGTGCTGGACCTACTTGAACAAGTGCTGAAAGAAACACCCAAACCCGATCACCGCTTCCGTCTGGAGCATTGTGCACTGATGCGGGTTGACCAGATCGACCGCGCAATATCGCTTGGGGTGTTGGGCAGCTTTTTCATCAACCATATCACCCATTGGGGCGCGCCAATCGAGGACGTTTTATTCGGCCCAGAGCGTGCGGCACATTACGTGCCCGCCGGTTCAGCCGTGACAAAAGGCATGCGCATATCGCTTCATGCCGATACCCCGATGACAGATCCATCCTGTCTTGAATTGATGCAAGCGGCGATGACCCGTATTGCGGGTGACGGCCGCTGTGTTGGTCCATCCGAGCGTTTAGATGCGGTCGATGCGTTGCGTGCTGTCACCATAGACGCGGCATTCCAGATTGGGAAAGAGGAAGTATTGGGCTCTATATCTCAAGGCAAACACGCTGATTTCGTGATCTTGGCGGAGAACCCGTTAACCACTGACCCAGCAGAATTACGCAACATTATCGTTCAGCAAACTTGGCTTGCGGGGGAGTGTATCTGGACCAATGATTAACCGCGCGCCTGTCCCGCTTGTGACCATTGGCGGCTTCCTAGGGGCAGGAAAAACTACGCTCGTTAACCACATCCTTCGAAATGCTGGAGGCCAAAGAATCGTTGTGTTTGTTAATGATTTTGGGGCGATCAACATCGACTATGATCTGATTGAGACGGAAGATACTGATCGTGTGTCGCTGTCGAATGGCTGTGTGTGCTGCTCTTTGAACGATGACCTGATCGGGGCAATTATTGGCTTTTGTGAGGGTGATCCGCCGGATGCGTTCATTGTTGAAGCGAGTGGGGTCGCGGATCCGCGCGCGCTGGACCAATCTATCGCATCGCTCCAACAGGTGGGCCATGTTGAGTGCGCGCAACGCGTGTATGTGTTGGACGCTGAGCAGTTTGAGAGTCTTGAGTACGCAGACACAGAAGAGATCGTGGATCATGCTGCTGCCTGTGATTTGATCGTTTTGAACAAGTCGGATTTGGTTGACGTTGAACGGCTCTCGGCGATTGAGACTTTGTTGCAGAGATCGGCACCCCGTACATTACAGATGCGTGCAACTTTCGGTAACATCGCAGTAAACGAACTTTTGGATGCCCGCGTGAATATCAGTAACTTCGCTGTATTTCAGCCGTCTTTTGGGGAGGCAAAAGATCGGTTTGAGAGCTTTTCGTGTTCTGACTTCAAACCAATAAGGAAGGCACAATTTCTGGCCTTATTGGATGATCTAAAAAGGACGGCGCTTCGTGCTAAGGGCGTGGTCTATTTCGATGAAGATCCTTCAACGCCAGTGCGTTTTGATCACGTCGGGCAAAGGTGTTCCATTCGAGAATTACGGAAACAAGATGCCGCAACCGCGCCGACAGCCTGCTTTGTTGCCATAGGCTGGCGGGATTGCTTGGATCGGGCAGCACTAAGTATGGCTCTTGGAAAATCTTTGGAACCATTGGTAATATGCAGCTCTCCTGGTTAGACAGTATTCTGTCTCCCAACAAAGTCTTTCGGTGGACGTAACGCGCACAGCTAAGCATTGATGTTGTGTTCGCCAATCATAGGTCGCACGCTGATACGGAGCTGTGTCTTTGTGTAGACATTGCGCACACCGCCGCCTGTGCAAACTGAATGGTGGCCCGTTGATGGAGCCGGCAGCGAAGATCAGTCAATTAGCCGTACGCTTTTGTAGAGTGCCTAACCACAAGTTTGGGGACTAATTCTTGCGATAAAACAGGCGCAGCTGACTTTAGGTGATCACAAATTGCGCGCGCAGTTTGTGTACCCATCTCGGCGATAGGAAGCCGAAGCGTCGTCAAGGCGGGTGATGTAAATTCAGAAGGTGCCATGTCATCAAAACCCATAACAGATACCTGATCTGGAACGCATACACCAAGATCCTGCAATTTGAACAATACGCCCATTGCAAGGATATCCGATAGGCACAAGATTGCCGAAATATGCTCTCTGATTCTAGGCACTGCCGCACCACCTCCAGCGTAATCAAGAGATGTTTCTATGAAATCAAAAGCATCTGACGATGTCATCGCGTGCAGTCCTTTCAGACGTGAGCGGGTTCTATCGTTTTTTTCTACAGGTCCGTGGATGATGGCAATTTCCCTGTGACCTAATGACAAAAGGTAGTCCGCAGCCACTCTTGCGGCCTTTTCGTTATCGTACCCGATAGTAGGGATGCGCGAGTCAGGTTCGAAATAGGATGTTGCAACGAGTGGGATGGCGAAGCGTTTGGCTTGTGTGACAAGCTCCCCGTTGTGAGAAAGGCCTGAAACGACAAGTCCCTCCACCCCCATTCCCAAAAGTTTTTTGGCTTTCTCAACTTCTCGTACTGGGTCGCCTTCCGTTACTGCAACGACAAGGCTGTACCCGTTTGTCGACAACTCCGCTTCAAGCGCGTTCAGGAATTTTGAGAATATGGCGTGATCAAGTGTAGGGACCAAAGCGCCTACCGTGAAGGTTCGCCCAGAAACCATAGCCTTGGCCAGCGGGTTAGGCACGTAGCCAGTCTCCATGACCGCGTCATCAATCCGCTGTCTAGTCGTTTCCGAGACGGTTTCAGGTTTGTTCAGCGCGCGAGAAACAGTTGCGTCCGAAACGCCAGCGACACGTGCCACATCGATGATTGTTGCACGGCCCTTGCGACGGAATTCAGTATCTGACTTCATTCAATATCCTTGTCAGGCTTCCGAACTGGGAGAAAGGCACTTGACCAATGTAGACGTTTACATTGTATATTGAGATCAAATGTAAACGTCTACATGATTCGAAAAGGTGTTGAGCACAGTGAATGTAATTAGCTCATTTCAGAATGGGAAAGCGACGTCCCAAGGTCGTAGCTTTCCGGGGATGTTCGCACCGCATAACGCTCTGAGCTGGCGTGTTGATCCGAGGGCAGCCGTTCGCATCGATGTGAAGTCAGGCGACACTCTGGGCATTGTAGAAGCGCGTTCATTGCGGTTGGCTGCGATAGATCAAGATGGGGCATGCGCATTGAGTGCATTTGGCGTGACGGCCAATGGAGTTGCTTCAACTGAGGAATTCTTCAGTGGTGAGTTTAAGGCTTGGTGCGCAAGTAATGGTGGTGTCGCCGAAGATCTAAGCACATTCAGTATGATTACGGATGAGCCTCTTTATGTGCTAGCTGCGGCGCGCCCCTGCACACTATGGATCATCAATCCTGCGGGACGGGACACTCACGTGACTGGCGCAGCCAGCGGCGCATTTCATGTAAATTTAAAGCGGGCTGCGCCATCAAACCTTCTATTGCCGCCACCGTTAGGTGAAATCCGGGACGAGTTCACCATTTCACGGGCGACGGCGCAGGACCAT
>RCNF010001446.1_pt1 | contig 12528 bp, 10 predicted proteins | sample 2041311 | NCBI WGS metagenome assembly RCNF01 (sample SAMN09708228, study PRJNA481090) | Marine sediment metagenome, whole genome shotgun sequencing project. | biome: marine sediment; feature: ocean; material: sediment; isolation source: Sewage treatment plant 2 marine sediment (STP2) ... | reverse complement strand
CCATGTTTGATCTTTTCCATATCATCTGGAGATAAATCCAAGGTATGCCAATCTGCTAGAGTGTCAGCTGCTTGTATCAGGTGTTTATACCAATCACCCACCTCAAAGGATTCTTTTAAATCCTGCAAGCGAACAGCATCTCGAAGAGTAAACTGGCCGTTCTTGGTCCTGCGCAATCCAGTCAGATGAGCTCCAACACCTAAATCACTACCGAGGTCATTCGCCAGGGATCGGACATAAGTACCGGATGAAGCATAAACGTCGATCACCGCTTCTGGAGGAGCCCATTCCAATATTTCCAGGTTATAGACATCGATCATGCGGGGTTCCAGATGTACTTCTTCTCCCCTGCGGGCCAGGTTATAGGCTTTCTCTCCATTTACCTTGACGGCAGAATGAGCTGGGGGGACTTGCGCAATTTTACCTTCGTAATCCCGGAGAAGATTCTGGAAATCATCTTCAGTAATATGGTCAACAGATTTGGTTTCTCCAACCTGTTTCCCTTCGGTGTCATATGTATCTGTAGCAACGCCAAAGCGTAAAATGGCCTGGTAGCGTTTATCAGATGCTGAAAGGAATTCACTCAGCCGAACTGCCGGGCCAACCAATACGACTAATACTCCCGAAGCGCGGGGGTCCAATGTGCCTGTGTGGCCTGCTCTGCGAATACCAGTTCCTTGCCGGATGACCTTCACTACATCATGTGACGTCATCCCAATTGGTTTATCGATAACCAAAGCGCCGGTAATAAAATCTTTTAACTGATCGCTATTCATAATCTAAATCTCCCCAACTGTTAATCTTGAGTGCGGGCCTTTCTAATCACTCTTCTTGAGTGATTTCCTGGTTGCCTCAAGTACTTCTTCTTGCACCCGCTTCAGATCACCTTTAATATCTGCTCCTGCAGCAGGTTTATGGCCACCCCCGCCAAACTGGGTGGCTACGATGGAAACATCAAAACCTGGTCGGGATCGCCAACTGACCTTCACGCTACCATTCTTCTGCTCTACAAACACAACGCTGATGTCAGCATCCTTGATCCTGGCCAGGACATTGATCAAATCCGCATCATCACGGCCTGGATAATCAGCTGCTATCCGATCTTCTAATGATAAAGAAGCCCAGACCAACCGGTCTTCCATTTGGATCCCTGATAATCCCTGACCCCAATATTTAACTGCCTCGACTGATTTTTCCAGCATGGCTTTGCGGTATAAAATTGGCAGGTTTGCGCCAACTTCCATCAATTCAGCCGCAATTCGCAGCGTTTGGGGATTGGTGTTGGAGGTTCTGAAACCCAGGCTATCGGTCAGCAAGCCAGTTAATAATGCTTCTGCGATAGGCAGGTTTATGGGATATGAGAGCTCTTGCACTAAATCGAAAATGATTTCAACTGTGGCAACGGCATTATCCCGGACCAGATTCAGCTTCGCAAATTGAGTATTGGTTGGATGATGGTCAATATTGACATCAGGTTCCCCATAATCATCCAGCACAGACCCAATTCTTTCAATATCCGAGCTGTCCACCACTATCACCAGATCAAAAACACCAACTACTTCTCTGATGATCCTGTCAGTCCCGGTCAAGTGATTGAATACCTTTGGAACGCCATCTTCAAGGACCAGGGACACTTCTTTCCCCATTTCCTCAAGGATTAATCCCAAACCAAGGGTTGAACCTACTGCATCTCCATCAGGTCGAATATGAGAAATGATCAGGATCCGGTCAGCTCGTGATACCAGATCCCCAAATGCCTGTATCTGATCTTTATTCATCCAGATCCTCGAGCCCTTCTTCCTCATCCAGCTCTGCGAAGATCTCATCCATGCGATCTACTCTCTCTGGGATAGGATCCCAGTGAAAACGTAGCTGGGGGAATGTGCGCAGGTGGGAAATGCTCACTGCCAGTTGGGATCGGATAAAACCCGAAGCCCGTTTTAAGGCAGCCAAAATATCCTTCTGTCGGTCGGAGCCATCTCTTGCTGAAACATAAATATCTGCGTGAGATATCTCCCGATCCAAATCTACAGCGGTAATATTCACACCTTCCAGGCGGGGATCACTGATCTCCTGCATAAATAGCAATGAGAGTTCCCTCTTGATCCGGTCGGCAATACGATCTGTTCTTGATTCTGAAACCATGACTTATCCTAAAATTCTGATACCATCTCAATGACGTAACTTTCCAGCACGTCACCTTCTTCAAAGCCGGAGAATCCCTTTAAACCTATACCAAACTCGAATCCATCCCGGACCTCGTTAACATCATCCTTGTGGTGTTTCAGGGAAGCTATATCACCTTCAAACGCGATCTTGCCTTCCCGGAGCACACGGATCTTGGCATTGCGGCGTATTTCACCGGTTTCCACCTTGCATCCGGCCACTTGATCATACTTGCCAGAGGGGAAAATAGCCTGGACATTAGCCCGGCCTATCAGGATCTTCTTTTCCACCGGTTCCAGCATACCTTTGAGTGCTTTTTCGATATCATCGATCAAATGATAGATGATGTTGTATCTTCGGATGGAAATCCCTTTTGCATCCGCCAGACGTTTGGCCCCACTATCCGGACCGACATTGAACCCGAGAATGATCGAATTTGTGGTGGAAGCAAGGTTCACATCATCATTTGTGACATTACCTGTACCAGCATAAATTACTTTGACACCGATATCCTGTTGTTCACCGCCGCTCTTCATATCTTTCACAGAGTTGACGATCGGTTCCAGGGATCCCTGCACGTCAGCTTTGATGATCAGCCGAAGCTCTTCCTCTTCGCCAGCCTGGACCCGGGCAAAAAGTTGCTCCAGGTTCGCTACCGGATCTATCTCAACTTCCTTCCTTTCGGCTAGCAGTTCTCGTTCATCTATCATCTCGCGGGCGACTTTTTCGTTCTCTACAACGCTAAATAACTCACCCGCTTTGGGAACATCACTTAGGCCCATCACTGAGACAGGCTTGGATGGTCCGGCTTCCTTGATCTTATCGCCGGTGAAATCGAACATAGCTTTAATACGTCCACAGGTTGTGCCAGCAAGGACAGTATCGCCAACTTTCAAAGTTCCATTCTGAACCAACAATGTGGACATCACACCGCGGCCTTTAGTGATCTCGGCTTCGATAACGGTACCAAATATATCTCCCTCGGGATTTGCCTGGATATCCAGATCATCCGCAATTAGCAGGATAGCTTCCATCAGGTCATCCAAACCGGTTTTTTCGGTGGCTGAAACGGGAACAACAATAGTATCCCCATCCCAATCGTCCGCTATGACACCAGCATCAGCTAGCTGCTGTTTCACTTGATCAGGAGCAGCATTTGATTTATCGATCTTATTAAGGGCGACGATCATGGAAACCTGGGCTGCCCGGGTATGAGCGATGGCCTCTTCAGTCTGAGGCATCACACCATCATCCGCAGCAACAACCAACACCACAATATCCGCTCCCTGAGCGCCGCGGGCGCGCATGGCGGTAAAGGCAGCATGACCAGGTGTATCCAGGAAAGTAATCGGTTTATCATTATGTTTAATTTGATAAGCACCAATATGCTGAGTAATACCGCCAGCTTCTCCGGCTTGCACCGTAGTCTGCCGAATAGCATCCAGCAAAGATGTTTTCCCATGGTCAACATGTCCGAGAATGGCAACAACTGGAGGTCTGAGGACCAAACCTTCTTCGTCCTCCTGCTCCATTTTCTGACGCCAGAGCGGAACTGCTATTTCTTCAATTTCATCCTCTTCTTCGACCTGGGCAGAAACCGCTTCATACCCCATCTCCGCAGAGACAATGGCCGCAGTATCAAAATCAATCTCCTGATTGATATTGGCCATCATGCCGTTTGCCATCAAAGTCTTGATGATCTCGATCGGACTGGCATCCAATGTTTCGGCCAAATCGCGGACAGTGATACTGAATGGCAGTTCTACGTGTTTTAGCTCTTGTCCGTTTTCACTCATTTATTACCTCGTTGGTCCTGATTTATTTCTCACTCAAGTCTGTCTTATTTTTCATTGAAGGAGGATTCCTGAAAAGCAATTAATTCTGCCCGATTTATTTCATTCAGGGTTGTGTTCAATGCTTGTTCAAGATTTTTTTTCACTCCATGCTCCCAACAATCGGGATCAGCATGTAGATACGCTCCTCTACCGGTCATTTTCCCGGTCCGATCCACCACCACGCCTTCAGGTGTTCTTACCAGGCGGATAAGCGATTTTTTATCCTGGCTTTTCCTGCAAGCCACGCACATGCGTTGGGGTTTGTGCTTAATTCTTGTCATCGATCAGACAGGATCTACTCCTCTTCCTCTATCTCATCCTCTGAAGTAGTTTCTTCTTGATCATCTGCTTCTTCTGGTTCTTCTTCAGATTCCTGTTCTACTTCTGCAGGAGGTTCAGGTTCATCGGCATCATCAGCTTCAACCTCTTCCTCTTCTGAAGTATCTTCTGCTGTATCATCTTCTTCCACAGTTTCTTCAACTGAGGGCTCTTCGGGTTCACTTTCACCTTCATCCTCGGCAGCGGCTTCTGCAGAGGTTTCTTCCTTTTCTCCACCTTCTTCAGCCAGATCTTCCTCTTCTTCCCTCCCTGTGCTCTCCTCATCGAGGACAATCTCTTCCACGATGTCAAATTCTTCGGAGAGAGGTTGATAACCGATCATCACTTCCAGGGCGCTCTCGATCTGCTTGATAGAGGCTGGGCCGATACCATCGATGTCATTAATCATCTCCGGAACCAACAACAGCCGGTACGCTAACTCTCCCACATTAGTGAAATCTGCTTCATTCAGCAGGTTCTCAACTTTGGTGGATAGACCCAGGGTCATGATCGGCAGATCGTAAGCATCATCCGGCACTGCGGCTTTGGCAGCATGGATACGGGCCTGTTGTTGTTTAGAAACTTCCTGGCGTTCCTTGATCAAACCGGATTCTATGCGGTTGTTGAAATTATGCAATTCGCGGTACTCTTCAGGTGAAATGGGCCGGCCTTCCGCTTTTTTAGCCATAACAGCTTCGATGCGGGGGATAGTCGACGCTTCCAGATCCTGGAATTGGGCATACTTGGGGTTATCCTGGATCTTGAAGAGAGTATCGGATACAGCTTCAAAAAGTCCTTTGATATCGATTCGCCAACCGGAAAGTTTGGCTGCCAGGCGAGCGTTCTGCCCATTGCGGCCAATTGCCAGGCTGAGCTGATCTTCAGGGACAACCACTGTAGCTGTGGGCATTCCATCTGATTCCTTATTCAAAAAGACACTCAAGACCCGGGCAGGACTCAAAGCCTTGCCAATAAATTCTTCCGTGTTGGGATTCCATTCAATAACGTCTATTTTTTCGTCGCTTAATTCACGCACAATAGCCTGAATACGGACACCGCGGATACCGACACAGGCACCAACTGGATCCACACCAGGTTTGAGGGCTGATACAGCCACTTTTGATCTGTAGCCTGCTTCACGGGCAATAGATCGGATCTCAACTAACCCCTGGTAGATTTCGGGGACTTCATTCTCCAGCAAACGTCGCAAGAAGTCACGATGACCACGGGAAAGGATTATGCGCGGTTCACGCGTAGTTTCTTCCACATCCAACAGTAAAGCCCGGATGCGGTCATGGACCCGGTAATATTCCTTTGTGATCTGCTGATTGCGGGGCATTTTGCCCTCAGCGTTAATATTCAAACCAATGGTCAGTTCATGGCGGTGAACAGCCTGGATCACGCCCGTTACGACTTCACCGATCTTTTCGTTGTAATATTCATACTGGGCCAGGCGTTCGGCCTGGCGAATACGCTGCTGGATCACCTGGCGTGCCGTTTGGGCAGCCACGCGTCCGAAATCTTCCGGGGTGCTTTCTACCATTTCCAGGTCGCCCAGTGCAGTATCCGGGTTCACTTTCCTGGCTTCTTCTATCAACACTTCCGTTCGATCATCTTGGATATCCTCGACAACCTCTTTTTCAACAAAGACGACTACATCGCCAGTTTCAAGATCGATCTCTGCCTCAACCTTCTGAGCACTGGAAGCATTCACAGAGCGCCGGTATGCAGAAACCATGGCGTCCTGGATCGCTTCAACAATGATTTCCTCTGGGAGGTTTTTCTCATTGAGGACTTGTTTAAATGCCAAAGCAAATTCTGTTTTCATTTCAATATCTCCAACTACGTTTACCGGGAGGGATGGCTCAGGCTAAGGATGGCAATAAAAAAAGTGGGTAAACCCACTTTCCGACGCCGCCAATATTGCTTCCCCCCTCTGGAAAAACATTTTATCATGAAGGAAATGGACTGGCAAGGCATCCCCTCATCCCAGACGGGAACGAAAATCTGCCCCTAAGGACTCGGATCACCTTCATCTACAGAAGAATTTTCCTCCCCTTCTCGGAGAAGTTCCTTTAAATAACTCTTTTCACCAGTTTTGGAAGTGACTTTCCCATCAAGCCAGGCGTTGCGAAGCTCGCTCAGGATCTCCGCATACCGTGGACCGGGTGCCAATCCTTCTTCCTGAAGATGTTTTCCTGTAATATTGGATTCCACATACTGCCAGGAAGATAAATAACGAGACAGAATACCCTTCAATTTAGGCTTTTTTTCATTCAAATAAACCGCATAGATAGCCAGGTTAGAAATCCGACTTAATATGGCGGTTGCTTCGCTGGCGGGATATCCATCAAGATCATCCAATTTTTCCCTCAGTTCTGATGCCTGACGGATTGTTCCAGCCAGACCACTGACCAGGCGCAAGCGCTTACTGACATCACTACCAGCTGGAGCGTTCATCAACCAAAGTGAATAGCACAGCGCCATTTCCAATGAAACACCTATCCCATCCCCATCGATATTCCATTCGGGGGGAGTATCCTTACACGGCATTGTTTTCATCAAATTCTTCAGGTCGTCATTCCAGACCAGATGAGGATGAATAGTTTCCAGAATAGTGAGTTCATTTAAGCGATCGAGAATCTGAGCCACATTTTTTTCTTCAAATATACGGTCAAATTCATGACGGATCCGGTCACCAGATACTCTCTTAAGCAATTCCTTGGCTTCAAGAAGTAAATTCTCGGTTCGTTTATCCAAACTGAAGTCATAACGCTGTTCGTAGCGGACCGCCCGCAAGATACGGGTGGGATCATCCACAAAAGACAAAGAATGCAGTACTTTCACCAGTTTTGCTTTGAGGTCTGCCAGACCGCCCCAGTAATCATATAATTCGCCATAATGATGGCCATCAAGGCGCATAGCCAGGGTATTGATAGTGAAATCCCGCCGGTGCAAATCCAATTTTATGTTACCTCTGGCTACGGTAGGCAGTGCAGTGGGATGAGTATAAAACTCCCTCCGGGCACTGATAAAGTCCAGGGAATCTGGAAGGGCTTGTTTGACTTTTTGAGTAGAACCCAGGATATCCAGATCATCCTTGTCAATAAACCATTTGGCCGTACCAAAACGATTATGGCTGGTCACCCGTCCCCCGTAATGCTGCTGAACTGCCTTGGCCAGATCTATGGCGTCTCCTTCCACTACCAGGTCGAAGTCCAGGCTCGGTATATCCAGTAACAGATCTCGTACAAATCCACCCACAATATAAAGGGCCGATTTCTGCTCGGCAGCAACATCGGCAATCTTATTCAAAAGAGCCAGCCGAACTTCAGACAGAGTAGATTCCAGACGGTGAGATAGGTTTTGCCGGCCAGGTGAAGGGTGGTGAGGTGCCAGGATCTTAATCAAATCGGTTCGAGTGATAATGCCGACAATTTTCTTGGATCGGGAACTGACCACCGGGATCTGTCCCCAGCCTGACTCCATCATGATATCTTGAATATATTCGATCGAATCAGCCGGGAAAACACGCACGTTGCCGGCTTCCATAATGCTGGCTGCAGTCACATCTAATTTATGGGCCAATGCTCGATCGACCGCCCTCCGTGTGACCAGGCCAACGATTTCATCCTGATCCACTACAGGATAGCCTTCAAAGCCATAGTGCAGCATCAATTCTGCCACTTCACTGATCGGTGTATCTGGCGCCAGGATCTGGGGGTCATTTGACATGATGTCCCGGGCCCGGATGGCTGGTTTTACATATTGAGGGAGAAGATTAGACAGAGTTTTATATAATTCAGGCAGTGGAGTGCCATCCACCAAGGCAGCAGCCGCTCGGGGATGACCTCCCCCACCCTCAAAGGTAGATAATACTTCACAGACATCAATGTGATCCGAGGTTGAACGGGCGATGATCTGCACCCCGCCTGATGTACTAATCAGCAAGAACAATGCATCTGGATCAAGCAGATCTCGCAGTTTATGAGCCAAACTGGAAAGTTCCTCATCCAGATCGGTGGCATCCGCTTGGGCCAGGATCAAACTGTGGCCGTGAATGATCAAACTCTCGGCGTTGGCTCGAAGATCTTCATAGATCCGCTGCTGGGCCATCGATAGGGGATGGTTAATGTAATCCGTGACAATGGACAGTGAGGCGCCCCGCTCCACCAGGATTCCAGCGGCAAAGATATCTTCAGCAGTGGTGCGAGTATATGTCAGGGATCCGGTATCTTCGTAGATCCCTAATAACAAAAGAGTAGCTTCAACGGGTGTCAGCAGGATATCCCGTTCCTGGATCGCCTGGACAAAGATTGTCGTAGTAGCACCAGTTTCACGAATGGTCACTTCCCAATCTTCCGGAAGATCTTCTTTTGATTGATGATGGTCTATAACCTGGACCTTGATATCCTTGACCATGCCTTTGATGCTGGTCATGGATTGTGTATCTACCAGGCAGACCGACTCTATCGGATCTCCTAACAGATCTCGGGGATCCATAAAGGGAAGTTCCACGCCGTAGAGGGTTAAAAAGGCCTCCACATTCCGGTTTAACTGGCGGGGCAAAACCGGGACCAGATTCTGGTCCAATTTATACGCGCCTAACAGCGATGCCAGGCCGTCAAAATCGGTCCTTTCGTGGGTTAAAATAATTTCCATAAAGTTTTCCCCGCTGACCATTTGGGTCATGGATATTGTACCCTGTAATATTAGAGGAAGGATACGGTATCCTCCAGATCCAGCTATCTCTAACACAATACAATTCCTTGTTAGTACAAACATATCAAGGATACCGAATCCTGGGTATGTAAAAAGGTATAATACCCCCATGAAAACCATTACAGTATTTGGCGGATCACTACCTAAACCCGGATCCCAGGCCTATCAAGAAGCCCAGCGCCTGGGAAGTCTATTGGCTGGTGCAGGGTTTGCAGTACAATCCGGGGGATATATCGGCACCATGGAAGCTGTTTCGCGAGGGGCGTCGGAAGCAGGAGGCCATGTCATCGGCGTGACCTGCGACGAGATCGAAAGTTGGCGTCCAGTGTCTCCCAACCAATGGGTTAAGGAACAGAAACGCTGTTCCACCTTAAGGGAACGTCTTTATCGATTGATCGATGAATGTGAAGCTGCTATTGCCCTGCCCGGTGGGATCGGTACCCTAGCAGAAGTTGCCTTGGCCTGGGCTGACCTGCAAATCCATCCTGAAAGACCAAAACCCCTGATCGTTGTGGGTTTGGGATGGGAAGAAACCCTGGGTACTTTCAAGACCGAATTAGGTGAATATATCCCGGCTGTCGATCAAAACCGGATCATTGCCGTCCCCGATGTGGAATCCGCTGCCTCTGTTCTAAGTAATCTAATTCCATGACCGCCATCAATCCGGCTAGACTGAAGATCCAGTGCGCAGAGCTGAGTGAGAATTATTCCAATCCAGCCAAATTCATCCCTGGCCTGCATGACCTGTTGGGATTCTACGCAGCCCGAATCCGGCAAACTTCCCTATCCCGCACACCACTCACATTACAGGCTTATCAGGTACCTGCGCCGGTGCTGCGAGCACTTGTGATCGAGCTGGAAGAATACCTGGAAGAAAATCCAAAACTTGGACTGAAGCTGATCGATGCTCTCTGGATAGAGGAATGGGTAGAGTTCCGCCAGTTGGCCATCATCTGCCTGGGAGATTTACCTCCGTTCGACCCTGAGCAGATATTGGATAGAATAAAGTTCTGGCTGAAGAGCTGTACTGCGGAGGATATCCGCAAAAGGATCATGACCCGGGGACTGACCCACCTTGTTGAAGAAAAACCAAAAATCATATTTAGTTTTATTGGGGACCTAATCTCTTCCGGATCCAAAATGAACCATCAGGCAGCTCTGTTTGGTTTACTGGTCTTCGGTGAAAATCCTGATTTCGATAATCTACCGGTGGTATATAAACTATTAGCTGAGATCCTCCAGAACGAAGAAGCCGGATTGATGAAAGAGATCACTGCCCTATTGAAAGTTCTGCAGCAACGATCTGAGCAGGAAACAGCCTTCTTCCTGGAACGTCAATTGGCCGCAGCTGCCAAACCGAGGATCTTCCGGGTCACAAGACAGGTCATGGGACAATTCAATACTGAAAATCGGGCTGTGTTAAAGAAAGCGTTAGATAATTTCAATTGATTAGATCATAAGACCAATGACAGACGACCGAGGACGGGAACTGTCATCCACTTGTCCTCTGTCCTCCGTCCCCCATATTCCGTCTTCCTTCGTCATTCTGAAACCATATCATTCTTATACCTTGTTTACTTGACATTATCTTCTCCTGACCCTATACTGTCAGTAACAATCTATTAGCACGGGGAGCCGTTTTACGGCTGAGAGGAAAACCTCGATTTTCGACCCGCGAACCTGATCCGGATCATGCCGGCGGAGGGATGCACAATCAAATTCTCCTCCGTCAAGAGGAGTTTTATTTTTAAAATGAAAACCATTATTTTTGCCAATGGAGAATTCACAACTCCACTTCATCCCCTTAATATTCAAGAAGATGACCTTGTCATTGCTGCAGATGGGGGCAGCCAACACTGTCTGTCTCTGGGCATCTTGCCTGGAGTATTGATCGGCGACATGGATTCCACAGATCCAGCTCTGTTGGAGAAATGGCGCGGCGAAGGGGTTGAAATCATCCAGTACCCGGAGGATAAAGACCAGACCGACCTGGAACTGGCATTAATGCTGGCCCAGGACCGGGGCACAAGGAAGATCGTGGTCCATGGTGCTGTTGGCGGGCGGTTGGATATGACTTTTGGAAACCTTGGTCTGCTGGCTCACCCCCAACTAAAAACTCCCACCACCCTGATCAACGGCGCGGAAGAGGTCCATCTTCTGCATTCAGGAGAAATGCTCACCCTGGTAGGAGAACCCGGAGAACTTGTCTCCCTTCTGCCAACCCAGCCGGGGAAATCAGTTGTCAGCACAAGAGGACTTGAGTACCCTCTAAAAAATGAGCCCCTGGAATTTGGTTTATCCCGAGGGATCAGCAATCACCTTACTGGAAAAAGAGGCACTGTTCACCTGGAGAGCGGACTGCTGGTTGTGGTCCATACTCGCGCAACCCTCCAGGAGGAAAATTAATATGAAAAGAATTGGAATTTTATTGGCTGGACTGGTGTTTCTAATGGCGGCATGCAGAGCAACTCCGGAAGGGCCAAAAGTCCTGACTGTCATGACCCATGACTCATTTGCGGTATCTGAATCCGTGGTGGCTTTTTTTGAAACCGAAAATAATGTTGACGTTCAATTCCTGGAAGTAGGTGATACAGGAACAGCAGTTAATAAGGCTGCCCTTTCCAAAGGAAACCCTCTCGCGGATGTATTTTATGGAGTGGATAACACTTTCCTGAGCCGGGCTTTGGAAGAAGATATCTTTGAAGCTTACCGTTCCCCTGTACTGGAAGAGATCGACCCAGTTTTCATTCTTGATCATAGTTACCGGGCGTTACCCGTGGATTTTGGAGACGTTTGCCTCAATTATCAGATATCTTATTTTGTAGAGAATGACCTGCCTGCCCCTGATTCCCTGGAGGACCTGATTCATCCGGATTATAAGGACCTTTTAACGGTGCAGAATCCAGCTACTTCTTCCCCTGGTCTGGCATTTCTGATGACCACCGTGGGTTATTATGGAGAGGATGGCTACCTGGGCTATTGGGAAGAACTGGTAGCAAACGGCGTCAATATCGTCAATGATTGGGAAACCGCTTATTACAGCGCCTTCAGCCAGGCGGGAGGGACGGATCCAATTGTAGTCTCATATGGTTCCAGTCCACCATTTGAAGTGTTGTTTGCGGAAGAACCTTTGGATGATGCCCCCACAGCTGCTGTCACCTCACCGGGTACCTGCTTCCGGCAAATCGAGTTTGTGGGCATTCTAACTGGCACCTCCAACCGGGAACTGGCAGAAAAGTGGGTCGATTACATGCTCTCGCCTGCTTTCCAGGAGGATATACCCCTGAATATGTATGTCTTCCCGGTCAATGAGAATGCCGTATTGGAAGAGACCTTCCAGAAATACCTCGAAGTACCGGAAATTACAGCGGACATCAGTCCTGACATGATTGCGGGAAACCGCGAAAAGTGGATCAACGACTGGACTGAGGCTGTGTTAAGGTAAATGGCTATCACAACGACGATACGGCTTCCTTCTGAGGAAACC
>RCNF010001443.1_pt1 | contig 12536 bp, 16 predicted proteins | sample 2041311 | NCBI WGS metagenome assembly RCNF01 (sample SAMN09708228, study PRJNA481090) | Marine sediment metagenome, whole genome shotgun sequencing project. | biome: marine sediment; feature: ocean; material: sediment; isolation source: Sewage treatment plant 2 marine sediment (STP2) ... | reverse complement strand
TCGAACATTTTGAACTCACGCTCTTATGCATCCTGCATCCGCGATATAACAGCATCCTTGCTGAAAACCGTATGGGTGATACGTTTTCGTTCAAAATAACCGATTAAGTATTGTATATTCACCACCTTGACCGCTCTCGCTACGATTCAACTGATTTATTTAGGTTCAAACATACATTGTAACCCATGAAGGAAAGAGTATGAATAAATCCGTTGTAGTTGTTGGTCTGGGCGAAATGGGCAGTGTTTTTGCCCGTGGTTTTTTGTGTTCAGGTTATACCGTGATTCCTGTTATTCGTGGTGTAAAAATGCAAACCGTTGAAGATGAAGTAACTAATCCAGAATTAGTGCTTATTGCGGTCGGCGAAGCTGCTTTACATGAGCAGCTGGCGAAGGTTCCTGAAGTCTGGAAGGACAAACTGGTTCTGCTGCAAAATGAGTTATTGCCCAGAGACTGGCAGCAATATGATTTTGAGCCTACGGTGATTTCTGTCTGGTTTGAGAAAAAAAAGGGCCAGGATTCAAAAGTAATTATCCCATCACCAGTTTATGGAAAACACGCACAACAGCTTGTTGATGCGCTCGCCTGTATTGAAATTGCTGCCACAGTGCTTGCTGATGAAGCGGCTTTGTTACATGAGCTGGTGCTAAAAAATGTATATATTTTGACAAGCAATATTGCGGGTCTGGAAGTAGCAGGAAATGTAGGTCAGTTATGGGATGAGCATAAAACGCTGGCAAATGGTGTTGCTGCTGATGTCATTAGATTGCAGGAAGTTTTAACCGGAAAAACATTAAATCATCAGGCATTAATTGAAGGCATGGTGGCCGCTTTTAATGGCGACAGGGAACACCTGTGTATGGGCCGTAGTGCGACTGTGCGTTTGCAAAGGGCACTGTCACTAGCAAGAGATAATGATTTATCATTACCAATGCTGGAAAGAATTTCTAAACTATAAATATCCGGGTAAAGTAAAAGGCGAGGAAGGAACTAAAACTCAAATGGCCAGCAAAGCCTGATTGCTTTGCTGGCCCAAAAAAAGCGATCGGGATTATTCCGTAATCGGCAGCAGCGTTATTTCAACTCGTCGATTTAAAGCGCGGCCTTCTTCGGTATTGTTATCGGCTATCGGGTTACGCTCACCAAAACCGATAGTGTCGAAGCGGACGGCTGCAATTTTTTTATTTTTCAGGTAATTAGTAACTGACCTGGCACGACTTTCTGATAACTGTTGATTATAAGCATCAGTGCCTGTGCTGTCGGTGTAACCAGCAACGACGATAATGGTTTTATCAAACTCTTCCAGCACCAGTGCGACAGAATCCAGCACATCATAAAAGTCAGTTCTCAGGTTGCTGCCAGCGGTTGGGAAGGTGATATTACCCGGCATAATCAGGTTAATGTTGTCACCGTCACGTTGTACGCTTACGCCGGTGCTGCGCAGTTGTTTTCTTAATTTGGCTTCCTGTGTATCCATGTAATAACCTACGCCGCCACCTACGATGGCGCCGATACCAGCGTCTCGCAGCAAACGTTGATTACGCTCTACAGTGCTTTTATCTTTATTTGCCAGATAGGATACAACCAGCGCAGCACCTGCACCGATACCGGCACCTTTAGCAGTATTAGTGGTCTTTTCTTCACCGGTATACGGGTCAAAAGTGTTGCAGCCACTTAGCGCTATTACGCAGGCCAGGCTTAAAGTTACGAAAAGTTGTTTCATGGTTAGCATACCTATTATATTAATCAGAAATTATTTTTTGGCGACAATGCCACTTGAGGGGCAGTATTATATGAAACTTTATGCTTAAAGTAGATGAAATACCTGTAAAATATTAAACTATTCATGAGTACATAAGTGTGGATATGGACTATTCGATTAGCCGGTTTCTATAATCAGCCTTAAATCAAACTAACATTTACTCTATTATTTTATTAATCGAAGGGTTTTTATGAAAACAGCGATTCGCATGGCTGCTGCCTCAGTATTTATTCCACTATCTGTCACCGCCTGTCTAAGTTCAGGTGGTGCTACAACCGAGCAGGCCAGTGTTCTGGTCAGTGAAGTCAGCAATATTTGTGGTGCTATTGTGGGTGGCCAGGCAGAACAGCGTATTAACCAGGAGTGGGCTAAATACCCGGAAGCGGAAGCTAATCGCTCTGTAGTAGAAACCATGGCAGAAGTGCTACTAAATAATCCTGAAGCCACAGAACAGCAAAGAACTAGCCAGTACAAGCAGTACATGACCTGTGCCACTGGTCTGCTTATGGCCAATGGCGTAGTGAAGTAATCGGTTGTTATTAGAGTAACAATTGCAGGCGCCTGGCAGCGCAGCTATTGAATATATTTTTAGTCTCAATCTGTTTTATTCGGAATCAATGATGTAGTCATGCCTTGCCAGGGAATTGTATGGAAGTGTCGCTCAATCAAAAAAGTGTGCTGATATGAAAATATGGGTAGATGCCGATGCTTGCCCGGTGGTGATCAAAGAAATTTTGTTCAGAGCAGCGCAGCGGACCGGGGTGCCGGTAACACTTGTTGCTAATCAGCCGATAAGCATTCCAAAATCCAGCTTCATTAATTTTATACAGGTAACACAGGGTTTTGATGTTGCCGATAACGAAATTGTTAAACGGCTTAACGCCGGTGATCTTGTTATTACCAGTGACATTCCTTTAGCTGCCGATGTTATTGAGAAAGACGGTACTGCACTTAGCCCACGCGGTGAGCTGTATACAGCGAATAATATTAAAGCGCGTCTAACTATGCGCGATTTTATGGAAAGCTTACGATCCAGTGGGGTAGATACAGGCGGTCCGCCTGCTTTAAGTCAAGGCGATCGAAAAAATTTTGCAGATCATCTTGATAAGATTTTAAACAGGCATGTGAAAAACACATAATAAGAATAAATCAGAAAGTAGTTATACCTGCCAAAGTTGTAACAATATGTTCATGACTTTTAAGAGAATTTATTGTTGACTATGTAAAATAGCGGTATATAATTCAATTAGCTTGAAAGTACGACTTATATTCATGTAATACCATTTCGATGTTTTGCTTTAGTTTTATCTATAGTGCACCGTCCTGTTTATTATAAGTAAATTGCAGACTTCTAGCTAAACAGCCTGGTAAAAAGGGCTTTAATTACTCATTAATGATTAGGAAATAATACTATGTCTACAACTACAGGAACTGTAAAATGGTTCAACGAATCTAAAGGTTTTGGTTTTATCGAGCAAGAGTCTGGTCCAGACGTTTTCGCTCATTTCAGCGCAATCTCAGGTTCAGGTTTCAAAACATTGACTGAAGGTCAAAAAGTTGAGTTCACTATTACTCAGGGTCAGAAAGGTCCTCAGGCTGAGAACATTGTAGCGGTCTAATTATAGATTGTTGCAAGGCTTGCATCATAACAATGTAAGCCAGCTTTATAACCCGGACTATTTAAGGGTTGAGGAAAAGGGCAAAACCCATAGGTATCATCTTTTGGGTCTTGTCCTTTTTTGTCTCATCGAGTAAGTAAATAAGAACCTGTACACGAATTTACATAATTATGAACGAACACGAAAAAATAAATTATGTCGAATTTCCCGCAAAAGATATCGCAGCGACCAAAGCCTTTTTCTCTGCAGTGTTTGACTGGTCCTTTGTCGATTACGGTCCTGATTATATTGCTTTTTCAAACCAGGGGATCGATGGTGGATTTTTTAAATCTGATCTATCACTATCAACAGATAATGGTTGTGCATTGATTGTTTTTTACAGTAACACTCTGGAAAAAACCCAGTCAAAAATAGAAAATGCGGGTGGTAAAATAATAAAACCAATATTCTTTTTTCCTGGTGGCCGTCGTTTTCATTTTAGTGATCCTAATGGAAACGAGTTTGCCGTCTGGTCGGATCAAGAGTCGTGACAATAGGGTCGTTCTTTTTCGGCATGAAAACTAAGCTGGCTAATTAACCTCTCTGGCGAAACAGCTCACGCTCGTTGATGATATTAACTATGGCCTGTGGTACCTGTGCCTGCCATGTTTCGTCACCGCCACGAATTTTTTCCAGCACGATATCGGCATGAATAGAAAGGTGATTTTGATCGATAGTATCCAGGTTGCGAATATAACCATTTTCGAGTAGATGGCGGTAAAGGTGCTGCAGATGTTTTGGTACTTTTAATTCGTGCACCGTTGTTAATGAACCGTTATCTTCAAATGCAGGGCAGGCATACAAACGCATGTCATTACGGAACAGACGACCGAATGCCTCCAGGATGCCGCCATCCAGGTTTTCATAATATTTTTCATCAAATATCTGGCGTAATGTCGGCACACCTAAGGCAACGGCTACTGGTTTGCTGGTTTGTTTAAATAAATATTGTGCCAGTCGGTAGAACTCACCGTAGTTAGAAATCATCACGTTTTTGCCAAGAGCGCACAGTATCTCGACGCGATGTAAAAAATCCTCGACATCTATGTCTTCACCATCGGTGAGATTCTGCAAGGTCATTTCACTTAGTACCAATACCTCATCGCAGTTCACGTCAGCTTCGTTACAGAACGCATCGTAGGCACAGTCAAGCAAGTTGATAGTTAATTTTGTCGGCGGACGGAAACGACTGCGTTCTATCAGCACGGCTTTTTTGTATAGTGCATCTGAAGGTTGTACCAGTTTTCCATCCGACTGAAACATGGTCGCATGTGTCAGGCCATGCTGTACCAGTCGCAATGCCATTAAACGATTATCAACCTGTTCAAACGCAGGGCCTTCGAAATCAATCATATCGACTTCAAGCAGGTCGGATGATAATCCGTCCATCAACGATTTCAGTAAGGCGAGTGGATCATTGTAATGATAATGTGCGCCGTAGATCAGGTTAACCCCGAGCACGCCGAGTGTCTCCTGGTCCTCTGTACTGGATTTACCTTTTAAGACAACGTGTAAATCGATTTGTGAAGCGGTTTCGTGTGGTCGGGTCTGAAAGCGAATGCCCAGCCAACCATGACCGGCCTGTTGTTGGGCGTAACTAAAAGTCGCTACGGTATTGGCAAAGGCGAAAAAAGTACCCTCTGAACCACGAGCTTCTCCGAGGCGTTCATTCAATAAATGGTATTCAGTTTCCAGCATCGCGTTCAGTCGCTCACGGCTGACGTAACGTTGGCATTCACCATAAATTGTATCGCTGAATTTCATGTCGTAGGCAGACAATGCCTTGGCAATCGAACCCGCTGCACCACCGACCTTAAAAAACCAGCGTACGGTCTCCTGTCCTGCACCGATTTCTGCAATCGTACCGTAGGTGCTTTTGTCCATGTTGAAGGCTAGTGCCTTCTGGTAGGTGTCTAACACAGATTTTTCCATTTGCTTTTCTCGTTTAGTCGGTTGTCGTTTCTCTTTAGTATAGAAGCTATTTGGAAAATCTTTAATAAAATCTTGTCAGCAGCCTGTCGGAGTTAAGATAACTACTCGGTAATGATTTATGTATTGTTCTAAAATCCTGATTCGACAGGCTCCTGGAGATCGATTTTTGCTTCTATTAGATAGTATGCTGATCTCATGTTAATCTGTTTACTTATTCCTGAATGACATTTGATCGCCGTATGAAACACCTTTATTCTATATTTTTGCTCAGCATTGCCCTGTTGCTTTCCGCCTGTAGTCCGCACCCGGCCGCCGGTGTCTGGAAAACAGCAGAAGACAATGATTACGGTATAACTAAACTGGTTGTTTCCTTTGAAGGCAGGGCATACTTTGTGACTGGCAAGCTGAATAATGCCACATGGCACTGTTTCTGGGCAATTACAGGTGAGCAGGAAGTCAGTCTGGATTGTACTTCTTCCCTTAATCCTGAACAGGAGGAGGCTTTCTTTTTGACCATCAATGATCAGGGTCTTGCACAATTTCGCCATCAGTCCCGGCTGCTTGGAACCTTTACGCGACAGGATGAAAACCCTTCGCCATAAACCTCAAGGGTTACGGCAGTATAAAAAAAGAGTAGTCCCAATGAGAACATCAGCTGAAGAAAAAGAATTTGTCGCTTATGTGGTCGAGCTCATGCAATCAATCGGGCCTGTTCGAGCAAGGGCGATGTTCGGTGGACATGGGATTTTTCTTGAAGATCTAATGTTTGCTCTAGTTGCTGACAGCGTTCTTTTCTTTAAAGTTGATAAGCAGACTGAAAACAATTTCAAAGTTAGAGGGCTGGAAGCCTTTACCTATATGAAGAATGGCAAAGAATTCAACATGTCTTATTATCAGGCGCCCGAAGAAGTATTAGAAGAGGGTGAAGAAATGAGCTACTGGGCAAACATGGCTTATTCAGTAGCATTAAGGGCCGCATCTAAAAAACGAAAAACACTCATTAGCCCGACTATTTCATAGCAATGCCCTGGTTAGCTACTTTGGACTCTGGATAAGTAACTTCGGTGGTAAACCCTCATCTACTGCGCTATGAATGATGGCACCATACTCAATTTTAAGGCAGCTATAAACATCATCCAGTGACATTTTTAGAATGTTGGCTGTGATTGCGCGGGCGACACCGGCATGTGCCACGACCAATACATGCTTGCCCTGATGTTGTTCCAGGATACTTTGGTAAGCGCTCCATACACGTTGTGAAAAACTATTCAGCGGTTCTGCGCCTTTGGGACGGTGATGCACCGGATCATTATAAAAATGATTTAAGGCTTCGCTATCCTCAGCAAGAATATCTTCAGGGGTTTTGCCTTCCCAGTCGCCAAAACCGATTTCCTTCATATTATCGATAATGCTAAAACTTATCTGCAAATCATTCGCCAGTTCCTGGCCAAATTCAAGGCAGCGTTTTAACGGGGAAGAGACGATATGCTGCCATTGAGGCGTTTCAGGAACAGCGGCGCGCATTTGTGTCCAGCCTTTTTCTGTCAGCGGATCATCTACGCTATAACCACGGTAACGTCTACCGCCAACGGGTTCACCATGTCTGATTATATCGATATATGTAGTCATACTAATTAAAAATCCCACCCAGTGTCAATACTGCAAGAATACTTATCCATGCGATGATTGCGCGCATTACCAGTGCCTGTGCCGCATAGACACAGGCAAGCTCATTTCCTGCCTGCAAATTTTGCATAGCACCCAGGCCTGTAGAAACTAATACTTCATTGTTGCTGTGTGAAATATCGTCGGTATAAGCCCGGTCTTTGTAAGCATGATATGCGCCATCAAAATTACCAGTGAACGCATAACCCGCTGCCAGCATACGTGCTGGAATCCATGCCATGATGGCGTGAATAAATTCTGAAAATTCAGCCAGTTCATCAAAATCAATCTGTTTGCTCAGTCCTGAAATTAGCCGATACAGCATGGCACCAAACGGACCTAAAACAACAAACCAGAATATGGTAGCAAAAATACGCTCATTGGCAATATATAAAATCGCACGCGTAACATCACTAGTTTGCTGGTCGGGTGAAGTTGACGCTATTGAATCAGTAATAGTGCCGGCATAATGCAATGCTTCATCTTCATCACCTAATGTTCTGGCATGCGTATAAGCTTCAATATCGGTGCTTAAACAGACCGGTCCCAGGCAGTAAATAAAAATGATAACACCAAAAATAAAACCCGGGATATTAAATAAGAAATCATGGAGTAGAATTTGCACGCTGAGTAGCAGTGAAACGGGTAATGCCAGAATGATAATAAATTGTAATGGAGGAAAACGCTTGCCAGTAAGGCGTTGAACTACCTGAACGTAAAATTCAAACCAGGTCATGTCGCGCAAATCATGTAAATGACGAAAAGTACGATCAAGGAACAGGCCAAGAATTATTGAGATTAGTGCCATAAAAAACGTATGTGTTTATCTTTTTATTAATATAATTATGAGAGCTTTGCACGGTGTAGAGTTTTATTCGGCATATCCCTATGCCTCACCCCTTCAGGGCTATCATTCAAAATCGTTCCTGACGATTTAGTCGTTATGGTAAGGCAAAAATAGTCTAAAAAGCGCAGTTTACACAAAGTTTGCCGCTTCGCGCTCCCGCATTTTTAGACTATTTTTAAAGCAGCCATAGCGGAAAAGATGCTTCGTGCAAAGTTCTCATTATATCTGTTTCGGTATAAAATTTCTGTTAAAGGCGCTCGATATGTTGCTGTAGTTTATCCCAGCTAAAGCCAGTACCGGGATCTTTTTTTCGACCTGGCGATATATCACTGTGGCCTGTAATGTTACCTGTGAGGGCAGGATAGGCTTGCTGCATAGCATTGACTAACAGTGCTAATTGCTGATATTGAATATCTTCAAAATTATCGTTATCAGTGCCTTCCAGCTCGATACCAATGGAGAAGTCGTTGCAGCGATCACGTCCCTGATAATTAGACTGACCGGCGTGCCAGGCACGTTCATGGAATGGGACAAATTGTACGATTTCTCCAGTGCGTTTAATCAGCACGTGGCTGGAAACTTTTAGTGCATGTATTTCATCAAAATAGGGGTGTTCGTTTTTGTCTAATTGATTCTGGAAAAACTGTTCAATTGCTTCGCCACCGTATACACCAGGTGGCAGACTGATTGAGTGTACTACTACTAAATCGATTGCTATATTTTCCGGGCGTGAGTCTCTGTTTGGCGAAATACATTGTTTACACTGCTTAAGTAGCCCGGTTGTCTGGTTTATTTTCATGGTTGCATTATAGCTTGTGTGGGTGGTGTTATTGCTGGGGTCTGGTTTTTTAGTATTAACGGTTGGATTTTATTTGAGCATTGCGGGCCTCGTCCAGCTCTGGCTAGTACTTTATATTAGTCCTTCGAATGTTTGGGGGACAATTGAAAAGTAACCAGTTCTGGTTGTTTTGTTCTTACTTATTTTACAAATATGTTATTGATATATTTACGTTATATAGTTCTTAGATTGCGAACATTTGTGATTTACGAAAAATCGTTGATATAAGTCTACTAATTGGTTATGTTTGATTATCGATATTTCGTGAGGCACTGGTCATGACGGTAAGAAATAAAAATGGAGAAATAACATCGTGTATTTTTGCTGCATCAGGGGATGCGATTAACGAATTACTGTTGAAAGCTGCAGGTGAAGGAATATTCGGAATTGATCTGCAGGGTAATACGCAGTTTGCTAACCCGGCAGCCTCTGAGATGACCGGCTGGACGATCGATGAGCTCATAGGACAGTCGAGTCATCAATTACTGCATCACACAAAAATCGATGGTTCCGCCTATCATGCTAGTGAATGCCCAGTTCATGCGACTTATAAAAAAGGTGAAGTAAATCATGTTGATGACGAAGTTTTTTGGCGTAAAGATGGCAGTAGTTTCTGCGTGGAATACACTAGTACACCTATATTTGATAACGACAAGTTAGCTGGTGCAGTAGTCGTGTTTAATGATGCAACAAAACGCCGCAAAGCCGAGCAAGCACTCAAACAAGCGCATGCCGATAACCAGATGATATTAGAAGCAGCCGGTGAAGGGATTTATGGACTCGACTGTGAAGGCAATACCACCTTTGCCAATCCTTCCGCTGCTGCCATGCTGGGTTATACCGTTGACGAACTAATTGGTCAGTCCATGCATTCGCTGTTACACCATACGCTACCTGATGGCTCGCATTATCATAAAGAAAACTGCCCTATTTATGCCGCATTTAAAGATGGAGCAGTACATCATATAGATGATGATATCTTCTGGGGTAAAGACGGCACTAGTATCCCTGTCTCCTTTACCAGTACACCGATAAGGCAGGGCGATAGGATAACCGGCGCAGTTGTTGTATTTAAAAATATTACCGAACGCAAACTAGCGGAAGAAAAAATTCAAAAAGCTTACGCTGAAATTCAACGGATGAAGGAACGCCTGGAAGCGGAGAACCTGTATCTGCAAGAAGAAATTAATAGCGATCACGAGTTCAAAGATCTCATCGGACAAAGTCGTGCAGTTAAACAATTATTGCAACAGGTAGAGCTTGTCGCGCCAACTACAGCGAGTGTGCTGATTACCGGCGAGTCAGGTACCGGTAAAGAATTAGTTGCCAGAGCAATACATGAAAGATGTGATAGAAGCGAACGGCCTTTAATCAGAGTGAATTGCGCGGCAATTCCTGCGGAATTATTCGAGAGTGAATTTTTTGGACACGTCAAAGGTTCATTTACAGGTGCAGTAAAAGACAGAGCAGGGCGTTTTGAACTTGCTGATGGCGGAACAATATTTCTTGATGAAGTGGGCGAAATTCCACTAGCGCTACAAAGTAAATTGTTGCGCGTTTTACAAGAAGGCCAATACGAACGGGTCGGAGATGAAAAAACAAAAAAAGTGGATGTGCGTTTAATTGCGGCGACAAATCGAAACCTGCAAGAAGAGGTAGAAGCCGGAAATTTCCGTGAAGATCTTTACTTTAGGCTAAACGTATTTCCCGTAAACGTTGTACCATTGCGTGAGCGATTGGGCGATGTACCATTACTAGCGCAACATTTTGTTAAACTATTATCAAAAAAATTAAATCTGCCTGCACCAGGATTAACCAATGCTAGCGTAAAACAACTACAAACCTATTCGTGGAAAGGCAACATTCGAGAATTACAAAATGTTATTGAACGCGCTATTATTTTGAGTCAGGGCGGAAATCTACAATTTGATTTGCCAAACAATGATGTGACGCAGACGGCGGTAAATCATTTAACACAAGCGACAGACGCCGAAAGTAGTTCGCCTTATACTGAAGTTGAACGCATAGCGCGCGATAAAGAAAATATCATGCAAGCACTAAAACTCTGCGACAACAAAATTTCTGGTGCTGGTGGTGCAGCCGAGTTATTAGGTATAAAACCAACAACATTAGCCTCGCGTTTAAAAAATATAGGTGTTCAAATTTAGTCAATAAGCATTCAAAAACTAGTTTCATTAATCGGTAATAGCTTTTTTAATTAATGGTGTTAGTGGTTCGGGTGACGTGATGCTCTCTTCGATGACATAATTGTGAGCGGTATAACTCATTTTCCGCTTAGCCTTTCGGATTATGTCGAGCCATTTTTCTACTTCTTTATTTAGTGTTGATAAAGTTGATAGCTTTAGCTTCAATACGAGTGCAAAGCGGTAGCCACAGCCAAACAATCAATGCAATCGTGCATGGGATATCCGAAGGGTGGAATCCGTCCATCAACAAACCAGCAACAGTAAGAGAGAAAACAATCATACGGTTCATGTTGCTTAAGTATCCTCGTTGTTTGCGGCTCATGACCTTCTCCTGCATTTTGTAATTATTTAGTGTTCAATAGCTAAGTAGCATAAGTTGTGCCAAATATTACCGATCAATAAGTCGCTGATATCTATCAAAGTTTAAAAATGAATAATCGGACATCCATTATGATAAATCGTGAATAACGAATTATCGTAATTGGGGTTTATGCTGGAGAGAGAAAGTTAAATTACTGTAATCAACGACTTAAATTTATTTGATTGGTTGGTACAACAGTTGCATTGGTATAGCTGACAACATCTTTTGTCTAATACTATCTTCAGGAGAATATAAATGAAAAATGCCTATCTACTATCAGGTATCTTGTTAGTTGCTGCAATCAGTAGTTCAAACTTGGCGTTTGCGAACAGCGCATCAACTAAAGCAAATAACAATGTAAGCAGTGTCACTCAGACACTACACAAAACAATGGATATAGACGGGGTGAAAGTATTTTATCGCGAAGCAGGGCAGGTAGATGCGCCAACCATATTGCTCCTGCACGGTTTTCCAACCTCGTCACACATGTTCCGTAATCTCATGCCCGCACTAGCCGATAAATATCATCTTATTGCACCTGACTATCCTGGTTTCGGAAATAGCGAGCAACCTGCAATGGATAAATTTGATTACACCTTCGACAACATGGCTGTAGTAATGGGCAAATTGGTTAACAAGTTGGGTGTTAAAAAATACAGTTTGTATCTAATGGATTATGGCGCACCTATTGGTTTTCGTCTTGCGTCGCAAAACCCCGAACGTATAGAGTCGTTGATAGTGCAGAACGGTAATGCATACAAAGAAGGTTTGAAGGATTTCTGGATTCCTATACGTAAGTACTGGAATGATCGTTCAGATGAAAATGCGACTGCACTGGCAGGTTTTATTGCACCGGATGGAGTGAAATGGCAGTACACCCATGGTGTTAGAAATGAAAACACCATTAGCCCGGACAACTGGAATGTTGATCTGCGTCACCTGACTCGTGAAGGTAATCCTTCTATTCAACTGGCGATGTTTTATGACTATCAGAATAATGTCCCATACTATCCAGAATGGCAGGCTTACTTCCGTAAGCACCAGCCACCTACCTTAATCGTATGGGGAAAGAATGATTATATTTTTCCTGCAGACGGTGCTTTCCCATACAAACGTGACCTTAAGAACGTGGAGTTTAATCTGTTAGATACAGGCCACTTTGCGTTAGAGGAAGATGGGGATGTTATCGCTACAAAAATTAGAGAGTTTTTGAACTAAGAAATTAATGGAGGGGTTACGACCTCTTCATTCTTTTTAATCAAATGA
>RCNF010001441.1_pt1 | contig 12538 bp, 19 predicted proteins | sample 2041311 | NCBI WGS metagenome assembly RCNF01 (sample SAMN09708228, study PRJNA481090) | Marine sediment metagenome, whole genome shotgun sequencing project. | biome: marine sediment; feature: ocean; material: sediment; isolation source: Sewage treatment plant 2 marine sediment (STP2) ... | reverse complement strand
ACTCATTTTGGCTTCGACTATAGAATAGTAGACAAGTACTTGAAATCTCTCGGTGTCGTTTTTAGAGTAAAGAATGTTGTGACAACAAGGTTTTACGTAATAAAACCATAGCTATTCAGCGTATAACAGAGACCTCGCAAACACAAACAATGTTATGCGAAGCTGCTTTAGGAGGGGTATGAAGATATTTTGTGCAATATTATTTTGCATTACCACCATATCACTTCTCTCGTCTTGTAATTGCGATTCAATGTATTTAGAGGGAACTGCAGAGATCATATCTGTTACTGATATCGATACGTTGACTGAGTGTGGAGGATTGGCTGAGGTCCGATTCGATTTCACTCCTGACAACCCAACTAGATCTGAGCGGGTCAGGTTGCGCAAATATGCAACCACAGATGTAAGGTGGTCAGTTTGCTATTACAAATATCCACCTAAATAATGGCTGGATATGGTTGGTGTAACGGAGGGGTCTGAGCAAAGAGTTAGCTTCGAGTGCAGTTGGGGAGGGGGATGTGGAGGATGGACCTGGGATTTCCTGGATATCGATGAAGAATCAGTAGGAGATTCATGTGAGGTTTGGGAGGGGGAGGAGTAGTCCTAATATGCGTAGCCTTCGGATAACAGAGTGTCCGCTGAGACAGGACTTAAGCCTTTCGCCGAGATGGTCTTTGTCACATCGGCCGTAGAAGCGTCCGCCGCGCCAATCGGGTCTGGCGGTCCGGCGGGCCACCTCGCGAACACACACAATGTTATGCTGCAAACTGCCAAACAGTATTTCGACATGTCGACAGTTTCTGAGGGGTAATTAAATCATGATTCGAGTTGTAGTTCTGTTGTTTATGTGCTTTACGCTTATTTTGGGATGTTCTGAGGATAGTGTTGCTCCTGAGCCAGAAAAGATTTTTGAAGATGCCTGCACCGGTAATAGTTCACCAGTCGTTGAATATCTCCCAGATACATTCGTAGCACTTGGTGACACTATATGGTTACAAGCCATAGCGTATGACTCCGATCAAGATGAAATCCATTATTCCGGAAGTTGCAACAATCTGACATGGGCCGAGATACGTGCTGGAATCCTTCCTGCTTTTGGAGTAAACGATGAAACCGGTTTGCTTTCGTTCAGACCAAAATCAACCGACATCCCAATCAGGATATTTGAGATATATGCATCCGATTCTTGAGGTGCTGTTGGGTCGACGGAGTTTATGATTCAAGTTACTGATTGAAAGGACATTTACAGGCGGGAAGAAGAAGTATCAGTCCAATGAATCTTTGCGTGAAATATTATTTTTACATATATTTAATGTGATCCCGCCACAAAGAAAGAAGCAATCGTTGAATAGACAATGTATCGGGTGCATCGTCGTTCTCGGGACGCTTATATTCAACTCATGCTCAGATAACGGAATGGACACGGTTGGTGATACTGACGGTCCTGATATCCGTATTCTGAGCCCCTCTGACGGAGACACGTTATATTCTAACACATTGATTGAAATCGAGATAAGTGACCAGTCGGAGATAAAAACGGCTACCTACTATGTGGATGACGTTCAGATTGCCGAGAAATCTTCTTCACCGTACAACGAAATGTGGTATTCGGGATATTGGGCCCCTGATGAGTCATATTCGTTGAAAGTCGTAGCTGAAGACATTCTTGATCATATCGGATATTCAAATGAAGTAACAGTCTTCGTCCACTCTGATGCCCGAATAGTACCCCAAGTATATCAACCTAGAGACAGTATGAATCTTGCCGCGAGCACAACTGTTACTTTTGCCTGCACTCCGTGTCCTGGTGCAACGAAGTATACGCTTAACTGGTACTGCATAGCTTGCCCATGTTCTAATGAATGGTGTGGTCACAGATATGTATCGTCAGCGAACAATCAAATCGGAATAATCATAAACATGCCTATTCCCCCGGTTGATCTAAGGATAGAATGGAGTATTCAAGCCAGGTGGGATGATGATCATAGATCTGATTGGAGCGAAACAAGGCGTGCTTTTATCCAGGGTGCTCCGTAGGTGTTATCCGAGAGGGCGCTAAACATATGAGCAGAAGAATTATAATCTGATTATCACTCGCGATGATGTGAATTATATGATGACTATAAATAAGAAAAGAATCCGGACGATATCATGTCTGGTGCTTGCGGCATTTCTGATTCAAGGATGTACAAGTTATCACAAACAGGATGTGCGGATCGGAGCCGAACTGGAAGAACTGAACCAAAAAGGTGCAGCTGACAATTCCAGAATATACATGAATGATGGATACAAATACTCAGCCGCTAAATTGAACGTCCAACCAGACTCTACTGTCTGGTATGCAGGCGAAGGTGTTCTGCCTGTCCAACGCCCTACTCCCGATATTGAAAAAGTGATATTTGTCAATCGTCCCAAGGGTGCTCTGGATGCATTTTTGTACGGCGCGATACCCGGATTCGTTTATGTAGGACTATTTGCCTTTCTCATGAGTAGTGGAATGGGGGGGCAGGACGATTTTGAAGCACTGGGAATCGGATTGGGGTACGCTATTGGAGCCGGGATTGTTACTGGTTTGTTAGCCGTTCCGATTGGATGGATCATAGGCCATAGAGATGTTTACGAACTATACGATTCTACGCTTGATGAAAGAGAGTGATATAAGATTATTGTGTGTAGGACAGTGTTATGCACGATGGATCGAAGGACGGAAATGAAAGCAATAAGACTATTTTCAATATTCCTGCTCGCAATATTTGTTGCAGCATGTTCCGATGATTCAGATCGCCCGTTGGAAGATTGTAATCATCCAGGCGTCGAAGCGATCGTTTTCATGCAGAATGACCCTATCTGCCTTGATATCCACGCTGACATCCAGTTTACGGTCTCAGATGGCAAGAAAGAATACGTTCTTCTTGAGCTCCTCTTTGAAAGTGGCCCTCCGTACAATACACCATTCTCTGAAATAATGTCCTTTTCCTGCGTGGAATCTCTCCAGGTAGATTTCATGTGCTACAGCGAAGACTACTGGGAGCATTTTACAGGCACTGTGATGATACCAGTAACTTGTCATGAGTTTAACTATATCGGGGTCTACGTAGATACAATCAATCCTCTATCGATATTTAAAGACTATGACGGTTATGTAGCTGTCGAGGTAGATGAACTCTACAAGTGTGCGGAAGTAGATTCGTTTTACTTCGCCTGGGGGAGTGTGGCCGAATAAAGTCCGATCAAAGGGAAAAGGGCTGCCAGTAACAGATGGCAGCCCCTATTTTCTGAAATAATACGGTTCAGTTTTCGATTCCGAAGCCCGCTCCGTAATTCTCGACCACATAGTCGATATCCTTGTCACCTCTTCCCGAGAGGTTTACCAGGATGGTCCGATCCCTCGGGATGGTCCTTGCGAGTCTCGCAGCAAATGCCACGGCATGCGCGCTCTCCAGCGCCGGGATTATGCCTTCCAGACGCGATAGCTGGAAGAATGCATCCACAGCTTCCGTATCGGTCACCGTCTCGTAACGGACCCTGCCGATATCCTTGAGGTAACTGTGCTGGGGACCCACTCCGGGATAATCGAGACCTGAAGCGACCGAATGTACGGGCATCGGTTCTCCCTTGTCATTCTGAAGCAGGTAGCATCTGAATCCATGGATGATGCCCGGTTTTCCGAGTGTAAGGGTAGCCGCATGGTCTCCGTCCTTGAACCCTCGGCCAGCCGGTTCCACTCCGAAGATTTCGACCCCGGGGGCTTCCAGGAAAGCGCTGAAGAGGCCTATGGCGTTTGAACCTCCCCCAACACAAGCGACGAGATTATCGGGGAGGCCCCCGGTAAGTTCAGTGAACTGTTCGACCGCCTCTTCACCCACGATCTGCTGAAAATCCCTGACCATCATAGGAAAGGGATGGGGCCCCACTACCGAACCGATGGCGTAGAACTGCGAAACGGGATCTGTGAGATACGCCATAAATGCCGCATCTACCGCTTCTTTCAGGGTTCCGAGACCTTCTGAGACCGGTATGACTTCGGCACCAAGAATCTTCATCTTGGTAACGTTCGGGTGCTCTTTCGCGATATCTACTATACCCATATAGATAGCGCATTCCAGTCCCGTCAGGGCGGCTGCGGTCGCAAGGGCGACTCCGTGCTGTCCTGCACCTGTCTCGGCGATCAGCTTCTTTTTACCCATCTTTTTCGCCAGCAAAGCTTCTCCGAGACAGTGGTTGATCTTGTGCGCGCCGGTATGATTCAGGTCCTCCCGTTTGAAGAAGATCCTGGCGCCACCGATGTTGTCTGTGAGCTTGGATGCGAAGTATATCGGGCTGGGACGTCCTATATAGTCTCTATGCAGTGAAGCCAGTTCTTTCTGAAAATCCGGATCTTCCCGGAGTAAAAGGTATGAATAGCTGATTTCTGAGAGGATTTCCTTGAGTGGGTCGGGGACGAACACTCCACCATATTCTCCAAAGTATCCGTCAAGGTTGGGCGAGGTGTGCAATTTTCGTATTGATTCCATTATGTATCTCCGATCTTGTCCTTCAAGATTCTTTCTGTGACTGAATTCCCGGTTTTAAGGATTTTGGAGCCCCTGGTGATCTTGCACAGGCTTATCCCCAGTCTGGAAGATATCTTTCTCTGGGGAACGCCGTTCAGGAGCATATTCATCAGTCGCCATCGAAGGACAAAATCGTCGATCTCAGCGGGAGTAAAGATCTCCGCCATGAATTTACTCATTACTGATTCTTTATCTATCCGGCAGAACACTTCCGCCAGCTCTTTCGCAGAACTCATAATATAAACTCCAGCGAGACAATGTATCTATGCATAGAAACATCATAATATGTTTGTGCCGGTTTGTAAAGCAGATTAATGGAGTGAAGTATTCGCTGTACCGGGCGAAATATTAGGGCTTCCCATAGAGGCATCAGTCACACATACTGACATTTGCATGATTCGAGAGATGGATGCGTGTTAGAGGGGCGGAATATATTGCTAAGGATATTCATTGGAATACTGCTGTTGATCTCGATCGTCGCGTGTACCGAGGGTGCCAGAGAAGGCTCAAAGAAAGACCTTACACAGCACGAAAGAGACAGCATCCTCGCCGAATCAGATCTGCCTGGGGCAAATGTAGTCGGAAAAGCGCTAGAAGTATCAGATTCCTCGACAGCGCGGTCAAAACGGATCGATGAGCAGACTGACTGACTTCACCCTTACCCGGGACCCATGAATTGGAGTGACTCCAGGAAATGAAAACAGCCTTGATAACGGCATTGCTCGGTATATTGCTGGCTGGCGGATGCGCGAAGCAATACGTCAAACCGGAGATATCCTTCGAGAACGAAGCTGAACAGGATGAATACGTCATCTATTCGCTCAGTATCGAACATGTCTACCTGCGAAATCTGCTCTCACACAACAAGAATCCGATAGAATCGTTCGTTGTCATCGCTGAGACCAATGACCTGGGCGAATACTGGATAAAGAATTTTGCTGCGGATCTTGATGACAGAGAAATTCCTCAAGAAGTGATCGAAGACTGGATGATGGAGAACCGGACCACTGAGCCTCTTCTGCGAAAATTCGACTTTTCGTACCAGTATTATCTGGTTCCAAGGGATGAACTGGATAAGTTCGAATCAGACGACTTCTTTGGCGAGTTTTACGAGAAGTATCCGGACTCGAACGGACTGATCTCAGTCTCCCGGATCGGATACGACAAGACAAAAACTACTGCACTGATCCACGTGATCCACAGTTACGGAACACTCGGCGCGAACTATTACTTCATCCTACTGGAGAAGAAATCCGGTACCTGGGGCATTTCGAAGAGGATCGCAACCAGTCTCTCATAAAAAAAGGTGAGGGAATACAAGGGTTGCGAGCTTATATCCCCTCAGTGCCGATTCGGATTGCAATCGAGGCAGGCAGCGCAGCAACCACCCTAACCAAGGATACGTTTCCAGCCATATTTAATGACTTCATTGCCGTATCCGGAAGGCCCTTCAGGGGCACTTCATGTTTGGATTAAAATATAGCTGCTGCCTCCTCGATTGAGAACCTGTCGACAATCAAATTATAACCGCTTTCCCTGTTCTGTCCAGTCCCGCTCTTTTGTGCAAGTTTCAGTGGTAATTCCTGATGGAATGTCGTAATAGTCTTCGGGATAACGTTGCCGGATTTATCAGTGAGAGGAGACTTGATGGCCTGCCCTGAATGTTACAGCGATGACCCGAGGGTGACACCGATTCTTGATCCTGAAAGCTGCCTGATGACTCATGAGCAGTATGTATGCTCGACTTGCGGACGTTGTATCTGTGCGGAGGCGGATGAGGGGAAGTACCGGATCAAGTACCCGTACAAGTCGCTCGAGATCGCCAAGCTGTATCTCCGGGCCGCCGAGTCAGTTTACGGGGGGCCTTGCGAGATATACGAGATCGAATACTCGAATGGCCGGACACTTTACAAGATATTCCACAATAAAGAGGACATGCAGGCATACCTGAAGGAAAATACGATGCAGAGTTGTCCGTCGGGAGAGCCTGTCTTCAAGACTGCTTCATACAAGCCGCATGACAAGGCCCAGGTGAAGAAGCTCAGTACAGGCGATATCGCCAAATATCTCGAAGAGAAATAAGGATAGTACCGGGCAGGTTCGACCGTATGGAAAAGAAGCTCGACCTGAAGAAGGAACTCCGGGAGCTGTATCGTCCGCCCGGGAAGGCTCCTGTCCTCATCGAGGTTCCTGTGCTCAAATACCTGATGATAGACGGAACAGGTGCGGAACCCGGGAATAAGGGCTTCCAGAACGCCATTCAGGCGCTTTTCAGCGTCTCCTACAAGTCCAAATTCATATCAAAGAAACAACTCGGTACAGACTATGTAGTTATGCCGCTCGAGGGCCTGTGGTGGGCCGATGATATGAACGACTTTGTGACGGGCAGGAAGGAACTCTGGCACTGGACACTGATGATCATGCAGCCGGAATTCATAGGACCGGCGATAATTGACGAAGCGATAGAGGCTTCCCTGGGAAAAGCCCCGCAGGATGCTCTCGGCAGACTGCATCTCGACGATTTTGATGAGGGAATGTCAGGCCAGATATTGCATGTCGGCCCATACTCAGAGGAACACGACAATATTGTGAAGATACATGATCTCATACGCGATAGAGGTGGGCATTTCAATGGTAAGGAACAGAAGCATCACGAGATCTATCTCAGTGATTTTAGAAAGACTGCCCCGGAGAAATTAAAAACTGTTTTAAGACAGCCGTTTTTAATCTAGATTATCTTCATGAAGCGGATAATCCCGATAATCCTGACAATTCTGATACAGATAGCTGCTGCTGCGGATCCATGCCCGGCAGGGCAGGCTTCGAATATTGCTTCCGGGAAGATTGTAGTAACTGTAGCGAATGTAAAAAGTGGCGAAGGCGGCAACCTTATAGTCTCTCTGTACGCGGAGAAGGAAAACTGGCTCAAGACGGAAAAAGCCCGGATCACGGAGGTCGTATCGATCGATGGAGATTCGTTGCTGGTCGAATTCACCGACCTTCCCTATGATTCGATATACGCAGTCGCCGTTATACATGACAAGAATATGAACGGCAAACTGGATATGAGGAAATTTCCATGGCCCAAGCTGAAAGAGGGCGCCGGAGTGTCCAACAACAAGTTCGGGTTCGGGCCTCCTGATTACGATGACGCTGTGCTTCGTCTTGACGGTCCTGTACTCGGCATTCGTATCGAAATGAGGTATTGAGCGGGATACAGGAAAGGGACGATCCACGAACATGGAGGGGGAACAGTCATGACCGCAAGAAACAGGGCGATAGCCGGCTCCACGATCATCATTCTTACGACCCTTGTCTTCAGCCTGCTGCTCGCGGCATTCAGACATTTCTACTGGCCCGTGATCTTCTGTTTCGCCGGCGCAGCTTTTTATACCATCCTGAAATATCGGGGGACCCGTGACATGGTTTTCTCGGTGTTCATAGTGACACTGCTTCACCTGCTGGCATTCAAGGTCACCGAGCCGAGATATTTCGTCGAATTCTTTCTGTTTTACATCGCTCTCGGCGCTTCCGTTCTTATCTATCATCAGGCAGTCATGCCGCGGATGAGCGGGGTGCGGATCGGGAAGTTCGCTGTGCTCGCGGCACTTATCGTAGTCCTCTATTCGGCAGCGACGATAATCGTGTCGCTCTTTTTCGGCAGCCGCAGCCTGTCTCAGAGCCTCATCGGAATCGTAACCGCTCAGAGCCTCATCGGAATCGCATTCGGCCTGGGGCTTGAGACCGGGGAACTGTTGGTTGGCAAGCTGCTTCCGGAACCCCTGGAAAGGTGATCAGTCATGCCAGGATGCATACATACTGTTCAGATGGGTCAGAACATTATCCATATGGATAATGGCGATGGTCGTAGTCTCAGCCGCCATTCTGCCATGCGAGGCATCGGGGCTGTTCAGCCTCGGCGCGGGACATGCGAGGTACAAGGAATCAAGCGCTCTTGTTTGGGATCCATCGTGGAACCTTACAGGGACCTGTTTTTTCGATATAATGTCATGGATGCAGCTCGGCCTGTCCGCCAACTATTATTTTATCGAGGCGAGACCTGGTTCTGAACTTTTCGGTGTGGGTGTCGGATGGGAAGAACCTCAGGGTGATTCGTGGATGTATTCCCTGATTCCGGCTGTCAGGATACCCTTTCCGATCGGAGATGACGGATCGACACAGGTATATCTACAGGGGGGCATCGGATGGTACCATCTCGATATGAACGTGGTGTATTCAGGTGTGGTCCCGGGTCCCGGAGGATATCCTGTCGAGAAGAGAGTTACGGAAAAATGGGACAAGCCTGGAATAGATGGCAGATTAGGCGTGATAACCAGGCTTGACAGTGCGCTGTTCCTAGAGATATCTCCCGCGATCAGTGTAATATTCACGGATGTGGAGTCAACATGGTCCTTCAGCGGCTATATCGCGATGGGCCTGACGTTCTGAGTCAGTTGTTCGTTTTGGGCTCTAAAAAGGGGAAAACATGCTCGAGATAAGACCTGAGCGACCCGGAGATGAGGAAGCCATCGCGGAGATCAACCGGCGCGCGTTCGGCGGTGAAGATGAGGTAGGGATAATAGCCGGGATAAGAGGCTCGGAATACTATATCCCCGAACTCTCGATGGTCGCCGAGTCGGATGGAAAGATCATAGGGCATATCATGTTCAGCATAATAACGCTCGTTCGCTTCGACCGTCCCGCTGAAAAGATCCTGAGCCTCGCGCCGATGGCCGTTGATCCCGAGATGCAGAAGAAGGGGATCGGAACGGCCATGGTAAAGGCGGGAATGGATAAAGCGAGGGAGCTGGGACACACCGTCATCGTCGTGATCGGGCACCCCGGGTACTATCCCCGGTTTGGATTCCTGCCTGCGAGAGATCTGGGACTCGACATCGGGATGGAGGTCCCGAACGAGGCTTTCATGGTCGCCGGACTGCAACCCGGCGCTTTGCAGGATGCAGGCGGCATGGTACAATTCTCTCCGCCGTTTGGAATATAGCGCGAACGGGATATACGATCGATATCGACACACTGGCCCAACGAACTGTGAGGCGTGATGAAGAATTTTGCAGCCATAGTGGTCATTTTACTGGTCCTGTCTGGATGCAGCGGAGAGTACGCAGATGACGGCGTGGAAAAGATGAGCGAGATGAGCGAGGCCGACCATCCCGAGATCGCGATCGGGAGGGATCTGCTGGCTGCCGCGCTGAGATATGACATCGATACATTCGTCGAGAGGAACAAGCCCAAACTCGAGGTCTGTTTTCTTAACATCCTGGGCGAGGATCCGGCCGATGAACTCCTGGCCAGGCTGGAAGGTACGAAGCTTGAGGTTCACAAATTCTCCTCATGGACCACCTATTTTATAAACGATCAGGGATTACCGACGATGCCGAGGAATTTCCTGTCTATCTCTGTCAGGGATGTCAGAGTGCCTGATTCCACTCATGGAGAGGTAGATACTATCTGGAAGGCTTCGGGAATAGAATTGCCAGGTGAGACTTTTTTCCTGGAAAGGATCGAGGGAACATGGCTTGTAATCAACAAGAAAGTAACATCATGATCCTGCGTTCCTCCTGACTGGCTGGTAGATCGTGGAACAACCGGTTCTAGAAACTGAAAGGCTGATACTCAGCCCGTTTGTCGACGATGACGCTCAACGTCTGTCTGAACTTGCAGGCGACAAGGCGGTTTCCGATACGACCCTCAGGATCCCGTATCCGTACGACGTGACGGAGGCGCTCGAGTGGATCAGGACACACGCGAAAATACGCGAGAGAGAGCTTGCCCTGTACTACGCTGTTATCCTCAAGGAGAGCGGTGAGCTTATCGGCAGTGCAGGTATCGACATAGAGCTTCCACACGGGAGGGCCGAACTGGGCTACTGGACCGGCAGGGAATTCTGGAGAAATGGATATGCGACCGAGGCATCGGCAAAACTTCTGTCCCACTCATTTGCAGTCCTCAAGCTTCACAAGGTCTCGGCCCATGTTTTCGCAAGCAACCTCGCCTCGGGACGTGTGCTTGAAAAACTTGGGATGAGCCGGGAAGGACATCTAAGGGACCACATCAGAAAATCGGATGTATGGGAAGACATAATTGAATATGGAATTCTGGAAGATGAATACAGGCGGCTTGAGAATGATCTGCAAAGGAGTGGATGATGTACTGTAGAAAGTGCGGCACATTGAATCCTGATGAGAGTAATTACTGCAGCGGATGCGGCGGCCCGCTCGGCAAATCGACCGGGGCCCCTCAGCAGAAATCAAGTCCCCCGCCGAAAGCGCCGGCACCGGCGCCGCGAACGGTGAAACCGCCTGCAGTCCCACCGGGCCATACGAGACTGACCCCGCCGCCGGCAGTAAGGCCGTACTACGCGGGGTTCTGGAAGAGATTCGCCGCCTACTTCATCGATGAGATCATTCTGTCATTTGTCGGAATATTGATGATGCTGGTCGTTGCCGGCATCGTGGGTATCCCGATGGGTATTTCCGGAGTCGATGAGGATGTTATCGCTCCACTCATCATGATCTATTTCGGGATAATCGAATTCCTGCTCAACTGGCTCTACTATACCATCATGGAAAGCTCCGGCCGTCAGGCATCTTTGGGGAAGATGGCGATGGGTATCGTTGTTACCGATATGGAAGGAAATCGTATCTCTTTCGCGCGAGCTAACGGCCGGTTCTGGTCGAAGATACTTTCCGGCCTGTTCTTCTCGATCGGCTATATAATCGCCGGTTTCACGGAGCGGAAACAGGCGCTTCATGACCTGATTGCGGCGACACTCGTCAGCAACAGCTAGGTCCCTTAACGAGTGGATGACAATGAACCGAAAAAGAACCGGCGCAGGCAGCAGGTACGCGGCGTCACTGCTGAGTATTCTGTCTTTTGTCTTTCTTTTTACGCTCTCAGGATGCCTGACCCCTCCGGACTACGATACAGGTGAATACGAGAAGGCCACTGTGTTCGAAGACATAGAGGAAGCAGAGCAGATCGCCCTCTATATGGATGACGATGTCCTCCTCAACAGGTTCCTCCTGAAGAGGACCTTCTACGACATCACCCTGATAAGAGGGGCGTTCGGCAAGGAGATCGAAGCGATCAACAACATAAGGTTCAAACCTCCATGCAAGGACGGCAGGATCATGATCGTCTTCGAAGCCGAGGCATACAAGCGGGTCAGCGCCGGTGAATACGAGGACTGGACCGAGCTCAACCACCGGTATATGCCGTACGACGTCAAGACAGTCGACAGGCTCAGAAAGATATACCTCTATTTCGACGGCCTGCTCGACTTGATTGCACTTGCCAAAAAATACGCAGAGCTTCCACACGTCGAATCGGCATCATGCGTCGGGCACGTGGGCGATTCGCCCAATATCTACCCGCGAAGAACGGACACAGGGATTGATTATCTTTTCAGAGAAGCCTGGGGGACCTGTTCGACGGGGTGTTCGAGTAACGAGTTCTACTACTTTGTATGCGAGAACGATGACGCCGTTTTTGTGGGAGCCTGGAACCCGGAGGACCGTGCGAAGCAGCCGGAGTGGTGGCTGGCAGCTAGAAAATGCCTGCCTGAAGAGCTGAGAGAGCAATTCTGATGATCAGATACTTGATATTGACCGCGGCGCTTCTTGTTACGACATGCACCAGCGCCGGATGCGGCGATGCGACTAAAAATGAAACTCTCCGCCCTGCTCCTTCTGTCGTTGATACAACAGCTTCAACCGGTAAAAGCGGTGCATACATATCCCTGGGATCGTTCACAGGGGGAGAGATAACAGACGGCAAGGACGTTTATAATATAGACTGGTCGCGGCAGGACGGGTTCGAGCGTGTCGAGATCCGGATACATGAAGCGAGATGGGGGGACAGCAAGAACGCCGGTCCAGTCGATGTGCCGCTTGAACAGCTTGCGCAGCTTGTCGGCCTTGTATGACGGCTGGTAGGTGGGGTCGTCGGGGTTGGCCAGCACGTAG
>RCNF010001439.1_pt1 | contig 12548 bp, 13 predicted proteins | sample 2041311 | NCBI WGS metagenome assembly RCNF01 (sample SAMN09708228, study PRJNA481090) | Marine sediment metagenome, whole genome shotgun sequencing project. | biome: marine sediment; feature: ocean; material: sediment; isolation source: Sewage treatment plant 2 marine sediment (STP2) ... | reverse complement strand
CGGGACATTTTGAAATCACCGACCAGATCGTCAAGGTAGGCCTCTTGCACCCCATCAACAAACTCATAGCCGCCGCCCGGGCGGGCGATGCCGCGGCCCTCTAGGACAATGTCGCGCAATTCTGACATTTCGTCAGGACCATGTGTCAAAGGACGCTCGAACCCCATTTTGACGCCGGTCCAACCGTTGGGATTGTGGCTGGCTGTGACCATCGCGACCGCAGGCACATCGAGATGAAACTGAGAGAAATAGGCCATTGGCGATACCGCCGGGCCTATGTCTTTGACGGTGATCCCGGCCTGCATAAGCCCCAGCATCAACGCGTTTTTGATCGAGAGCGAATAGTCGCGGTAGTCATTGGCAACCGCGATGACAGGATCTATTCCGCGAGCGTGCATCTGAGTGCCAAGCCCCAGACCCAACGCGGTAATACCGGGCAGGTTGATCTCGTCCGGGTATTTCCATCGCGCGTCATATTCCCGAAAACCGGTGGGGACGATCATCGGCAGCTTGAGGAAATCCCATGTATTGGGCGTGACCGTGGGGGCAGGTTTGTGCACTGCTACCGACTTTCTTTGAAAATACGCTAAAGCGAAATGGGATTAGCCTTGGCCAAGGTGTCGAGTTGCATCAGCATCTCGATGAGTTTTGGCATCTGATCAAGATACATCATGTTGGGCCCGTCACTGGGCGAGCTGTCAGGGTCCTGGTGGGTTTCGAGAAATACGGCCGCGACGCCAATGGCCACTGCAGCACGCGCCATGACAGGCGCAAATTCGCGCTGTCCGCCGGAACTGCCGCCTTTGCCGCCCGGTTGTTGCACGGAATGGGTTGCGTCCATGACCACAGGATACCCGGTTTGCGCCATTTGCGGTAGCGAGCGCATGTCGGCGACAAGTGTATTATAGCCAAAACTGGTGCCGCGTTCAGTCAACAGAATGCGTTTGTTGCCCGTGCTTTCGATCTTGGTCACGATATTTGGCATTTCCCAAGGGGCCAAAAACTGGCCTTTCTTGACGTTGATTGCTGCACCTGTGGCCCCAGCGGCCAACAACATGTCGGTCTGACGGCACAGAAAAGCAGGAATTTGCAGGATATCAACGGCCTCTGCGGCCAAGGCGCATTGTGCCTCATTATGCACATCCGTCAGTACCGGAACGCCAATGGTCTTGCCGACATCCTGCAACACGGCCAGGCCCTGATCGATGCCCAGGCCGCGAATACCGGACAACGAGGTTCGGTTGGCCTTGTCATACGACGCCTTGAAGACATACTGCGCGCCAGCGGCATCACAGGCCTCTTTCATTACACCAGCAATCATCTGGGCGTGATCGGCGCTTTCCAACTGGCAGGGGCCGGCAATAATGGTCAGTGGGCAGTCATTTGCGACAGTCAGGTCGCCAATTTTTACATGTGTCATTGATTATGAAGTTACCTGTTCGCGCAAAATCGATGCGGTGATTGAGATCATCAGGTAAATGCCTCCAAAAATCAGAAAAGCCAAGATCGTGTTTTCAAAGGCGCGCGGATAACTGGCATCCTCTGACGGGATCGGTTCGACTGAGATGGTCAGATAACGGACCTGCCGGCCAGCCTCCATCCGGGTCTGCTCCATCGACTGCAGTGCCGATTGCAGCAGCATATCGCGGGTTGCAAGGTCTGCCTGTGCCATTTGAATGTTCAGCGTCAGCGTTGCCAGAGAATTTTCTCCCTGGCTGGCATCTGTCATTTTTGCGTTTAGCTCACCTAACTGTTCCTCTAGTCGCCGGACATCACCGCGCGCACCGTCCACGCGGCTTTGGTTCGGACGTGCGTTGTCCAGCAGTGCCGCGAGCTGCAGCTGTTTTTCCAGCAGTTGCAATTCGATGGAATTGATCTGGCTGCGCAATGACAGGATCACAGCTTCAGGGTCCAGGATAGCGCCTTTCTGTTGCAGGGTCACTAGCTGTTCCTGCGCGGATCGACGTTCTTTTTCTGCGTTCTCAAAGCTTTCGCGCGCATCCTTCATCTGGTCGCCGCGCTTTTGCTGGGTCAGATTGTTGACCCGTTCTTCGGCATAAGCGATCAGATTCTTCGAGAATAGCGTCGCCACTTCCGGATCGGCAGCAATCACCTCCATCCGGATCACACCTTCAGTCGGATCGTATCCGATTTTTACATTTTTCTTAAACGTCTTATAAGCATCTTCTGCCGACGGATTTTCGTTCAGGCGCTGGATTGGATCAAGCGATTGCTGCGTGAAATGTGCTTTGAACCCGGCATCTTCATCCAGTCGCAACATCGCGTCTTTTGATTGAAGATAGGATTGCACCGCGATGCTATCCTGATTGGTGGCGAACTGGGTACCGGTCAAAAGACCGCCCAAACCGCCGCTACTTCCGGCATTATCCGCCTGAAGAATCAGAAACTCGGATTTTGTGGCATACATGGGGGTGGCGATTACAAAGAAATACCATCCGGCAAGAAAGGCAGGCAGAAACACAAAGAACGTGAGGCGCGTCAATAGCAGAGCTATCTTGCGCTGACGTCGGCGGACAATATCCCGCTGAATCTCAGTAATCTCGCGACTCCGGCGGTCCGCCGGGCTGAGTTCAGTTGAGGGGAGGGTCTGTTTCTTTACTGGAACGGTCTGAGGTAACTGTATGGCCGCTTGCCCACCTGAGCCTGCGCCGCCCGGTTGCGACTTCAGGCTATCCAACATATTGCGGGATCCTCCATCGCGCGGCTCTGCGCCAGCATCGGGAACTACCAATTCAAAAAGGTTGGAGCGTTGGAACGGATCAATACCCTGAAGGCGCAATAGTCGCACGGCATCAAAGTCGGAAGCTGGTGCAAGGTCGTGTTTTTGTGCAACGCGCCGCGCCATCCGCAACTGTCGCCCCGTTAGACCTTCGCCTCGAATGGCCTCTATATCGGTTGCGGGCGACACTTGGTCTGATGCAGGTGCTTTTTCTTGCTGCCCGGGCACGGTGTTATCCTGATCCAGTTGGCGCGCAAGCTCTTCGCGATATGGAGCCGTACTGTCCGGATCGTTGGCTTCAACAAATCCAGATTCGGGCGTGCCTTTTGCCTGAACCGGCGGGTTCGCTGAGGCCGTCCTTTTGATCCTGAACTTTCTAGCCTTGAGTTTGGTAGTCATAGAGCAGCTTTGCCTCGTCCAAAGTATCAAAAATTTTAAGTTGACCATCAACCAGTACGGCGGCGGACCTCGCGAATTTTTCCAGCGTTTCGGGCTGGTGTGATACAATTATGATTGTGGTGGTGCGCAGGCGTTCTTGTAAGATTTCGCCTGCTTTACGGTTAAATTCCACATCTGTCGTCGAGGGCATGCCTTCGTCGATCAGGTAGATATCAAAATCAAGGGCCAGCATCAGCGCAAAGCAAAACCGGCCGCGCATGCCCGCTGAATATACCCCCAACGGCTGCTCGAAATATTCGCCCAGATTACAGAGCCACCGACAAAAGCTCTCAACATAGTCAGGGTCAAGACCATAGAGTCGTGCGATATACCGGCTGTTTTCAAGGGCGGATATTTTGCTGATGACCCCGCCCATAAACCCCAAAGGAAATGAGATTTTGCACATGCGACGGATTTCGCCTTCGTCGGGTTTTTCCAGCCCGGCCATCATGTTGATGAGCGTCGTTTTACCGGTTCCATTTGGCGCGAGGATTCCCAAGGAATTGCCCAGCTCCACGCGAAACGAAACGCGATCAAGGATCACCTTGCGCTGGGTGCCGGTCCAGAAGGACTTGCTTACATTTTCAAACTCAAGCATTGAATGCTCCGGCGCTTCCGCCTCTGCCTCAGTAACTGCCACGCTCTTTATCAGAGGTTTGTTAACGTCTTTTACAACGTACTTTTGTCTACTATGTCGAACCCGAACGCAGAAGTACAACTGCTTGGCGCATTTTTCCCCGCCAAACACAAGTCAGCGGTCAATTCAGGCAGCGGCTTGCGCGGAATTTGGCCTGATCAGCTGAAGAATTCGACCAATAACGTGACTCCGAGCAAAACAGCGATGGACAGCACCATCGCGCCGGTCGGCCAGGCTCTGGCAATTCGGCCCTCTGGCCCATGTGACGCATAGAGCCGCCGGACAATGGTTTGAAACCGTCTTGTCCAGAATGCTGTTGTTTCGGTCCAGACGCTGGCAACTGCAGGCGCAATCCGAGCAAAGGCCTGCGGCAGCGCGCGTCGATAAACCCAGTCGCTGTCCACATCGATGGCCCGGATTTCCGGCGGATGAAGGCCTTTGCGCATGAGCACGCCAAATGCCAACAAGGCGAAGCACAGTAACTGTAGTTGTCCCACCACGTGCGCCGTTGTGTAGGGGTGGTAGACGACGTCATAGGGCAACAGGGCGTATAGCGGAGCCGGATAAATTCCGATCAGAATACACAGCGCCGCTGTGATCCCCATGGCCCAAAGCATATGACGCGGAGCCTCTGCCGGGCGCAACCCGCTGTCATGGGCAAAGAACGTAAAGAACGGAATCTTGATGCCAGAATGAGAAAGAACCCCAGCAGAGGCAAATACCAGAATGGCCCAGACATAGGGGTGTTGTGCTGTTGCCGTTTGATCAAGGATCAGGGACTTGGTGACAAAGCCGGAAAACAGCGGAAAGGCCGAAATCGAGGCCGCGCCAACCAGACAGAATGTCGCGGTCAATGGCATGGTGCGATATAACCCGCCAAGTTCAGAGGCCTTTGACGTGCCAGTTCGAAACAGAACTGCACCGACGCTCATGAACAACAGCGCTTTGTAAAGGATATGGGCGAACGCATGCGATGCGGTGCCGTTCAGCGCCATTTCGGTGCCGACGCCGATGCCGACCACCATGAACCCGAGCTGGTTATTGAGGCTGTAGGCAAGTACCCGGCGCAGGTCATTTTCGATTTCTGCAAAGAAGATCGGGAACAGGGTCATGACCGCACCGATGTAGATCAGGATTTCAGTACCGGCAAACCCTCGGGCAAGTGCATAGACGGCCAGCTTTGTGGTGAACGCCGACAAGATCACTGTGCCGGTCACAGTGGCCGCCGGATAGCTGTCTTGCAGCCAATTGTGCAGCAGCGGAAAGGCGCATTTGATCCCAAAGGCCAGGAACATCAGCCAGGTGGCAAGCGAGCCAAGTGTCATTTGCTCAAACGCAATTGACCCGGTGTCGCGATAATGTAGAGCTACGCCCGCCAGTAGAATAACGCCGGACGCAATCTGGATAATCAGATAGCGCATACCGGTGTAATAGGCGCCTTCGGTTCTGCGCGCCCAGATCAGAAAGACCGACGCGATGGCGGTGCCTTCCCAGTAAAAGAACAAAGTGATCAGATCGCCAGCAAACACGGCCCCGATGGCGGATCCCGCATAAAGCAATGCGGCGACTTGTTGAACAGTATCGCGCACATGCCAAGCGTAAAGGTTGCCCAGAAACGCAGCGAGGCAAAACACTAACCCAAATATACGCGACAGTTTATCGACCCGCATTGGCTCTAAGGTGAAGCCAAAAAACTCTGTCTGGCCAAACGTGCCCAGGTCAAGGTTGAAGACCTGAAATCCCGCTAAAATCGGAACCGCCAGCAACACGATGCCGCGCGCATTCCCCTTTGGCAGCGCGAGCAGCGCAACCGTGGCCATGAAAAACAAAAAGGCAGTGGGCATCGTGCTAAGCATCGTTATCCACCTTATCCAGTCCGGCGTCCGGATACTCCTCGCGGTCGACGGCTTTGTTGCCGTAGTAGTCCTCTGGGCGTTTGACGAGCTTACGCAGGGCTGTGGCGGCGAAAATTAGACCGGTGAAGCTGATGAACCCAAAAATTCCAAAAAACCCGGGCACATATTCAACGGCATAATGGGGGTGCTTTTCGTATGTAAAATCAGCCAGAAACAGGAGCACACAGACGACAATCAGCCCGTAAAAGATACGATCCGCGCTGCCCGGCTTGTCTACCCAAGAATACATGCGCCCGAGTTTGGGCCAAGTATCGGGGTCGTCTTTCCGGGGGCTCTGCATGATCCGCTCCTTAATTGACTGATACGATGGGGGCGAGGAAGACCTGTATTTCACCTGCCCAGAAGAATAGACACAAACATCCCGCTGCCGTTATGGCGGGGGGCAACCAGCACAGCAGCGGTGCCTCATAAATTGTACCGGGCTTTTCGGGCGTGTTGTCCGGGTCGCTCAAAAAGAAACCGCGTCCCACGATGGGCAAAAGATAGGCAACATTCAAAAGCGAACTGAGCATCAACACGCCGATCATTACCTGATGACCTGTGTCTGCGGCACCAACCATCAACAACCATTTCGACCACGACCCGCCAAGCGGCGGCAGACCGATGATCGATAACGCTCCGATCAAAAATGCCCCGAATGTGATGGGCATGAGCCGTCCAAGGCCGGTCATCTGACTTATGTTGGTCTTGTGGGTCGCCACGTAAATCGAACCGGCGCACATAAACAATGTGATCTTACCCATGGCGTGCATCGCGATGTGCATGCCGCCGCCAAGCGCGCCCATCGACGTTGCCAGGGCCATGCCGAGAGTGATGTAGGACAACTGACTGATGGTAGAATAGGCCAGCCGCGCCTTGAGGTTGTCTTTGGTCATGGCAATCACCGAGGCGGCAATGATTGTGTAGGCCGCCAGCCACATCAACCACTCCGAGGCGCCGGTTTCCGCAAGAAAGTCGATGCCAAATATGTAGATACCCACCTTGAGCATGGTGAACACACCCGCCTTGACCACAGCAACAGCATGAAGCAAGGCGGACACAGGGGTGGGGGCAACCATCGCGGCGGGCAGCCAGCGATGAAACGGCATTAATGCAGCTTTGCCGATTCCAAAGGCATATAGCGCCAAAAGAATTGCAACCAGCGGACCCTGGATATGTCCTTCTAGAATGCCGCCTTTGGTGAAATCCAATGTGCCGGCAATGGTGAAGGTCCAGATCACTGCGACAAGTTGCAGCCCAATCGACGTCCCAATCAGAACGCCCAGATAGGTACGCGCGCCGCGCACGGCCTCGGGGGTGCCTTTGTGGGCAACCAATGGGTATGTGGACAGGGTCAGCAATTCGTAAAACAGGAACAAGGTGAACATGTTAGAGGCAAATGCGATGCCCATCACCGAAGCGATGGCAAAAGAGAAACAGGCGAAGAACCGGGCGTGGTGATCCTCATTATTGCCGCGCATATAGCCGATGGCGTAGATGTGCGTCAGAATCCACAGGCCAGAAGCGACGATGGCAAACAACAGCCCCAGCGGTTCAACGTTAAACGCGAGGTCAAGGCCCGGCATGACCGACCACAGAACAAAAGGTTCGGTTGTTCCGTTGCCCACATTGGACAGGATAATCAGGACCACACCAAAGGTCGCAAGGGATGCGGCAAACGTCACCGCGTCGCGTAGATCAGGGCTGTTGCGCAACACCATATTGGACAGGGTTGCGGCAGCCGGGATCAGCATGCTGAGCAGAATGGCTGTATTTGTGTCCAAGAGACCACTCATCTTATTGCAACCCAACCGGGCCAGCCATCAGGCCCTCAGCAGCAGCGCGCGCTGCCGCCAGCGTGATATCGGTGTTCAGACCAAAATAGATGCAGGCCAGTGCCATGCCCCACATCGGGATCAGCATGCTTAGCGGAGCTTCTTGTATGGTATCGCCTTTGATCGGCTTCATCACGTACAGCACCTCAACCACCCGCCAGACGTAAATAACAGCCAGCAGCGACGACAAAACGATCAGGACGGCAATCGGCCACCAGCCTTTTTCAAGCGCGGCCTGTACCAGGACCCATTTGCTGACAAAGCCAGCAGTACCCGGCACGCCGATCAGGCTAACCCCGCCGATGACGATGGCACCACTTGTCCAAGGCATGGTCTTTCCCATGCCCGGAATGCGATCGTAAAAAGAGCTGCCACATTTGAGCACCAGTGCGCCCACGCCCATGAACAGGGCGGCTTTGGTGATCCCGTGGTTAAAGAGATGGACAATCGCAGCAGTCAGTCCCGTCGTTGAAATCAGGCCGATCCCCAGCAGCATATAGCCGATTTGGGCAATGCTGGAATACGCCAACATACGCTTGAGATCGGTCTGGAAGATAGCCACGAATGATGCCGCAAACATTGCAATCAGCCCAAATGGCAGAATGACAAAATGAAGCACGGCCACCTCGAAATCAAATCCGGGATGAAAGACCGAAAACATGAACCGGATCAGGACGTAAACCGCCACTTTTGTTGCCGTCGCCGCAAGAAATGCGGTCACCGCGGAGGGGGCAAAAGTATAGGCATTTGGCAGCCAGAGGTGCAGCGGGTAGATCGCAAGTTTCAACCCCATCCCGACGACGATAAAGGCAAATGCCGCCTGAACCGTCCGGTTGGCCCCCTGATCAGCAATCCGATCAGCCAGATCACCCATATTGAGCGTTCCCGTCGCCATATAAAGAAAGCCGAGACCGATTACAAAGAAGGTTGCACCGATGGTGCCCATGATCAGGTAATCATAAGCCGCCGTCAGCGCGCGCCTGTCCCGATGCGCCCCTTGGGCAACCAGCACGTAGGTCGATAACGACGAAACCTCCAGAAAGACGAACACGTTGAATGCATCGCCCGTCACGGCAACCCCCATAAGCCCTGTAAAACAAAGCAAATAACAGGAGTAAAACAAGGTGTGGCTGCTCTCGGGCACCTCACTTTTCAGGCTTTCAGAGGCATAGACCAGAACAACCGAACTGATGCCGGAGACAAGAAACAAAACAAACGCGTTTGCGGCGTCGACGCGGTATTCGATGCCCAGCGGCGGGGCCCAGCCCCCAATCCAATACGACAGGAACCCACCACCAATTACCTGATCGAGCAACAAGTAAGAAGCGATGAAGGACAACACACTCGCCACAAAGGCGATCGGCCATGCCAGTCGACGGCTTCCGATCAGCACACAAAGAGGCGCTGCGATCAACGGAATCACGATAGGCAGGATCGGCAGATGATCGGCCAACGTTTTTGCAACGTGGTGGGTAGTGTCAGCCGCCATTACGCCCGTCCGCCCATCGATTCACCGTGAACGATATTGTCCTCTCGTGCGAGCCTTTGTTCGATGGCCAGAATTTCGTCCTCTTCGATGGTATCAAACTCTTCACGAATCCGAACAATAAGGGCCAATCCAAGCGCGGTTGTTGCGATGCCGACAACGATAGCCGTCAGAATCAAAACGTGCGGAAGCGGATTGGAATAGGCGACTTCGGGGTCGATTTTCATATCAAGCGGAAAAATCGGAGCGGTCCCGCCTGCGATTTTTCCCATGGAAATATAGAGCATGAACACCGCCGTCTGAAACATGTTCAGCCCGACGATCTTCTTGATCAGGTTGCCTTTGGCCACCACGATGTACAGGCCGGTCATCATCAACACGATGAACAGCCAGTAATTAATGTGGCCAACAAAGAAATTTCCGCTCAATTCGGTCTCCATCACCACTCCTCATCACTTAAACGGGGAGGGCGTCCGGCAAAGGCGTAGTATATCGCCACCATCACGCCGGTTACGGTTACACCGACACCCAGTTCTACGACCAGAATGCCCCAGTGTTGGCCATGAGAGGGGTGATCGGGGTTGAATGCGCCGTAATCCAGAAAGTTGTATCCCAGAAAAAGACTGGCAACACCGGTGCCCGCATATATCAGCACACCCAGCGCGACAAGTTTGTGGACAAACCATGCGGGAAATACTTTTTGCACTTTGCGAAGCCCAAAGACGACGCCGTAAAGCACAAAGGCAACAGCCATAATGACACCCGCCTGAAACCCGCCGCCGGGCGAATAATCACCATGAAACTGCACATAGAACGCAAACAGGATGATGTGACCGACCAGCAGCTTAGTCACCACACGCAATATCAGATGGTGGCGCATTAGGAGTCCGCGCTTTCATCAGGTTCGTCATCCCGGCGGCGGCGCAAGCCACTGATCAGCAGTAAAACCCCAATACCGGCCGCAAAAACAACCGCAGTTTCGCCCAGCGTGTCAAAACCCCTATAGCTTGCCAAAATTGCGGTAACAACATTTGGCACATCAATTTCTTCAACGCTGCGCTGCAAATATTCGGGCCCAACGTGCGTATGCACCGGGGCGTTCGGATCGCCGAAGTTGGGCATATCCAGCGTGCCATAAACCAGCACGGCGCCGGTCACGATGACAACAATCAGGGGGATAGCGGTAGATCGCGTGGATGGTTTGGCCGTTCGTGACGTCAACGCCATTGTTCCCAGTAACAGAACCGTGGATATCCCGGCGCCAACAGCAGCTTCGGTAAAGGCTACGTCCACGGCGTCCAACGAGATAAACAGCAAGGCTGACAAAAGGCTGAACACTCCAGACAGCATGACAACCGCAAAAAGCCGGTCAATCCGGACGATGGCCAGCGCTGTCACGACGAGCATCACAAAAAGCGATATGTTGATGAGGGTTACAGTCAATGTCTTGCCATCTAATTCTTGTTCAATTTGCCGCGTAAAACGGGGTTGGTGATTGAGGGTGGTCTCGGAGTTGCATCTGTCAACCCTTTGCCTTCTTTCGGGCGCAGTCCGGAGATAATTGCGGCGTTGGCCACAGCATGTGTCGCTGTCGGGCCGGTAATGAACATGAACACACCAATGATCAAAAGCTTCACGGTTATGAGACTCGCGCCGGCCTGCAGGCACATGCCCAAAATCAATAGGATCATACCACCGGAGTCAGTGATCGAGGCGGCATGCAGGCGGGACCAGAAGAAGGGGAAGCGGACGGTGCCGTATGAGCCGACAACAGCAAAGACAGAGCCCGAAAGTATAAACCCCCAACTCAGCCCCTCAATAATGGCTTCAAAAAAAGTCAATTCTCGACCTCCTGTTCGCCGCTATATTCCGGAACGTCCCCGATTGCGCGATATCTGAAGTATTTGAGAATGGCGATGGTGCCAACGAAGTTAATGAGGGCGTAAAGCAACGCGATGTCCAGAAAATCCGGCCGACCGGTCAGAAACCCCAGAATGCCGATAAACAGCACGGTGTGCGTCCCAAAGACATTTACTGCCAAAACGCGATCATAAAGGGTGGGACCAATAAACAAACGCGCCAAAACCAGCGCCATGGCAATGAACAACGCAATTGCAGCAACAAGAAACATGGCTATGCCCTTTCCGTTTCTGTTGTGGTCACGCGCCGGTCCATATCGGCAAGTGCGTCAAGGTCGGTGTCGTCATAGCTTAGTGCGTGCACCAGAAATGTGCCGTCCTCGATCTCAACAGTGATGGTTGCCGGCGTGAGCGTAATCGAGTTCGCAAATAACACCTGTCCCAGGTCGGACTTCTGACTGTTAGGGATGCGAAACAGGTGCTGTTGTTCGGGCAATTCCTTGGCGAGTATTATTGAGGCCACTCTCCAGTTGGATTTAGCAATCTCGACCAGCAGCCACCCTGCATATTTGGCGATCTCGACGGGATTGACACGGAATTTGACTTGATCGCCATCCGCCTGATCCATGCGGGTCAAAACCAATACTGTAATTGCGACCGAGATCAGGCCGAAAGCGATTAACAGCGGCTTGAACAGCCCTGACAACAAGAGCCACACAGCAAACAGCACCAGAGCTGTAAATATTGTGCGCACCTGTTCCCCCCCTGGGCGATTTCTTCGCCGCGTCATTGCCTGAGAATCTTCTTGATCGTTAAGGTAACTGTTTTACACAATGACCTAGAGGGGGCAACAGGAACCGATATATTCAGCCCCTTATTGCGCTTGCGGTCCTAGTGTAGTTCAAAAAATCTCTGTTTTACAGATGTATACCAGCAGGTAATTCTTGGCATACAAAATGCATAATGTCACTGTTGTCAGGCCCGACATAGACGCCTGCGTGTCCGGCGCGTCGAAGCTACAAGTCGAGATTTTGGCGCAGTGCCGAACCCGCCGGGAGAAGGCCCTGACCGAGGCAACAAAGTCACTCGCAGCTTCTATTGTGATTGATAATAGATTCGCGGGGCGTTTAACGTTTCTTTCGCTAGAGCGATCCTTGCCTCTGGCTATCCCAGAAGCGAAGGCTAGGACTTTACGGGATCACCAAGCCGCTTTTCCCACCCTTTTTACTCATCGGGAAGTGGCTGTGCTCTGGTCGACCTGCAGGCGCTTCCGGTCCTCTGTCGGGTAATAGGGCGACGTAACGCTCACAACGAAATCGTCCGCGACACTCATGGCGGTTGGGTTCGTCGCTAAACCCAATGATCAGGCAACAGGATGATCTTCGGCGCCGCCACAGTACCGCCGCGTAGATCTGAAAAGGCGCTTTGGCCAGTGGCTAACGGGCGTGTCTCGATCCAATCGAGCGGACCAAGCCGACCGTCAAAAATTGCCTGCGCCGTCTCTCTGAAATCGGCGGCAGTGTAGGTATATGTGCCGATGAACTGAATTTCCTGAAGAGTCATACGACGAATATCAAGACCACCCGTTGCCGCGCCAAGACCAATATGCGCAATCACGCCGCCTGGGCGAACTAGGGTACAGGCATCAGCCCGCGTTG
>RCNF010002230.1_pt1 | contig 12551 bp, 15 predicted proteins | sample 2041311 | NCBI WGS metagenome assembly RCNF01 (sample SAMN09708228, study PRJNA481090) | Marine sediment metagenome, whole genome shotgun sequencing project. | biome: marine sediment; feature: ocean; material: sediment; isolation source: Sewage treatment plant 2 marine sediment (STP2) ... | reverse complement strand
ACGACTTCGTCCAGGTGCCATTTGTCCGCCACTTTGGGTCGATCTCGGCGGATCACCTTGGCATATTGTGACCCGAATTTAGCAACCCACGCGCGGATGGTTTCGTAACTGACCACAATTCCGCGCGCGGCCAACAAGTCCTCGACATCGCGCAAACTCATAGGAAATCGGTGATAGGCCCAGACGGCATATGCGATAATCTCAGGTGGGAAGCGATGGCCTAAGAAGGCGCCAGATTGCTTGGGCTTAGTCATACGAATGCATACCCCGAAGGGAAATACCCCGCAACTTGACGATCCCCATCGATGCCATCGCCGAACATGGCAGAATGAAATGGCAAATCGAAGCAGGTTACAATCAGAGATCACTGGTTGAGTCCCAGATCGGCCGGTGGAAACTAGTCATTGGCAATCGCCTGCAAGCGCGGGACTTCGACACTCAAATCGCTGAAGCGCAAATTGCCTCAAAAGCGCTCAACCGCATGACCGCTCTTGGTCGTGCGGCGTATGAGCGTGTCTTCTGAAATGAATGGGTATGGGACCAATCCGCCTAAAACTTGATCCCTGCAACACGGTCGGAAAAGGAGAAGATATGAAACTCTCAGACATTGAGAACGACGCGCAGGTTTTTGCTAAGGAAGGTCAAGTCGCGATAGGCGCGGTTCGTCGCGTGATGCCCGGTGCCATTGAAGTACATATTGAGAATTACGGGCAAGTTAAGCTCACTCAAAACCAAATTTCAGCTATTCACGACGGCAAGGTCGTGCTCGCGATAAACAAATTGTCCGACGATTTGCGTGCTGCGATCGACCACGCCCATGACCGCGAGTTGAACGATGTGGCGGATCGTGGGAAGAATGATCCTCCGGTCTCATGACATGGTCGTAATTTAACATAAGATAGATTATCGGATCGAGTACCAGGCCCCCCGACCTTGCCCGTGAAGGTCCAGATAGCCGTCATGCACGAGTGCCCTGAAGTGCTGTTTGAGCGTGTTTCGGTTCGCACCTGTGAGTTTTACTGCATCCGACATGGTTAAGCGCCCTTGCTCGCGCGTAAACTCGACAATCTTCGCGGCAAGCTCAGGCATGGCACCAATTATCAGTTTCTCACGTTCGACCCGCGATTTGAGTTGCAGCATTTGGCGTTGCAGCGCATTGAGAAAGAACTCAAGCCAAGGCGTCCATTCAGGGCTCGGACTGCGGATTGTTCCTTGCGTCTGTCTAAGCGCCAGATAGTAAGCTTCTTTGCTTTGCTCAATGACACTCTCCAACGAACTGTACGGAACATAGGCATAACCAGCCCGAAGGAGCAGAAGCGTAGTTACCACGCGACTCAACCTGCCATTCCCATCCTGGAATGGGTGTATTTCCAGAAAGACCACGACGAAAATACCGATTGCTAGCAAAGGGTGAAGCTCGCCCTCCTCTGTGGCGTTGTGATACCAACTCACGAGCTCATTCATGAGACGCGGCGTGTCAAAGGGTGTCGCCGTTTCAAACACAATACCTATTTGATTGCCTGTTTCATCAAACGCCGCAACGCTGTTCGACGACGACTTGTACGAACCTCTGTGCCGCTCGTCTTTTTGGCTGTACTTTAGCAAGTCTCGATGCAGCTGCCGAATGTGGTTATCGGTAACAGCGATATTGTCCCATGAGGAAAAGACCATCTCCATTACTGCGGCGTAACCGGCAACTTCCTGTTCGTCGCGGGTTTCAAAAGATTTAATTTCCAGATTGGACAGAAGCCGCTGAACTTCCTGGTCGGAAAGCTTGCTTCCCTCGATCCGCGTTGATGAGCCAATACTCTCGATCGTTGCCACTCGGCGCAGGGCAGACAACCGTTCTGGCGCCAGGGTTCCAAGCGCACGCCAAGCCCCCTTGAACTCATCGATTTCGGAAATCAGAGCGAGAATTTTGGATGTGATTGTGACCGTGTTTGTCTTAAACATACCCATAAATGCACCCAATTACACCCATTGGTCAACCCATTTCTACACCCACAAACACCCAAAACCGAGCGGATTGGGCAGTGAGCAGGTGTTGTCGTGTCGGGATGGCGCCAACTGTCACCGCTCAATCCAGATTTTAGGAATTTAGGTTAGGATTTCAGCAACTGAACGCCCTGATCACGGGCCAGCGCTTTATCAAATGTCGCAAGGCACGCTCCGCATCAACGGAGGCCAGGAGGATCATCCGGTCGGAAAATCCGGCCCCTCCCGATCCATAGCGGGCCAAGCTTAATCCGACCCTATCTGCATCTTCCACTACGAACTCGCGTGAGGTTAATAACCCCTCAACGGCAGGAGCGATCTGCGCACGGGTCATTTTATAGGCGCGCTCCAGCACCCATACGAGTTCCACGATTACCTCGCGGCAAATGTACCCCGGCTCTTGCTCGGTCAACCCATCAACCAGCTCAGCTGCCGCCTGGCCTTGCGTAGGATCGTCCTGAACCAGAAACCGAACCAGAACATTGGTATCCAGCGCAATCACTCGGCCGCCCCACTGGCAATGGCGTCGTCCATCTGCTCAAGGCTGACAGGTGACTGACAGGCCCCAGCAAGGACGCCTTTGAGCCGCCGCGCAGACCCAACTCTCAGAATTCGGACCTCGCCACCATCGAGCAGAACATACCTGATCCGATCACCCGCAGACAGCTTCAACGCGCCGCGAATGTCCTTTGGCAAGGTCGTTTGACCTTTGACCGTTAGTGTTGACTCCTGCATATCGCGCTCCAATTCGAAATCATAATTTCCTTACATATAGTACATTCGCATTACATTTTCAACAATGGCCACCATTACAGAGCAGATCAACGTTAACCCCTCACACCCCCTCTGTTTCGCTCTGATAGCCCAATCAAACTGCCCGCAATGTTCAGCTGGCCGGCCGCGTGTTTCCGGGTCATCGCCCTGAGCAACCCACCGGGATTTCGCACCGGCGTGACCGGGTGATCCCGGTTTGCATCGATAACCAACAAGCTTAGTGTTGTCAGATGCTGGCCCATCCGGCTCACCGCGTCATGATAGGCAGATTCATTGATGCCCAGGGGATGCAGCAAGCCATGCGCCCCGTGGATAAAATCAATTTCGCGTAAGGATCGACGGTCTCCCTTGCAGAAGTCCACATGGGCCTGAAGGTCAGGTGATGCCAGTTCAAAAAGCCGTTCCAGGGTCATGTTCTCAATGATTTTAGGGTTGCACGCCTCGCTCTCCACTTCATGCTTTTTTTCTAAGCAGTGTTCGCCGCCGTCAGGCGGTGAACCAAAGTTATGAATATCCGAGGGCTTGGCCTCGGTCCGACTATCCACGCTGGCGTTACAGGTTACAGAATGATTTTCAGTTGTATCTTGTATATATCGGCGGAAACCCATTTCCGACCGACCGGAATAATCCTCACACAATTGACGGATTTCATCCACGTCCTTTGAAGCTTGTAGTGCCTCGAAGTAATGCTCCTCCAGTGCCTCAATCGTAGGATACCCAGAGTAACGCGGAGCCCAGCTGAGAAGCAGGTCCCGGATGCGGCATAGCCCCTCATGGTCGGGGTTTGCTGGATGCAGTTCCATGAGACCGTTTTTTACCAGTCGACGTAATGCGCTACATTTCAGTCGGAGTGTTTTGCGGCGCTGTTCTTCTTGCCTGAACTGATCTCTGAGCGCTTCAAGGTCCTCTATCATTTCAATAAGTGGCGTGAAACTCAGCCCCTGCCGGTAGCCATTGCCATCACTTCGACGGCTGCCGTTGGCCGAGACATTCTTGTGGATCATGCCAAAGACCTGCTCCAGTGCGCGCTCATCGTTACGCACGGCCCGATCAGTCTTGCCAAGCGCAATGGCGAGGTCCACCTGCATCTTGCTGCAGATGGGTTCCACCGTCGGATCCGTCCACGCATTCGGCAATGTGTAGCGGATCATGGTGAGTGCCGCCCGCAGCAAAGCATCTGACATACCGATGTAGCGGCTGACGTCTGTCAGAATGCCCTCAACATGGCTGCGGTAGAGGCCGGGGCGTAGCACCGGATAGGGTTCGTATGGTTCATTATTGGCGCAATACGCCTGATTATGTGACATCTTCTTTTACCTGCTCGGTTGAGCAAGGCGCTGACACCAGGCAACGTTTCTTAAAGCAATTCGCCTAAAACTTGAATCACCTAGCGCCGCCTGAAATCATAGATTTCAACGCGCTAGGCGACAAACGATGTTTCAGGTTAAAGGCGAAACGCTATGGTTCGCAAAACTGCGTTTTTTTCTTGCCTGTTCTGAAAGAGGGGTGTTAAAACCGGAGCTGAAGTTGGTAGCTCACTGAGGATTGGCGTCCTTGGTATTGATCCCCCCCGTTTAGGTCTCCGCCTTGCGGGGGTTTTTTGTTTTAAGGGCTTTGAGGTCTCCTTGTGTTTCTGACCGCCTTGTCAGGCAGTCTGTTAATTTTTGTCGCCATGGCTAATTCTGATAGAAATTGACGCGTGCGCTGCTACGGCCTGGGCTCAGTAGCGCACCAACTCCGAACCATGATTGCCCGCATAATCGGTCCACTCGACGCCAACAGCGCGCGTTGAATTTCCCCTGACGCATGTTCTTGATGCGATCACCCAACGCGGGACCGGATCAGGCGACACATCCCGCCACTCGAAATCGCCCTGTGTCCCGTACGTGCCAAGGGTGATATTTGAGTACTCCTGACATTCGTGCTCGCGCCCTCTTGGCTCATGGCTGTAGCCCACCACATTCCAGACCTTGATCGAGCGCACAAAATCAAATTCCGCCCCGGAGACGTCCACATCCGCCGTCCCGTCTTTCGCAGAGGCCAGCAATGCTAAATCGTGCAGCGCTTGAGGCACAACTTCGTTGTCGACATGCCGATTCATCACTGCCGGCACTACTAGCCCCGACGGGTGATCCACTGCATTGGACAGCAATTGCTGTGGCGCCTCTGCAAATGCTATGCTGCGGAGCCTCTCCCTTGCGGTTGACCCCGCACCTTGCCCCCTCGCCGATCTCATCGGGCAGCGCCAGATTTGCAGCGGCGGCTCAATCGGCCAGGGCGTGATGCGCCGGATGAACACCGCTTTTGCTCGTGTACATTCCACAGAGGCTGGCCAGCCACCTGCGAGACACAACAGGATCGCACAATCGACCTGATAGGCCTTTGCTGCGTTGGGAGCCCCCATCACCCCCGCCAAAGACAGCGCCGCTGTCGCCGCAATATGTCCAATAGCTTTCAATTTTCCACCCCTAAATTACTCCACGTTTAGTGCGTGAACGATGAACTATCCTAGGTTGCGTCTTTCCACTTGACGCTCTCTATAATTGTAATATGCCCTGCCTCTAAATAGCGTCAACTTCATCGCGCCCTTCCTTTTGCATCCATGGCGCAGAGCTCGGGTTTACGCAATATCTAATATTGTTTGGTTTTCGTTATGCGTCTTGTTTTTGCTATTGACAGTAAATGGCTTTCAGCAGAGGGTCCACGCGTATTAGAAGTTGTCTCAACGGGGAGACAACAGATGCCGATCAAAAGACAATACCAGTTGATAACCATCAAAGGTGTGCGAGCTCTCATATCCGGGAGCTCCAAGTTTCTGTGTCGGTATGACTTAGTCGAGTTGATTGATGGCAAACCGCGCTACCAGTGTATTTACATCGTTAACGGCAAGGAGAGCATTCTCATCTCCGACCGCGTGTCGGAGAACGGCGTGGAGCCGCGGCTGTTCAATTTCTGGCCGGGCCTGTTCAAACATCATTTTGAATTCGGCGACGAAGCTGACCTTACTATTGGTCGGGATTTCATCATTACCACAGGCGAGCGTCGCGGACGTAATGATGTTCCATCAGGACGGAAGCGCTAGCGCATCTGGTTGGACTTTTCATGGGACCCCTCCTGAAAACATAGAACTTGTTGGGTATTCTCGCGGTGCTTCAGGCAGGAGTACACAATCAAATCGTCCGCAAATTCCTGACACCACAGGGCGCACGGTTATCCTTAGTGCCGTTCGCGAAACAGCAGCGCGCCATGCAGGACACGGCGCTTTGCGTGATGCAGATCTTTCCGCCGCAGAATGGCATCAGTTGTTTCGGTCTCTGATCCAGGCAGAAAGTGCATTCAATCCCAATGCGCTCAGCCCAAAAGGTGCGGTTGGCCTTGGCCAGCTAATGCCGGATACTGCGCGCCAGCTTGGCGTCAATCCACATGACATGCGCCAGAACCTTGATGGTTCTGCGCGGTATTTTCTGACGCAGTTGTCGAAATTTGGCTCTGTCGAACGCGCGCTTGCCGCTTATAACGCCGGCCCGCACCGCGTCGAAGAATATGGCGGCGTGCCCCCTTACCGCGAAACCCGGCACTACATCGCACGGATCAATCAGCTTTCAGGTGGTTTGGTGCGACCGCAGGAAAAGCTCGCCTCATTTGACCACGCGACAAAGAATACCAAGCGGTCCGCCGTCGTGCTGGATTAAGAATAACAAGGAAGACACTCACATGACCATTAAGACCCCGCAAAGGGCTGCCCTCATGGCAGCCATCGCTCTCCTGTTGGCGACCCCTGCGCACGCTCAGGATCTCTCACCGATCCAGAATATGCTGGAATCTGTTGAAGCCGCCCTGACCGGTCCCATTGGGATTGCAGTTGCGACACTGGCGGTGATTGGCACCGGGTTCATGTGCATGATGGGGCGTTTGAACTGGGGGTGGTTTGCCTCGGTGATCATCGGCATCGTGCTGATTTTTTCCGCGGGCACCATTGTCGCAGGGTTTGCCTGAGATGATCAGGTATCGCTTAGTGCCCTTCCTGCACTCAAGAATCCTGCGGACGTCCCGAACGCGCCCAAGCTTCGCAAACGCTGCCTCGGTCCTCCCTACGGATGAGCATTTTTGACTGAGCAGGAAACGCACGTTATGCCCGACCGATCCCCTTTGTTTCTGGGTCTCACGAGACCTCCCAAATATCTCGGTCTGCCTGTTGGCTATCTGGCTGTCTTAAGCATGGGGGTTATCTTGCCCTTCATCTGGACCAAGTCACTGATGATCCTGCTGCTCGGGGCCCCTGTCTACGGGGTCATGTGGGTAGTTGCGGATAAAGAGCCGAAGTTCTTTGAAGTGCTCAGGGTGTCTTACGGCAAAGTGCGTGGCACCAAAAACGCCTCTTTCTGGGGAGGCGACTCCTTTGGCGCTTGATGACCGCAACATTGGCGCATTGAGCCCGGCCCTGATCTCAGCGGATGCCGGTGCATTCGCAGGTGAGAGTTTCCTCTCTGAGCACATGCCCTATCTCAGTTTCGTCGATGATCAGACCATGATGCTCAAGCAGGGCGATCTCATGGCCACCTTGCGCCTTGATGGTGTGAACCCGATGACCGCCGAGGACGGTGATCTTGATGCGCTGAAACGTGCGGTTTCCGCCATCGTTTCTCTCACCGGCAATACATTTGGGTTTTATGTGCACCGGATCTCAGTGCCGCAACGCTTCGATCTGGCCCCAATCACAGGGACTGGCTTTGCCGCTGAAATCGATCACCTCTGGCAGAATTACATCCGGGACCTCGGCCCCAAGAAGCTACGGCTTTATCTCAGCGTTGTGCGACGCCCTAACCTGACCGCCCGCCTGCCCCTCCTGCGCCGGTTTGCCACGCGGAACTATCTCAAAGACCGCCAAAGTCGCACGCAGCAGCTCAATGAGGTGATGAACTTCTTTTCAGAAGCGCTGAGCCTGGCAAAGCCGGCCCGTCTGACCCGACAAGGTGGCGAATGGCTAGGCTATCTCGGGGCATTGAACTCCGGCACATACCGTCCGATCGCTGAGGGTGCGGCTTTCACAACGCTGGCCGCGCAAGCCAGCACGTGCCGCGCTATCTTTGACGCAGACAAAGTAAGCATCCGCGACGAAGTGACCGGCGCGCTGCGCTATGGGGCGCTGTTCGCCGTCAAAACCTATCCCTCGATAACGGACGTCACCATGCTGGATGCGCTGGATCTGCCGATTGATGTGGTGCTGACCAACACCTTCACCCCCATTCCAAACAACATCATGCTGGAAAACATCCAGCGCACCGTGCGCCAGATGCGCGCCGCGGATGATGCAGCGATCTCTTTGCGCGAACAGTTGACGGAGGCTGCGGATGATATGGAATCCGGGCGCATAGCCTTTGGCGATCATCATCTCTCCGTGGCAATCTATGCGAACAGCAAAGACCAGCTTGAACAAGGCGTAGCGCAGGTCAAACGCATCGGGCAGGAAGTCTCCACCGTGCTGATCCGCGAGAACATGGCCTTGAAGGCCACGTATTTTGCGCAACATCCCGGTAACTTCTCCTACCGTGCCCGCAAGACACCGATCTCATCGGTCAACTTCGCGGATTTCGCAGCGCTGCATGGCACTGTTGAGGGACGTCTGCCCGGCGCGAGCCCCTGGGGTGAGAATATCACCGTGTTTCCAACTGTGGGGTCCTCCGGCTACCGATTTAATTTCCACGAAACCGGCGATCCCAACAAAGAACCTACCGCAGGGCACACAATCGTGCTCGGCACCATGGGCGCAGGCAAGACCTTCACCACTGCGTTTCTGGTGGCGCAGGCCCAACGGATTGGTGCACGCCTGTTTTTCTTTGACAAAGATCAGGGTCTGGAAATGGCGGTGCGCGCCCTTGGTGGTGCCTACAATCAGATCCGCGCCGGGGAGCCGACCGGGCTGAACCCGCTTGCCACGGAGACTGATGCGCGCGGCAAAGCCTGGCTGGCGGATTGGCTCTCCACACTTCTCTCCCGCACGGGCCCAATGAGTGGTGAGCAATCGCGGCATCTGCAACGCGCCATTCGCCAGAACGCAGCGGCTCAAACAGGTTTGCAGAGTTTCGCGGGGTTCGAGCAGTTGTTCCACGCGCTCGATGATGAGGACGAGTTGCAATCACGCGTGGCCGAATGGGCACCCGGGGGTCGGTTTGGCTGGGTCTTTGAGGAAACCAGTGAGGGCGCAGATCTCAATGTCAAAGGGGACATTGTTGGCTTTGACATGACCGAGATCCTGGACATGGACACCGAGCGCATGGCGATGCTTTCCTACATCTTTCGCCAGATCGAACGTGTCATTGAAGATCGCAGGCCCACCGTCATTGTGCTCGATGAGGCCTGGAAGCTGCTCAATGACGCCTATTTTGGCGCCCGTCTGGAGAACTGGCTGGTCACGCTCAGAAAAATGAACTGCGTTGTGATCATGATGACCCAATTGCCCTCGCAACTGGAACATTCCCGTGTTGGAAAAACCATTGTTGAGACGGTCTCAACCCAGATCCTGTTTCCAAACCCAAAAGCTGATCCGTCGGATTATCATTTCCTGCGTCTCAATGACAAAGAAGCCGAGCTTCTGGTGCAACCGATGATTGGCCAGCGCGCGGCACTGGTCCGCTCAGCTCGTGAAAGTGTGTTCATCAATGCAGATCTCAGTGCCCTTGGACCCTTGCTGCCGATCCTCGGCGGCGGCGCGACTGGCGAAGCTTACGTCGGACCGGATTGGCGCAGCCGTAAAGATTTTTGGAGGGTATGAACCATGCGTAAATTGTTTTTAGTCGGTCTTTTGGCCAGTCTCGCAGGCTGTGAGGCCTATACGGATCAGACTTCCCCCTGTGTCGGACAAAGCGCGGTATCCACGAATAACCGCACCCCCTCGTCATCGTCGCGTGCGTTCATGGCAAATCAAGTCTCACGCAACGCTGCTGATCTTGATTGTGCCTATCAACCCATTGGCGCGAACCGGTGAGCAAGATGTTTTTCGTCTCAGCTCTGTCGGCCCTTGCTGTCCCCTGCACACTTCCCGCACACGGTGTTCCAACTGCAGACCTGACGGTGATACGACAGCAGGTAGCCAAAGTTTCGGCGCTTGTGGAAGACCTGAGCGTGCAGCAGAACAGTCTCACCGTGCGCACCTCGCTTGCTCATGTGCAGGCCGATCAGCTGGCGACACTGGAGCAGATGACCGCTGCGACATCTGGACCGGGCTTTAGTATCAGCGCGATGGAAAGTGATCCATCCATCGGCGCGAACGCGATCTATCCGGTTCACAGCAGCGCCCCGATGGACGCGCGCCTTTTTGGCGATGCCCGAGAAACCGTTGAGAGCATGATTGCGCAGGTGGCACAGGAATATGCACCTGATGCGGCGCCCGCTGGTCTGTCACCCACACAGTTCCGATGCCTGTTCCAGGCGCTGATCAAACAGGAAAGCCGCTTTAACGTGGCGATTTCAAGCCCGGTTGGGGCTTATGGTCTGACGCAGCTGATGCCGGGCACAGCAAGTGACATGGGCGTGGATCGCACCGTGCCGCTGCAAAACCTGCGTGGTGGCGCGAAATATATCACCATCCAGCTCCAACGTTTTGGCACCATTCCCCACGCGCTCGCCGCCTACAATGCAGGCCCGGGTCGCGTGATTGAGTATGGCGGCGTACCGCCCTTCAGAGAAACCCAAGGCTACGTGCGTAACATCACCAAGTATTACAATGAGTATCTGGCAGTTGTTGGTGGAGCTGATGCGCTTGGAACACTCTCTCCGAGCGATATGACACTGGCCGAATACAGTAATGTTTCCGATGCCAGTACCTATTATGGCGCTGACAGCCACGCGACCACTGAGCAGGTGATTGCACGTCTCGCAGCCATTCTCCGCCAGATCGATGAACAGCCCGATGTTAAAGCCGCCATTGAGCTCAACACCTACGCGCGCGCAGAGATCGCCCGCATCCTGATTATGCGCACAAGACTGATGGCCGCCGATCAGGTGCGATCAAGCGCGTTTGAACAACATCTCGTGGCTGACCGCATGGCCGAACACGATTTCAAACATATGGGAATATCCGAATGATCAAACGCACGGTGCTGGCCGGTGCCCTCTCTTTTGTTGCGCTGACCTCAGGCTTAAATGCGCAGGGCGTGCCCACCATTGATGGCACCCAGCTTGCGCAATTGCTGGCCCAGTTGGAACACATGGCACAAGATCTGAATGTTCAACTCGAACAAGTCGCCACTATGCGCCGAGAGCTTGAAACACAGATCTCGCAGCTGACCAACCTGGATGCACAGCTCAGCTCCTTGATTGAGGGCAATGGACTCGGTCAGTTGCTGGCATCCGTGGAGGAATTTGAGCGCATGAAAGGCGTGATTGAACAACCGATCGCTTCGCTTAATCAGATCAAATCTGGCAATTTCGCCGGCGCTTTTCGGGAAGGTTCAGCCGCAGCAAGCCGGATTGGCTCTGTGCTTAGTAGTGCCGGGTTTTCCAGCGAACGGTTATCGGTTCTCTCCAGTTCATCCCTTCCGTCAGACAACAATCTCGCGACGCAAGCCGGGGCGAGTGCGATGCTTTCTGTGGCGGCCGAGGAATCCCACGGCGAAGCGGGTCAAAGCCTGGAGCGCATTCAGACCATGGTGGGTCACATTGATGATCAGGAGGGACTGAAATCGGCGGTGGATCTCAATACCCGGGTCACGGCCGAGCTAGGCATCATTCTCACGCAGATCTGGCGTTTGGAAGCCGCGGCGGGTGTCAGTGCTGGCCAGCTCGGTGTGGTCGATGCGGCGACGTTGGCGCAAGAGCGCAGATTCAGAACAATGGCGGTGGAAGAATAATGGATATGAAGATGAAGCTTGGTATTGGCGCGGTCCTTGTCGCAGGTCTCGGAATTGGCGCAATCGGGCTCCTGGTTAAAAACGGTGGCGAGGCTTTTGGTGAGCTGGCGGTTGTGGAAGGTGTTGCAGCCGAGGCGGTTGAACCGGCTGAAACAACGAAGGCGAAGAAAGATTTCCAGAGCATGGCCGTGATAGCGGAAGATGTCGTGGAATGCTCATTACCCAAAGTCCCAAAAAGCATTGGCGAGACCGCTTTGACCAGAAACAGCCTTCGGCAAATTCTGCGCATCGTCGCATTAGAAAAGTGGCAAAAAACAGGGTCATGTGACTGCCTTACCCGAGAAACGAGTTGGGATGACGTTGTCAAAGCAGCGCCGGATTTTGAGCGCGCAGATGGCGTTGATCTGAGGTTTGATCTTTCTGACTTACGCTCAAAGGCGGACGACCTGGAAGCTCAACGTTTGAAGGTTTGCGCGGACTAATGGGTGTCATCACAGATATATTGAGCGTTGTTGACGATGCCGTCGCCGGGGTTTCACAAGCAGGATTTGTTGAGCTCGCAGCAAGCGTGGGTGGTGTCCTCACTGCAAGTTCAGCTCTTTTAGTCGCGCTCCTTGGTATCAATGTCGTTGCTCAAATTCGCCCTATGACATTTCCGAGCTTTTTGGCCTTTGGAACCAAGATCGGCCTTGTCGGAATATTCGCCCAATCGTGGGCGAATTTTCAGGTGATTTATTCAATCATTACGGAAGTCCCAGATAGCATAGGGGCGGAGATTATCGGTCTAACTGGCGTGGACACAACGGGAGGATTGTATTCAGCTTTGGATGCAATGGTATCTCAAGTGACCGAATATGGCGACACCATCGGGGATAGTGCAGGCTGGGTGTTTGGGGCGTTTCTCGGTGTTGTTGTCTGGGTGATTGCAGCTCT
>RCNF010003975.1_pt1 | contig 12554 bp, 12 predicted proteins | sample 2041311 | NCBI WGS metagenome assembly RCNF01 (sample SAMN09708228, study PRJNA481090) | Marine sediment metagenome, whole genome shotgun sequencing project. | biome: marine sediment; feature: ocean; material: sediment; isolation source: Sewage treatment plant 2 marine sediment (STP2) ... | reverse complement strand
AGGGTCCGGGTGCTCCGGCTGTGGACAGCCGGTGCCGGACGGTGCCAAGTTCTGCCCCAACTGCGGGACCAAACAGGAATAGACCGCGGTGGGCGTTGCGTGCACTCAATGCGGGGCCTTGATCGAGCCGCGTGCCGGTGAACGACTGATCGAGTGTCCCTTCTGCGACACCGCGCTGGTGGTCGATGGCAGCGCTACGCTCATCCACGAAGTGATGGCGCCGACGGTCACATATGAACAGGTGCCGGCCCACCTCCGAAGATTTCTCGGGGGTACGTCAACTGTCGCTGATCTCGATCGTAAGGCTCATCTTGGCGATCCGAAACTCGAGTACTTCCCGTTCTGGGCTTTTACAGTGATCGGAAAAGATGGAGAAAGTGTCGTTCTGCAACCGGCGGCTCCGTCGTCGCTGCAAGGGTTGCAGGGGATCGAGCTGCCGGCAGGAAGCTCCCGACCGATGCAAACGGATATCGCCGACGAGGTTCCGGTCGTTGAACCCGAGGTGCCTTTAGAGACTGCCCGTGAGTGGCTGACGGCGCGTCTTGGTGAGGTTTCGATTCGCCAGACCGTTCTCTACCACCTGCCGATGTTCAGGACGCCGTACTCGTGGCAGGGGAGGACCTATCAGGCAGCCGTCGACGGAGTTTCGGGCAAGGTCTTTCCGGCGGACTTCCCGGCCAAGGCCGAAGCTCCGTTCATTGGTGTTGCGGTGGTGGCAGTGATCGTTTTTGGCATTGAGGGGCTCTTCATCCAGAACCTGATCTTCAAGCTCGCCGCATATCTGATCTCCGCGGTTCCTATTCTCGGCGTCGCGTGGCTGACGAGTCGGAAAGTATGATCAAGAATGAGGAATGAGGAATTAGGAATTAGGAATGCCGCCCTCCCGGGCCGTACGCCGAATCGGTGCTGGGGGGATGGTTGGAAAATCCGAAATCCGAAATCCGAAATCCGAAATCATCGTGTGGTGCTGTCGTGAATGTAAAGCCTCCTCCTCCTCCGCCCCCGCCGCCTCCTCCGTCCGGCGATGGAGTTGCAGCGACGGTTGAAGCGACGGTCAAGCCAAGGAAAAAGAAGAGGGTTCTCACAGGGCTGAAATGTGGTTCGTGCGGCGGATCGGTGGACGTTCAGGAGGGATTCACCAACATTACCTGCCGCTATTGTCGAACCCCACAGGCGGTCGTAGGAAGCCGGGGCGTCGTCAGAGTGATGGTCCTCAACAAGCTCGAGCGAAAGGACGCCAGCGATGTCGTGCGGCGTTGGTTCCGGCGCGGGATCCGCAAGGACCCCGCCCTGAAGAAGGAAGCACGGTACCAAGAAGCTTTTCTCGCCTGGTTCCCGTTTGTTCGTGCCCGTCTCGACGCGGTTGGCTGGGTGCTCGGTATCAGAGAGAAGAAACGCAAGCGCGGCAATCGCTGGGAGACGGTCAAAGAACCGGTCGAGCGCCAGGTCGAGCGTGCGGTTGACCTCACCATTCCGGCCGCCGACATGGCCGAGTTTGGGGTTCACCGGGTGGACCTTTCGGGCGACGAGGTCCAACCCCTCAATGAGGATCTCCTGCGTGGTCGAGGCATGGTCTTTCGACCGAGTCGATCGCTCGAAGAGACCGCCGCGGAGTTGAGCGAAATGGCGATCGCCAACATACAGCGTGACCACCGGCTCGACCGGGTGACCTTTTCCTGGCTCGCGTCGCTGCGTCGCCGGGTCGCCCTGGTCTACTACCCGCTGTGGGTGGTGAGATACGAATTTCGGGGTCGCACATACCAGGTGTTGGTCGACGCAGAAGACGGCAATCTAGCCTACGCCAAAGCGCCGGGCAACCACTTCTACCGGGCCTTCAGCCTGGTCGGGGCTTGCGCGGGCGCGTGTTTCGTGGGGACGACCATTCTCCAACACGCGGGTCAATTCCTCCGGTCCGAGAACGGATTAATGGGGCTTGGATTGATCGGTCTCGTTTTGGCTGGGCTGGTGTATTGGGGCTACTCCCAATTTCGCCACGGCGGGGTGGTCGAGGAAGGATCGGGACTGGCGCGTGATCGCGAACATCAAACCCTGGTAGCGACCGTCAAAGACGTGGTGGACAAATTCCAATGAACCTGCGACTGGTTTCACTCGATTGCCCCTCGTGTGGTTCGGCCCTGCGCGGTGAAGGACTCGATACGATCTTCTTCTGTGACCACTGCGGCGATGCGGCGACCCTTGGCGAGGAGGGGTTGGAAATGGTGGAGAGCACGGCCCTGGTCCCAGCGGCTGGCCGATCGGCACGCCACTGGCGTCCGGCCTGGCTGATCGACGCGGAGGTCACGGTCAGCGAGAGAATTCGTCACAAGGGGCGCCGAAGCGACGGTTGGCAGGAGCAGCGGACCTTTGTAATTCCTGCTTTTGAGATGGCCCTCGGCGATCTCACCAGGATCGCGCGGGCTTTGTCCGAGGTGGCCGGGGAAACTCAAGAGGTTCCCCGTGAGCCGATCCATGGAGGCACGCTGGCCGTTGATGACGCGGTGACATTGATTCGTCACCTCGTCATTGGCGATGAGGTTCGCAAGTCCGACATGCTGGCGTCGGTCATGGTTGATATTGACGTGGTGTCGAGCCGCCTGGTGGCGATTCCATTCGAGCCGACTAACGGCGGGCTACGGTGCTCGATTACCGGCGTCACGGTAACGTTAGCGGATTAACCTCCTCGCGGTTCCGGGGATACCAGATTCCAGATTCCAGATACCAGATCCACCCGCCCACCCAATGAATGGGAGGTCCTCGTCGGCATCCGGCATCCGGCATCCGGGATCTGGCATCGGGCTCGGAAGTAATTCCACGCCAGTGCGTATGCATACGTATGGATTCGTCATTGCTAAACTGCTTTTGTTCTCATATCCGGAGGTGAAATCATGGGTGCCTCGTTTTTCATCGGTTTTTTGATCGTTGTTCCGATCCTGCTCTTCTTTGCGTACCTTTTGATTCGAGTGCGATACAAGAAAGCCGGTCCGGACGAGGCGCTGATTGTCTTCGGTCGCCGAAAGCTGTTTGGGAAAAAGGTCCGCTCCGAAAAGGGTGAAATCGAAGGCTTCCGCATCATCCGTGGCGGCGGCACATTCGTATGGCCGGCGTGGGAGCAGTACGAGGTCCTCTCGCTGAGGATGATGACTCTCGAGATAGACATGCCCCACGTCTACACCGTCCAGGGCATCCCGATCAACGTCAAGGCGGTGGCCCAGGTCAAGGTCCAGGGCGACATCGACCATATCCGAAGCGCAGCCGAGGGCTTTCTGGGGATGCCGGTGGACGATATCCAGGCGACGATCAAGGAAACAGTGGCGGGCCATTTGCGCGGCATCGTCGGCACCCTGACGGTCGAGGAGCTTTACAGAGACCAGCGCCGTTTCCAGGAGAAGGTCCGCGAGGAAGCCCATGTGGATCTCGAGGGGATGGGTTTCGAGTTTCGTTCGTTTGTCTTCCGCGCCATCCAGGATGACCAGGGCTACCTCAACGCTCTCGGACAGCCCAAGATTCAGGAAGCTCTCAAGAACGCCCGGATCGCCACCGCCGGCGCGGATCGCGACGCCAAGATCGAGGAAGAGCAGGCGCGGCAGCAGAAGGAGCAGAAGCGGATCGGGGTCGACACCGAGATCGCCGAGGCCGACAAGACCCTCAGCCTCAAGGTGGCTTCCATCAAAAAGGAGGTCGACGTCGCCGACGCGCAGGCTGTCAAAGCCGGCGAGATGGAGCTCAAGGTTCAGGATATCCAAATCGCCGACCAGGAGGTCGAGCGCCAGAAGCTGGAGCTCAATGCCTCGATCCGCGAGCAGGCGGATGCGAAGAAGTACGAGGCCGAACGCCTCGCCGACGCCAAAAAGTACACCGTCGAGCAAGAGGCCACCGCCGAACGACTGCGTCGAGAGCAGGCCGCAAAAGCACTCCAGGCCGAGGGCATCGCCAAGGCGGAGGCCGAGTCGGTTCAGCGCCGGCAGATCGGCCTCGCCGAGGCCGAGGCCATCCTGGCCAAGGGAGAGGCCGAAGCCGAAGCGCGGCGCAAGCTGGCGGAGGCGCTCACACTTTACAACGAGGCAGGTCTCTCGATCGAGGCACTCAAGGTGCTTCCCGAAATCGCGGCCGCGGTTTCCGAACCTCTGTCGCGTGCCGGCGAAACGACCATCATCTCCAACGGTGGCAACCCTGGAGACGGCACCGGAGCTGCCCGTCTGACCGACGACGTCGTGCAGGTGCTGAGCCAGCTCGGACCGGTGATGAAACAACTTTCGGGTATCGATCTCGACAATCTCCTGCAGAACATTTCGCGGCTCCCGGGGGCGGTTGCCGATAACCTCGACTCCAAAGGGACCAAAGGCGCCAAGGCCTCGAAAAGCGATTCCGGAAATGTATTCGAGACCGAGTAGATAGATGAGTACTCAACGCCAGCTCACGGCGCTGTTGCACGAGCTGCAGCACGCGCGTTCGCCACTCGCCCAGGCCAAAGTGCTGGCAAGGGGATGGCGGACGGTGCGCGACCTCAGCCCGACCGACCGTCGCCTGCTCGCTCGGCATGCAGGTTTTGATGGCGCCGAGGACATCCTTGAGGGTCTCAGCCAACGCAAGGGAGGGTTGGCTCCTGCGATGCTGCTTCGGGTGTTGGCCAATGCTCGTGGTACCGACGGTTCCACACTCCGAGCTGCTGGCGGCGTTTCGCGATCCTCAGCGTCGCGACGAGGCCATTTCCCTGGGCACCGAACTCGCCAGTGATCTGCTGGCAGAACCGGAATCCGATGATGGCCCTGAAGAAATCGTTGAGGCGATCGAGGAGCTGCAAGCTGTCGAGGAATCGATCATTGAAACGCCCGAAGAAGCTCTGGCGGCTCTCAACGCCCTCGATGGCGAACAGCCCTCTGAGGGGATAGATGTCGAGCCCGTGCCCGCGCCCGAGTCAAAACAACAGGGTGACGGCTCAACCGAACCGGAGCCCGCACCCACACTGGATCCCGAGCCCAAACCCACTCCCAAACCACCCCCGCCTCCGCCTCCACCCGCGGTTGATTGGAGTCGTTGGCACGGCGCGACGGAGAGTCCCCCGGCGGCGCCGGCTCCCCACGAGGTGATTCGGCCGGAAGTGTCGGATGCCGGCGCGAGACGGTTCGAGGCCCGGGCGGTCATAGGCGCGATGGGTGCCGAGCAGTCCGTCTTTTCCCAGCTCCGGGTATTGCGGCGGGAGCTCTCGGGTTTTTCGGGATCGAGCACGCATACTCTGATCGAGCTGATCGAGGCGTTTCCGGACGGTTGGGCGCGCCGGCGGGCCCTTTGCGCCTTGCTTGAAACCGGGATCCCGGCGGAAACGCGTGATGCCCTGGAGTTGGTTGCGCGTCTCGGTCGCGAGCTCGACCGGCGCTGGTGTCTCGGAATCCTGGCCCGTCTGGGAAATCTCCGCGGAGGAAATCTCAGCCAAGCCCTCGATCTGGTGGATTCAAATTACTCGAAAAGACGATTGACGGGGATCGCAGGGTGAGTCGAGATATGGGGGCTATTCGCCGCCACCGTGCATCCTGAGCAGCTCCTGGAAGCGTGGGTCGTCACGAATCGGATCCCAGTGCGGATCGAGTTCGAGGGTGGCCGCCGAAATCTCCCCCGGCGTGGTGAGCGCCGTATGGATCGTCTTCACCGCGAGATAGGGCTCGTCGGTCCACGCGTAGATCTTGGCCAACATCACGAGATAGGTGTGGCCGGAAATCGCATCGGAGGTGATTGGTGACAATTCCACCGCCCGTCTCCCGGCTTCGATCGCCTCGTCTTTTTCTTCGGTGAGGGCGTAGACCCATCCGAGAGCGGCGTGGATCGCCGGGTCCACGGGCGAGTCATCCCGTGCCCCTTCCAGATACTCTCGAGCGCTGATACAGGCCTGCGATGTCGACCCGTCGAGTTGACCAAGGATCCGGCACTCGCACAGCGCGAGAGACTTCGTGAACTCGATCTCGCCGATGGGATCAGAGATCACATCGTCGACGGTAGAGAGTGCGTCGATGGCGCCTTCGAAATCTCGTTCGAACAACGCCTGCTCATATCGGTAGAACCCTTGCTGGGCCGGATCATTTTCGGGCATCGCATCAAGGATTTCACGCGCCTCCTGAGTAGCGCCATCCTTTAACAACAAGGTCCGAGCGAGAAAAACATATGGATACGTATCATCCGGGACCAGCTCGATGGCCCTTCGAAACGTCTCGACCGCTTCGGGGTAACGCCGCACCCGGGAAAGGGTGGACGCGAGGTCAAGAATGGTGTCGTGATTCTCAGGTTCCATCTCCGCGGCCCGTTGCAGCGCGTCGATGGCTTCCTGCCATCGCCCTTGGCGCCTCAGTACGAGTCCAATGCTTGTGAAGATCAAGGGATCGTTCGGGCGGCCGTGAGCTGCGATACTGAACTCGCTCAGGGCAAGCTCGAAGTTCCGTTGTCCCCAGTAGTAGTATAAACCTCGGGCACGGTGTCCCTCGGGTAAATTCGCATCGATCTCGTGCGCACGCTGGGCGGCCGAATTGGCGCTCGCAAGACGCTGAGGGGCGCGGTCGTACCGGAAGTGGAACATCAGGCTGTGGTTTTCGCTGAGTGCCGCGTGGGCGACCGCAAAATCAGGGTCGAGGGCGACAGCTTGGCTGAAATGTTGTTCCGCAAGCTCGAGCTTTTTGAGCTCGAAACTCCAGCTGAAGCCGAGACCACGAAGATAAGACTCGTAGGCTTCCAAATCCACTGTTGGCCGTGAATCGAGTGCCCTTTCTTCCCTTGAGTCGACTGCAACACCGATATTGTCGACGACAGCGTGAGATATGGCGGATTGAATCGAGAAAACGTCCGACAATGGACTCAAGGCCTGATCGGCCCACAATACCGACCCGTCCGACACTCGGAGGAGTTGGGATTCAACATAGAGTTGTTGGTTCGGTTCGGCGTCCCGATCCCACAAAACGGAACCATGAAGTACGTAGTCGACACCGATTCCCCTTCCGATCGCCTCGGCGGACTCATGGACGTTTGCGTCCTCCGCAACACCGATTCTCGAAACGAAACCCAGTCCTTGGACGGCCGCCAACCGGTTGGTGGTTTCTTTCGTTAGGCCTGCAGCAAAGAACGCTTCATCTGGGGTTCCGAGGTTCTCGAAGGGAATCACGAGGATTCGTGGTGCATCAGGATCCTGAATCGGGAAAACCGATTCCTGGGTCTCTGTCCGACCGCAGGAGGAAACGATAATCGCCAGCGTGATGATGGCCAACGATAGGATCTTTCTTGGGCGCGGAAAACCGACGTATGACATTGCAGACCGTCCTCGGTACTCGAAATCATAACCTAGCTCCGAAGATCGCATGGGACCGATTCCTATTTATTCCGACCTTTGAGGAGAAAATTCAGCCAGAGGCCTGGACCACGGCTCGCAGCCGATCCGCGAGGTGAGTGAAGCGTTTTCGTACTGTCGCGTTGTGGACGGCTCGGCCCAGCGCGCGTCGCGAACCGACGATGACCACCAGGCGACGACCACGGCTGATTGCAGTATAGAGGAGGTTGCGCTGGAGCATGATGTGGTGCTGGTGGTGGAGGACGACTACCACCGCTGGATACTCGCTGCCCTGGGATTTGTGGATCGTGCAGGCGTATGCGGGAACGATATCCTCGACCACATCCGAAGGAATATTGGCGAGCCGGCCGTCAAAGTTGACAGTCAGCTCTCGTTCCTCGAAGTCGATATCGGTGACACGACCCAGGTCCCCATTGAAAATGTCGAGCTCATAGTTGTTTCGAACCTGCATCACCTTGTCGCCGACCCGGAACCTGCGCCAACCAACAACCAGCTCCCGACCCTCAGGCGTGAGTGCCGCCTGCAAGCGTTCGTTGAGGCGGGTAACGCCGAGCTCGCCTCGGTGCATCGGCGACAGAACCTGGATGTCGTCGATAGGATCCAGCTTGAATCGCTCGGGAATGCGGCGAGTGGCGAAGTCGACTGCCAGCTCTGCGGCCGCAGCCGGATCATCACGGGCGATGAAGAAGAAATCGCTCGACTCGGGATCGTCGTCCACCTTTGGCATTTCACCCGAGTTGATGCGATGGGCGTTCTCCACGATCAGGCTGCGTTCGGTCTGGCGGAAGATCTGGTCGAGCCTCACAACCGGCACGCTCTCCGAAAGGATGAGATCGGCGAGTACGTTGCCGGGGCCGACTGAGGGAAGCTGGTCGGCGTCGCCGACAAGGACGATTCGGGTCGCCGGAGGGACCGCCTCGAGCAACATCGCGGCCAGCTCGACGTCGAGCATCGAGACCTCATCAATGACCACGCAATCGCCTTCGATCGGATGTTCGCGGTGGCGGTTGAAGGCGCCGGTAATGGGATTGAACTCGAGCAGCCGGTGGATGGTTTTGGCGCCCAGGCCGGTAGCTTCCACGAGGCGCTTGGCAGCCCGACCGGTGGGTGCGGCGAGCACCACCTTTTGGTCGTTATGACCAAGGATTTCAACAATGCCGCGGATGAGGGTGGTCTTGCCGGTGCCGGGTCCTCCCGTGATCACCACCACCTTCTTTGTCAGAGCTGCCCCGAGAGCCTCGAGTTGACGCTCGGCGAGACGAATGTCGAGACGGCCCTGGTACCAGGCGACAGATGTGTTGATGATGATGGGATTGGTATCGAGCTTCGTTTCGAGAGTCTCGGCGAGATTGAGGGCGACGGTAGCCTCGGCCTTCTCCAAACGAGGCAGATAAATGGCGGATGAATCGTCCTTCCGCGGCAGGACCGAAACCTGCTGTCGAGCAATGAGGCCCGCGAGTGCCGACGGTAGAGCTCCGGCTTCGGTTTCAAGAAGGTTGGCGGCGGTCGCGAGGAGTGCCTCCTCGGGAACAAAGCAATGGCCCCGGCCAACTGCCTCAACCAGTGTATGGAGGACCCCGGCTTCGAGCCGTTCCGGGGCGTCATCCGGAATGCCGAGTTGCCGGGCGATGCGGTCCGCAGTGAGAAAACCGACTCCGAAGACTTCCTCGGCCAGGCGGTAAGGGTTCGAACGTACGACATCGACGGCGCCGGCTCCATATTTCTTGAACGCCTTGACTGCGATTCCAGGAGCCACTCCGTGGCCGGTCAGGAAGATCATGATCTGCTGGATGCCGCGGTGCTTTTCCCAGGAATCACGGACCCGGTCGATTGTGGAAGGACCGATTCCGCGGATGCCGAGAAGTCGCTCTGGTTCCCGGTCGAGGACATCGAGAGTCTCAAGACCGAACTCTTCAACAACCTTCGCGGCCCGGGCTGGACCGAGGCCACGGATTTTGCCCGACCCCAGAAATCTCCGGATGCCGTCGAGGGTCGACGGGGCGAGATAGACGTAAGAATCAACCTCGAACTGTTCGCCGTACTTGGCATGTTTGACCCAACGACCTGTGATGCGCAGCTCGTCACCTTGACGGACCCCGAGCAAGGGCCCGATAGCGGTCACCGAGGCGGCATCGTCCGGTCGCAGGCGCACCGCACTCCAACCATTCTCCTCATTGCTGAACAGAACGCGGCGGACGGCACCCTCGATCGTTTCGCTAAGGCCACGGATTTCTTCATCGGGCATGGAACGGATTGTACGGCAGATCGTCGTTTCAATCACTTCTTTCAGCCGGTCACCCCGTGTTCGACCCAGACCTTCATCAAGGTCAGTGCCTGCGCCCAGCCCGAAGCACGATTGAGCATGTCCTGGGTGCCCACTTCGCCATCTTCGAACACTCCCTCGACCAGCCGAACGACGGCTCCTTCCGCGTGGGCTTCGACGTCGATTCTTACCGTTGTCGTGTAGCCACCGGAATCGACCGGCCAGCGAAATACGAACTGGTGAGGCCGGCGAAGGTCAACGACATTCCCAACGATCTCGCCGGTAAACTTCTCGACACCCCAGTCCTTCCAGCGGAAGACCAGAGCTCCTCCCGCCTTTTCTACGAGGGTCGTACCGGATGTGAACCACCCGTCGAGGCCTTTGGCAGTGGCGATCGCGTCAAAGACTCTTTCCGGTTCAGCGCGGACGATCGTGTCGAAACGGACTTCGCGTACGGTAGCCATAGGCGCACTCCCAACGGTTGATGTCAGGGGTAACCCTAGGGCGCCGGTGTGTGATTCCAGGTATCGGCGTGTGTCAGTGGAAAGCGATCGCGAAGAAGCCGAGCGGGATATAAAAGCCGAGCTCGGCCGCCACCACCAGCCCGAGACCGACCGCGGCGGCCCGCCTCAACGCAGACGCGAGCGGGCTTCGCTGGCGGCGAATCACGAACAGCACCGCCATCCAGACGACCAGCGGTCCGGCGAGGCCAGCCCCCAGGCACCACAGTACGGCGAGCTGCGCAGGGACGAGATCGAGGAGTGTGATGGCGAAGACATGCCAGGCGGCGGCGGTAGCCAGCGCACCGATTGCCCCGAAGAGGGGAGCCAGACCGAGGAATTTGAGCTCGTCATGCACGGCAGCCTCCAGCAGGGATGTCCATCCTGCTCCTTCTAATGTATGCGTCGGTGGGCGATTTGGCACGCCGGTTGATGCGCGCGGCAGCCAAACCGCAAATCTGATGTGCTGGATACGTGAGAAGTGAGCTGGCTAATCCTGAACATATCGTGGGTATGTCGTTTTGGCTCGGTCTGCATCGTCCAGATCGACATCGACGGTCAGGAAAGGCTGATTGACGGAGGTGCTGCCGAGGATCGTTCCTTCCTCGGGCTCGACGATCCAGCCGACGCCGGCGAAGTCGCCTCCGTCAGCGGTCGTCCCGGCCAGGTTTGACGAGAGACAGAAGGCCCCGGAGATCACGGCCGCGGCCTGGCCACCGGCGAGCCACTTCGGTGCGGTCGAAGTCGGAGTGGCACGTGGGCAGACGATGATGTGGGCGCCCTGTTTTCCGTATTCGCGTGCGTGCTGTGTGAACCAGAGTTCGGTGCAGATGAGGAAACCGAGCTTCGCCTGTGAGGTTTCGGCAATCGTGAAATCTCCATCGCCGCGCTCGTACCAGGAGGCCTCCCAGAAGCCGGGTTCGTCCGGAAGGTAGTGTTTTGCATGAATATCCGACAATCCGGTCGCGGTCTCCCAGACAAAACCTATATTGTGATGCTTGCCGTCTTCAACGACCGGTCTGCTGGAGATGACCATAGCCGGAGCCAACTCGTCGAGTCGGGCGATCCACTCGCTGTGCACGCGCACCGACTGTTGCCATTCGGCAGAATCGACCTCTTTTGTTTGCGACAACCAGCGATCAAAGGGCATCTCCGGCAAAAGGACGAGATCGCTTTTTCGATCACCGACGTGATCGACGAGGCGTTCCCACGCGGCGGCGAAGTCAGCTCTGTCATTCGGCAATTCACAGACGGTCAATCGCATTGGGAGTCACTTCCTCTCAAGGTTCCCTTCGGGAGGGGTCAATTCTCCATTTTGATCGTCGCGACGCTGATTACGTTTTCGAGGTCTGGCGCGGACCGCACCTCGAGGCGAACGCCCCTTCCCTCAGCATATTTCTGTGAGTTGTCGATGATTTCCAGGAGGGTTCGAGGGAGGCCGCTGTTGTGGGCGGCCACAACCGCTTTCTCACCGAGCGCAAACCCAACGTAGAAGCAGCCGTTCGAGGGGGTCATATACAGCACCGCTCGCTTCTTGTGTTTGAGTCGTAGTGACCATCCCCACTTCTTTCCGGAGAATGTCCAGTCCTCAGCCAGCGGAACAAATTGGGAAGCCACCAGGTCTTTGAGGGTGATCCAAAGAGGGGATACGTCGGCGAGCACCTTTGCAACATCCGCATCGGTTGGCTCCCGTGCCTTGTCGTCAAACGCGCTGAACGCCATCCGAGCCGCCTCCGACCGGAACCAGATGCTCGGGCATCTGGACCGCAATGACCTTTCCGCGAGCGCAGACTTCGCCCTCAGCGGACACGGTGGCCTGGACCACGACTTTGCGTCCGGAGACCTCCTCAACCGAGCCACGAACTTCGAGAGGGATTCCGAGCGGGGTGGGACGGAGATAGTCCACCTGCAACGACGCGGTCACGAAGCGGAACGGCGGATCCGAGCCCATCTCGCGTCCCGCCTCCCGATACGCCGCGGCGGCCGCAGTTCCGGTGCCGTGGCAATCGATGATCGATGCGATCAGACCGCCATAGACATAGCCCGGAATCGCGATGTGGTAGGGCTCCGGCGTGAATAAGGCGACCGTCTCCTCGCCGTCCCACCGGCTCTTGAGCTGATGACCGTGATCGTTGAGCCGCCCGCACCCGTAGCAGTGGGCAAGTTCGTCCGGATAGTGGTCCTGAAAGGCGTCGTTCTTCATAGGGTGATAGTACAGCGTTCTGGGTTTTCAGCAGCAGATCGTTGGTGAGGATTGCGGGCAGGAAAGATGTCAGGTATTCGGGTCTTCGTCGAGGGCCAGGAAGAATGCCCTATCGGATATGAAGTGCACGCCTGGAAGCGACGGGTCCTGAAGGAATTTCCCCTCAGTGTCTGCGGCAGGTTCGGTCCATGTATCGACCTGAAGCTGGACCAACCACCCTGGGGTCTCCGGGTCATCGGTGACGATGTCCGCAAGGGCCTTTTC
>RCNF010004941.1_pt1 | contig 12556 bp, 9 predicted proteins | sample 2041311 | NCBI WGS metagenome assembly RCNF01 (sample SAMN09708228, study PRJNA481090) | Marine sediment metagenome, whole genome shotgun sequencing project. | biome: marine sediment; feature: ocean; material: sediment; isolation source: Sewage treatment plant 2 marine sediment (STP2) ... | reverse complement strand
AAAAAGCCGCTCAATACAGAGATGTAATGAGAAAAATGAAGTTATGTTAACCTTGAACTCTGTATATGTGAAGGGAGATGGGTTTTGAGCGTAATAACCGCTCATACAGCTGGTTTCTGCTGGGGTGTCCGCCGGGCTGTTGATATGGTTCTGGCCGAACTGAAGAAAGGCAATGATCCCTATGCGGTTTACGGGGAACTGGTTCATAACCCTCAGGTCCTCCGCGCTCTTGCTGAACGGGGTGTAAGCATATGCGAGACCCCGGAGAATATGAACGGTGGCACTCTCTTTCTAAGAACTCATGGAACAACGCTGGAGAGACGAAAGCAGTTGAAACCGCTTCCTCTGAAAATCAGAGACTTGACCTGTCCGAGGGTCGGCAGCGCTCTTGCGGTAGCCAGGAAGAAAAGCAGGGAAGGTTACGATGTCATAATACTCGGTGATTCACAGCATCAGGAAGTCAGATCCATTCTGTCGTACGGAGGAGACCGGGCACGGGTTATTTCGGGACCGGATGAGATTGCCGCTCTCTCAGGCATTTCCAGACCTTTTCTAATGTCACAGACCACTCAGAATACCGAGACATTCGAGCAAACAAAAAACGTTCTTCAGGATAAATATCCGAATCTGGAGTATGCTTTCACCATCTGCGATTCAACCAGCCTCAGACAGGATGAGTTGCGGAAGATGTGTGACAAAGTGGATTGCGTTGTTGTTGTTGGAGGCAGGAACAGTGCCAATACTGCCAGACTTGTTGAGATAGCCAGGGAAGAAGGCCTTCCTTCGTACCATATCGAGACCCATGAAGAACTTGATGCCGATGAACTGAGAAAATATGAAAACGTTCTCCTTACCGCAGGATCGTCTACTCCCAGCTGGAGCATAAGAAAAGTAAGGGAAAAGCTTCTGGAGATACAGGGGGGTACTCTCAGAGCGGGAAAGGCATGGAAACTGCTCCAGAGTATGATTTTCGGGAATGTTCATGTTCTTCCCCTGACATTCATACTTGGAGCCGCCGGTGCATGCATTCTGAACAGTTCGAACTGGCTGCTTCCGGCTTTAGCTGCATCCTTTTTCCTGTATGGGGTTCATACTGTAACCTCGGTGCTTGAATCCGGATATTCTCACCCATCAAGATTGCGAAGGCAGGAATTCTTAATATCCCACCGCAGGTTCCTTAACGTCAGTGCAATGTTCGCTTTCGCAGGTTCCCTCACACTGTCGCTCTTTCTTAATCCATTATGGCCTGCCGTACTCGGAGTGATGCTGGCACTTTTTCTCTTATATACCATCCCGCTCATTCGCAAAGTCTATCCATTCCGGGGGCTCCGGTCCCTTCCCGGTTCGAGGGACCTGATGTTCGCCGGAGCGTGGTCTTTTCTTCTTGCATTTCTGCCAGGATACATATCAGCCGGTGCAGCAATTACACCGGGAATTGTGATCTGGGCAGCTGTCCTGTTCTTTCTGTTTCTGAGCAGGTGTTTGCTTGCAGATCTTGTTGATCTACAAGGTGATGCGTTGATGGGAATGGATACAATCCCCATCCATGCCGGAAGGTCATTGAGTGTTCGGCTGTTCTGGCTTTGCTTTTCACTGGCATCGGTTCTTCTGGCAGCAGGTATTGCATCGGGTTATCTTCCCCTCAATGCGGCAGCGTTCTTTCCGGGGCCTCTGCTTCTTGCCGCAGGATTTCTGATCCTCGCAAGAACCCCCTTTCCCTCGGAATTCTTAAAGAGAGCCATTGCAGATGGAAGCCTGTTTGCCGCTGGAGTTCTTCCAGTGTTGATATGTACTGGAACATGGTGAGGATGAAAATGATCAGAAAATCAGTATCTGCATGTCTGTTTCTCGTTTCTATTATACTTTTCTCATGCAGTGACAGCAGCACTGTACTGCCCGAAGGGGAAAATCGAAGTGAACCTCATGCTGCATGGAATCTTATCACGGTAACCGGCAGAATTGTCAATCTCCGATCCGGACCCGGAACGGAGTATGGGATTCTCGGACAGGTTCGAGAGGGAGATTCTCTGCAGGTAACCGGAGGGCTTGATGACTGGTACAGAATTTATATCCCGAGTATGTCCCTTTTTGCCTGGATCTATGGTCCGTTAACTTCCGGAACGGTACTTCCATGATATATTACCTGTGTCCCTTGTTTCTGCTGCATACCAATTCCCCGATGGATTAGAGGGGGTCTCAATGATAGAACGTTACTCGATTCCTGAAATGAGTGAGATCTGGACGATTTCATCCAGGTATTCCCGATGGCTCAAGATAGAGTTGCTCGCAGTCGAGGCCAGAGCTGAATCAGGGGATGTCCCGGATGAAGACCTTGAACTGATAAGGAAGAATGCTTCCTTTGATGTAGAACGTGCAATTGAGATCGAAAAAATCGTACGCCACGATGTTATTGCTTTCCTTACAAGTGTTTCAGAAAGCCTGGGCCCAGAATCAAGGCACATTCATTACGGTATGACATCCAGTGACATACTTGATACATGTCTTGCCACGCAGATAAAGGACAGCGGAGAACTCATCATGAATGAGCTTGATGCTCTGGGTGAAGCCCTGAAGGGTCTTGTAAGACGGACACGTGGTGTCATGTGCATTGGAAGAAGCCACGGTATGTTCGCTGAGCCTACCACACTCGGTTTGAAGTTCGCCGGTTTCTATTCCGAATATCTGAGAGTACGCAGGCGGCTGGAAGAGGGGCTGAGATCAGCATGTGTCGGCAAACTGTCGGGGGCGGTTGGAACCTACGCTCACCTCGACCCTTCAATTGAGGAATACGTATGCGGCAGGCTTGGAATAGGTATTGAGAATGTTGCGACACAGGTAGTAGCCAGAGACAGGCATGCGGACTTTATATATGCCCTTGCAGCATTAGGTGGTTTGCTCGAAAGGCTTGGAACCGAGATAAGACACCTTCAGAGATCGGAGGTCGGGGAGGTGGAGGAATCCTTCGGAAAGGGCCAGAAGGGTTCCAGCGCCATGCCCCATAAAAGGAACCCTATTATCAGCGAACGTCTTTGCGGTCTTGCCAGAATGCTAAGGGGATATCTTATTCCTTCCCTCGAGAATTCGGTTCTATGGCATGAACGGGATATCAGTCACTCGTCCGCAGAGCGTTTTATTTTCCCGGACGCCTGTGGTATATCTCTCTATGCGCTCAGAAAAGCGGTCTCAATGGTATCCGGTCTGAGAGTGCTTCCTGAAGCTGTTGCGGGGAATATTGATTCCGCGGGTGACAGGTTCCATTCCCAGACGATAATGCTTGCGCTTATTGATGCCGGCCTAACCAGGGAGGAAGCATACAGGCTTGTTCAGAATGTGGCGATGAGCGCTATCGAGAGTGGTAAGGGATTTCTTGATATGGCGAAGATCGATCCCCTGATTGGTGAGTATCTCACCGCTGATACTATCAAAAGAAGATGCGCCCTTGAATATCACCTTCGAAATGAGAATAATACCCTTAACAGACTTGGTCTGATAAATGAAGATGAATGACTTCGTTGGGAGGGCGATATAAATGGTACCAGGTATTATAGCAGGTCTTGCACTTGGATCGCTGATTGTGGGTCTCATTCTGATGACCCGGAACAGAAAGAACGCTGCGGATTATGATGAACGGATAGTTTCATTGAGGAATGAAGTAACCTCACTTCGATACCAGCAGCAGGAAGCTGACGCGAATCATACAAGATTCGATCTGGAGATAAAAAAACACAAAGGTCTGACGATTATCTTCCCGGATCTTGTCAAGATGATATTCTCTGCCAGAACTCCGGATGAACTGGCCAGCCTTCTGGCAAGGGCAATGAAAAAACTCACCGGCTGCGAAAGGATCGCAGTATTCCTTGCAGACGTCAGGGGTGGGAAACTTGGACTTGTCTACCTCGAAGGACTTGGAGACATTCTGAAACAGCCTCTGGTTGTGAATGTCGGGGATGGACACGTGGGATTCGTTGCGGAAACTGGTATGGTCTTTGAGAAGAAGAACCTTGAGAAAGAGAGTGAACTCACAAAGACGAGACTCGAAAAAACCGCTATACCTGATTTTTTGCCCGACATAGCAACACCTATGATGTCCCAGGGCGTTCTGTACGGTGTGATCTGCCTTGTTGATGTTCCGTTAACAGCCATTCTGCCAAAGGAAAGACTGGTCTCGATAGCGGCGGTTGGCGCGGCAGCACTTGAGGGAATTCGGCTTCTTGGCAGGTTCGAATCCGCTTCGGATATGGATCCGGACACAGGATTACCGGGCAAGGGAAGATTGAAACCTGTTCTTACTCAGGAACTTGAGAGAGTAAGAAGGTTCGATAGTGCTCTCGCTATTGTCGACCTTGTTATCGAACGTGGCAGCATTGATGACCGTTTCCGCGCAAGGGAGTTCATGTCAATAGGCTCTAACCATCTAAAAGCAACCATGAGAAATATTGATATTGCCCTCCGGACAGGAACTGATAAAATTACTCTCCTGCTTCCCGGAACCAACCAGGATGGCATGGAGAATGTGATGCAGAAGCTGCTGGATGAACTTCCGAAGCTTCAGAATGATGCCGGAGAACCCCTCGGCTCAGTCCGCCTCAGATACCTGATAATAGAAGCAGGTAAGGATGAAATCCTGGACGATGTCCTCGATAACCTTGAGCACAAGGCATTCATCTCCTCCCTTGGCTGATCACCAGTATTAACGAAAGGGATTGATGAACCTCCGGGATGAACTGAAAGAAGCCATCAGGCATCGCAGCCTGGCCATGACACTTGAAGAAGCCGAGAAGCTCGCCGGTTACGTGGGTAGAATGCCCACACCTCTTGAACTGCACCTCTTTGATACTATGTGGAGCGAACACTGCTCCTACAAAAGCTCCAGATCTGTATTGAAACTGCTTCCTACCCATGCATCCTCTGTAGTTGTAGGACCGGGAGAGGATGCCGGAATCGTTAAATTCACCGATCATGACGGTTACTCCTGGGATCTTGTTGTTGCCCATGAGAGTCATAATCATCCTTCACAGGTTCTCCCGGTTGAAGGTGCAGCCACCGGAATAGGTGGTATCGTTCGTGACGTATACTGCATGGGTGCCAGAGTGACAGGTTCCCTTGACCTGCTGCGATTCGGAGATCCTCTGGGTGATTCAGGGGAGAAGACAAGGGCTATCTGCCGCGGTGTTGTAGAAGGCATCTGGAAATACGGTAACGCTCTTGGTGTACCCAACCTGGGTGGTGATACTAGATTCCATGAAGGCTACGATGACAACTGCCTTGTTAACGTTGTTTCCCTTGGTTTTGTTAGGCATGACAGAATTGTACACAGCTTCGTTCCCCCCCAGGCTCATGAAGAGCAGTACGTTCTAATCCTAGTGGGAAAGCCTACCGATGATACCGGTTTCGGCGGAGCCACGTTCGCCTCAGCCGATCTTGAAGACGAATCCGAAAAGGGAGCCGTTCAGGTTGCTGACCCGTTCCTGAAAAGAGTGCTTTCCGAGGCTAATCTGGATGTACTGGATTTCCTTTTTGACAGGGGGATCAAATTCGGATTCAAGGATCTGGGCGCCGGCGGGATAGCCTGTGTCACCAGCGAACTTGCGGCTCATGGAAATCTTGGTATTGAAGTGAACCTTGATCTGGTTCCCGTATCCATCCATGATCTGCCTTCAGAGGTTATTGCTTGCGCCGAAACCCAGGAACGGTACGGGCTTGCCGTACCTGAGCGTATATCAGCCGAGGTTCTTGAGATTTACAATGAAAAATACGAAATGCCCCGATTGTTTCCCGGAGCAGGCGCTACTGTCATCGGTACATTCACCGCTGAACCATTTTACAGGGTTCTCCACCGGGGCAGGGAAGTCGCCAACACTCCGGTTGAATACATCACCGAGGGAATTATCTACGACAGGAACTGGGAACCATCCCCCGTACCCATGATCGAACCGGATTTCAGACCCTGCGATCCCCCTCTGGATCTGAAAAGAATGCTGTTATCTGTTGACGGTGCCAGCAGGTCTCCCGTGTGGAGTTATTACGACAGTGAGGTTCAGGGTACTACGCATTTCAGACCCGGTGAGGCCGATGCCTGCGTTACCGTTCCCTTGCCCGGATGCAGGGCGGGATTGGCTGTCTCGGGAGACGGCAATCCCTGGATCGGTGAGCTTGACCCCTTTCTTGCGGGAGCCCACGCCGTTGGAGAAGCCGTCAGAAACGTTGTAGCTACCGGAGCCACTCCTATTGCAGCTACGGATTGCCTGAATTACGGAAACCCTGAAAAAGCCGATGTATTCTGGCAATTCCGCCAGGGTGTGGAGGGAATTGCTGCTGCCTGCAGCGAACTTGGCCTGGAAGGGGAGGATCCTCTTCCAATTGTTTCAGGTAATGTCAGTTTTTACAATCAGTCATCGAACGGGGGTGCTATTCCCCCCTCTCCCATAGTCGCAGTCTTCGGAAGGATTGATGATTTTACAAAATCCACCGATATATCCCTCAAGACATCCGGAAACCTTATCATCCTGGTGGGTGACAGGAAGGATGAGCTCGGGGGCAGCCTATACTATAGAACATGTATTGGTCACAGAGGAGGAAGAGTCCCTGCATTCAGGGGGAAACTCGAACGGGACATGGCCAGGTTCGTACTCAAATGCTGCGAAGCGGGTATATCGGAAGCCGTACATGATATATCGGACGGGGGAATGATACTGGCAGCTGCGGAAATGGCCATTGCCTCACGGCCTGACGCCAGAAGGGGAATTCTTTTCGATACTGATATGCTGGATTCTGTTGAACTCTATTCCGAAACACCGGGTTATCTCATTGAAATGTCCCGGGAGTCCTGGGATGCGATAGAAAATAAACCGGAATTCCTTTCCGTGGCTGGAAAGGTGACGGATGAATTCAGTATTGCTGCGTCCCGTTGGAGAATGGATCTGATGGAGATACTTGAAGATCATGCCAACAGGCTCGACAGAATTATCTGGAGAGAGGAGGTAGCGGAATGAAGTCCGTTCCTCTTGTTGCGGTAATTCAGTTTCCAGGATCAAACTGCGAATACGAAACAATACGAAACGAAGCGGGTGATCAGGAACAGCGAAATGGACAGTCGTATTTACAGGTGGAATCAATGGCGGGAGCTGAAGGATTCTCAGTCGGACGCTTACGTACTTCCCGGTGGGTTTTCCTTTCAGGACAGGGTTCGTGCCGGAGCTGTGGCCGCAAAGGAAAGAATAATGGATCTGGTTTTCAGCGAGGCTGAAGACGGTAAACCTGTTCTGGGTATATGCAACGGTGCCCAGATACTTGTGGAAAGCGGTATGGTCCCGGGGTGGGAGAAGGGAAGAATTGAATCAGCCCTTGCGGCGAACCATATCAGCGGACGCAGCGGTTACCTAAGCAGGTGGATATTTCTTCGTACCACTGCCAGGGCACAGCAGATCTGTCCATGGCTTGGAATTAACGGAATCATCCCTCTGCCAATCGCCCATGCCGAGGGAAGGTTTGTTTTCTCAGAGGAGAACCATGGAAGAGCCGAGAGCAGTGCAGCCCTGAAATACTGTGATGAAAAGGGAAATGAATCAGGTGATTATCCGGTTAACCCGAACGGTTCTTTCCTTAACCTGGCCGGAGTAATGAACGACCGCGGCAATGTACTGGCAATGATGCCCCATCCGGAAAGGGCTTTCTGGCTGTGGCAGCTTCCCCCATCCCTTCCCGGAGAATGGGGCGACCGCAGGACTCAGTCACTCCGTTCCGGGTCCTATGCTTCCTCAAAAGGTCCCGGATCACTTTTCTTCACGAGCCTGGCTGATTTTTTCAGAGGGGAACGTTAGCATGGGAAATATCTCGATTATCGTCAGATTGAAATCCCCCGATCCGGCGGCCATGACCGCCATGTCAACTTTCAGGCGGATATATCCCGAAACCTGTCCTGACAGTCTGCAGCGGTACGATTACTGGTGCTTCATGAACCCGCGCCAGGACAGAGATACCATCAACGGTATTGTGTCCCGCTACCATGATATTGTTAATCCTAACAAGCAGACATGGTCCTTCATAGATGAATCGGGTGATCCTGATGACCAGTCAGATGACAGTATGATCTGGATCGATGTCCGGGTAACTGACCGAATCGACAGTGTTTCTGAAAACTGGACAGCAATCCTTCGCAGAAACAGCTCCGAGGTTGATGGAGTTCTCTGTTCGGTTCTATGGCGTTTTGGTTTTGCTCCCGGAATATCCTACGATAATGCCAGAAGTAGAGTTCTGGAACTGACTGTCTCCACTTACAGGGATCATGGCCTTCTTGCAAACCCGGTTTCCCAGAAGATCGATCTGCCTGCTCCGTTACAAATTTGATCTGCACTGACCATCCCTACGCTCGATTCCTATCGAAGGTACAAAGACCTCAGCAGTATACCGGGGGTGAATGGAACCTTGATGCCGGCTTGAATGGAAAGCCAAGGGTCACACTTGTATATCCAGATATATACGAACTGGGCATGTCCAATTTTGGACTTGTGATTCTCAGGCATATTCTGCTCTCAAGCGGACAATTCGATGTCAGACGAGCTTTCTGTCCTGCTCCTGATCTGGATGAGATAATAGGCAGGGAGAACCTGGACTGGGTTGATCTTGAAGGATACGATCCTGTCCGTCTAAGCAGGATTGTGGGTTTCAGTATTTCCTCGGAGGTTCTGTACACGAATGTGCTTCATCTGATAACCAGAATGAGATTACCCCTTCGCAGCATCGACCGGGATGAAAATGCTCCTGTCATTCTCTTTGGAGGCGGCGGCCTGGGAAATCCTCTCCCTCTTGCTCCCTTTGCGGATATTTTCTTTCTGGGTGAGGTAGAGGAGAAGGGAGTTGACCTGTTCAGAATTCTTGCGGGTGCCGGCTCCCGAACCGAACGTCTGAAAAAGGCCGCAGAGATTCCCGGAGTATACGTTCCATTCCTGGGAAAGAAACAGGTGGAGATTCAGAGGATTGAATCCCTCCGAATGGAATATGCTCCGATTGAACAGCTGGTTCCGAATTCGAAAGTATCGCAGGACAGAGCCGTTATTGAGATTGCCAGAGGCTGTACCAGAGGGTGCAGATTCTGCCAGGCCTCACAGCTTTACAGGCCGGTCCGGGAGAGATCGCCCGATGAGGTGATAGACCTCCTGGATAGTATCCTCACATCCACAGGATGGGAGAAATCCGGTCTTCTGACTCTTTCACTCTCCGATTATTCCCATCTGTCTCTGCTCCTGAGCGGGATGGATATGCTTAGTGAAAAGCATCATGTATCCATTGGCAGGCCATCGATGAGACCGGATACCATAAGCCGGCTTGAAGACAGCCGCGGCATTACCGGCAGGGGTACTATTGCCCCCGAAGCGGGCACGGAATCACTGAGGCAGAAGATGAACAAGCCCATATCCGATGAAGTTATCCTCAATGCAGTTGACACCATCTTCAAACTGGGAGCAAAAGGGGTAAAACTCTATTTCATGGTTGGGCTTCCGGAGGAATCCGATGAAGATGTAACCGGGATCGGTAAACTGGTATTGAAAATAGCGGCCATTGCTCGAAAACACGGCCGTAATCCCAGAAAAAGCATTACAGCCGCCCTTTCTCCTTTTGTGCCGAAAGCACACACACCTCTGCAATGGTCACCTCAGTTGGATGAGAGTGAACTCTGGCGCAGAATACGATTGGTGAAGAAGATCTGTGGGAAGAAAGTATCTCTGAGCTGGAACAGCCCCAGGATGGCTGTTCTAGAGGGGCTGCTTTCGCTGGGTGATGACGGAGATACCGCTGATATGCTGGAGAAAGCCGTGCAGCAGGGGGCAAGATTCGACGCATGGACCGACAGATTCAGATGGGATATATGGAAAGATATAATCGAAGATTACGATCACCTGCGTACACGGCTGCAGGCAGGTACTCAGCCAGGATTGGACCTTCCATGGAGTTTTATCTCCACGGGTGTTTCAGAGACGTTTCTTGAAGCGGAGAATAAACGCTATTCCGAAAGCCGGGACACTCCCGACTGCAGAGAGGAGGGATGCAGAGGATGCGGAGCCTGCTCCGGAACCCCCGCCGGCAGTGAAACTCCCACCCTGGATCTCACCTTATCAAATACCGCAGCATCGCCGGGATGCACTGCGGTACTGAGAGTGCGGTATTCAAAGACGGAATGTGCTGCATACACTTCCCATCTTGATATGGTACGGATGTGGGGAAGAGTATTGAGACGCTCTGATTTGCCTGTATCGTGGTCTGATGGTTATGTTACAAGGCCTAGAGTGCATTTTGGTCCTCCTCTTCCACTTGGTATAGAGAGTATTGCAGAGTATATAGATATAGAATTGACTACAATATCTGCAAGCGGGGCAGAAGAGCTTCTCAACCGGTTCATGCCTGCAGGTTTCGCGGTTGAGGAAACTTGGATGCTGGCCCCGGATACTCATCCCCCTGACGGAGGCTCAGCCGCAGCTGGATATATTGTATCGTCGGATTGCGCAGAATGGACACAGGAGGAAGCCAGAAGGATTGCTGAGTTGCTTGGGAGAAACGAGCATGTACTCAGCGTGAATGAAAATAATAATTGTGTCGAATTTATGACACTGACGGATAGCAGAAAATCCCGTCCGGATCTGCTTATATCCGAAATACTGGATTACCAGGTGAAAATTAAACGGACGGATATATTTACTTGTTACGACAGTAATTGCTGGAGATCATACAGGTCTCACAGCGAAGATATGGAGAAGAAGTTCTTTGAAAGTTGATTTTATAATTAACTCCCATCCGGAAGTCACAAGAATTGGAATTCTTGAAGACGGAAGATTGATGGAGATAATAGTTGAAGACGGCAATGAGAAAAGACAGGTAGGAAACATTTACCTGGGTAAAGTCAATGCCGTACTGCCAGGTATGCAGGCGGCCTTTGTTGATATAGGTCTCGAAAGAAGCGCCTTTCTGCATGTAAGTGATACACGTTCGGGCGCGGTGGATGCGGAGATGTTCGCAAAATCCCTTGCCAGCGGTTTACCCGCAAGTACCAAAGAGGTAAAGGATCCTATAGAGAAAGTGCTGAAAAAAGGACAGGATATCCTTGTACAGGTTACAAAGGAACCCATCGGGACCAAAGGCGCGAGGGTCAGCACCAGGATCTCAATTGCGGGAAGATACATCGTCAGTATGCCTGGTGAATCCGTCACCGGGATATCAAGGAAGATCAGTGACAGGACTGAAAGAGCAAGACTCAGGAAGATCCTGTCCACAGTAAAGACACCCGGATACGGCATTATCGCCAGAACTGCCGGAATCTCACAGGACGAAAAATCTTTCAAGGTCGATATGGATACGATTGTGCAAAGATGGAAGGAGGTCGGGCAATCCGCTCTTAAGAAGAAAGCTCCTTCCCTTCTTCACCAGGAACAGGATATCGTGACTATTACCATGAGGGATCTGGTCACCCTGGGTACCAATTCCATAGTTACCGATTCCAAGACGGTAGCAAGAGAAGCCAAGAAGTATCTGAAAACCTATGCCGGCGGCATGACGGGCAAAGTAAAGTATTACAGAGGAAAAACCCCGATATTCGACCATTTCGGAATAGAGCAGGAAATAACGGGGATAATGGACAGGGAAGTTTCCCTTAAAAGCGGTGGGTCACTTGTCATAGAGCATACCGAAGCTCTTGTAGCAATCGATGTTAACACAAAAAGGTATGTTGGCAAGAAGAAACAGGAATACACTATCCTCAAGACCAATCTGGAAGCCGCAACGGAAGTTGCGCGCCAGCTCCGTCTGCGCGACCTCGGCGGAATTATCGTCATTGATTTTATCGATATGGATTTTCCTGATCACAAGGAGAAGGTTCTCAATACCCTCAGGAGCGAACTGGGCCGAGATAGATCGCCTACTAAAACATGCCAGGTCAGTCCCCTCGGGCTCGTTGAGATGACAAGGAAAAGGGTTCGCCCGAGCGTTTTTCAGTCTCTCTCACAACCCTGCACCTGCTGTGGAGGTTCGGGCAGGGTAATGTCTACAGTATCGACCGCAACCAGGCTGGGACGGTTTATTGAAAGAGCATCCCTTGATAAGATGCACAGGAATCTTGTGATTTCCGTTCATCCTAAACTTGCCGAGTATCTGCATGAAGAGGAGGGAAAGAGGATGAATCATATTGCGTCTATTTCCCAGCTCAGCATCGATATACGGGAGGATGACCAGCTCAGAGTTGATGAATTCAAAGTGTATTCTTTAAATGTACATGAAGAGATAACAAGTCTCTACAGTCGTTCAGGGTAATCCTGATTTACTGACTGATGGAATTTAATGTTAAATGCGGAGGTGAATAGTTGTACGCAATAATTGAAACCGGTGGATTCCAGTTCAGAGTGGAACCCGGTATGAAACTGAATGTACCCAGAATCGTATCTGGAGAAGGTGATTCGATTAACCTTGATAAAGTTCTCCTGGTCGGTGAAGGCGATGATGTAGAAGTTGGAACCCCTCTCATCGCAGGCGCTTCAGTAGAAGCGGAAGTGATCGAGCACGGCAGGGGAAA
>RCNF010001435.1_pt1 | contig 12558 bp, 8 predicted proteins | sample 2041311 | NCBI WGS metagenome assembly RCNF01 (sample SAMN09708228, study PRJNA481090) | Marine sediment metagenome, whole genome shotgun sequencing project. | biome: marine sediment; feature: ocean; material: sediment; isolation source: Sewage treatment plant 2 marine sediment (STP2) ... | reverse complement strand
TCCCACCAACCGCACCAACCCACCAGTGCAGTCGGATGTCCAGGCCCCGGCCGCGGTCAAAGCGATCCTGGTCAAGGCATGTTTCGACTGCCACTCCCACGAAACACGTTGGCCCTGGTATGCGCAGGTGGCGCCGCTTTCGTGGTGGATCAATGGGCACGTCAATGAGGGGCGCAAGGACCTGAATTTTTCGCGGTGGCCGACCTTCGACTTCATGACCCAGGACCTGTTGCTGCGCGAAATCGACAAGCAGGTTGCCGCCGGGAAAATGCCGCCGCGCAGTTACGCGGTGGGACATCCTGAAGCCCGGCTGAATGAGAACGAACGGCAAGCCTTGCTGGAATGGGCGCGGACAGGCCGAACGGATGACTCTGATCTGAATTTCTGATTTTGGTTGCAGGGCATTGCCCGGCTCAATCGTCGTCCGCTTTTTCCCGCAACTCGGCTTCTTCAATCTCTGCCTGGAGCCGGTCGATCCGCTGCTGGATGCCATCCACATCACTTTGCCATTTTTGCCGGGACTCGTCATCCGCCGCCGCTTTGAGTTCCGCGGTGGTTTCGTCGAGCAGCTTTTTATGGTCACTCAAGTCCTTGTGCAATCCGGCCAGGATCTGGGCCTCTTCGGCCTTGTCGAAGACCACATCGACCGGGGCGTCGGCCGCCACCGGGGCGTGATTCGCCGAGGGTGAGGGCACGAAGTCGTGGCGGGAATCAAAGTCGCGCACATTCATGAAGTTGGGCGAGACGATTTCCACCCCGTCGCGGTGCAGGCAATCGAGCATGGCTACGCGCAGTCGCGAGCGGAAGGTGAGCAGGCGTTTCGTATCTTCGAGCAGGCCGGCCACACGGTAGGTGACCGAAAAATCGCCCAGGTCCAGCACCTGCACAAAGGGGTCCTTCAGTTCGGCCACGCCGGCGGCCTCCATCAGCGACTTTTCGACTTTGCCATGGGGGATGTCGAAGCCCAGGGAAACGGTGGCGTCGACAATGGTGCCCGAGGCGCGCACAACCGTCACCGGTGTGGTGGCCAAAAAGAGGTTGGGCAGGGTGGTCAGGTCGCGGTTGGGTGTCTGGATCTCGGTGTGGAACAAACCGCGCTCGGTCACGCGTCCAAAATAGTCGCCCACCTTGACGAAATCGCCGGAGCGGAAGTTGCGCACGGTCTTGAGCATGACGCCGGCCATGGCGTTGCCCAGGAACGTTGACGAGCTGAGGGAAATGGTCACCGAAAAGATAATGCCCACCAAGGTCAGCAACTGACCGCGCAAACCGGGGTCCACGGGCAGGACCACGATGATCACCAGGACCCCGACAAATGACACGCCGGTTATGATCAACTGGTTGCGGAAGCGCAGTCCCGTTGTGCGTTGGGCCTGCCGATTCAAAAGACGGCTTGCGACAATGATAATCAGGATCACACCGACCAGGGGAATCAGCGAAAAAAGGCTGCCACCGACGTTTCCCAGCGCGGCACTGAGACTTTCCAAAAAACTTTGCAAATCGGCTCCTTTGGTCTGCCTCACTTCTGGACTTTTGCCACTCGTCAGCAGAAACTTGAATCATGATCATATTCCGGAATTCCACCGATTGAAAGGATGGAAGTTATGTCAGTCAGGGATCAGGACGCACTCGATTATCACGAACAGGGACGACCCGGCAAAACAGAGGTCGTGCCGACCAAGCCGTGTCTTACGGCCCACGATCTTTCCTTGGCCTATTCGCCCGGGGTAGCGATTCCCTGCACGGCCATCGAAAACAACCCCGCCGACGCCTACAAATACACCAATCGGGGCAATCTTGTCGCCGTTGTCAGCAACGGTTCGGCGGTCTTGGGATTGGGCAACATTGGCGCTCTGGCCGGCAAGCCGGTCATGGAAGGCAAGGGTGTGCTCTTCAAACGGTTTGGCCACGTGGATGTGTTCGACCTTGAAATCGATACGCAGGATCCCGAAGAAATCATCAAGTTCTGCCAGTTGCTCGAACCCACCGTTGGTGGCATCAACCTGGAAGACATCAAGGCCCCCGAGTGTTTTGTGGTGGAGAAAAAACTGCGCGAGACCATGAACATTCCGGTGTTCCATGATGATCAGCACGGCACGGCGATCATTTCGGCGGCGGCGCTGATCAATGCGGCCCAGCTGCAGGAAAAAAAGATCGAAGACCTGAAAGTCGTGGTTTCCGGTGCCGGTGCAGCGGCCATTGCCTGCGGCAAGTTGATGGAAAGCCTGGGTGTGCCCCGCGAAAATTTCCTGCTGGCCGACAGCAAGGGTGTTTGCTACAAGGGCCGCAAAAAAGGCATGAACGAGTACAAGGAGTACTTCGCCAACGAAACCGAAGCCCGTACCCTGGCCGAAGCCATGGTCGGCTGCGATGTCTTCCTGGGTTGCTCGGTGGCTGGCCTGGTGAACAAGGAAATGATCCAGTCCATGGCCGACAAACCCATCGTCTTTGCCATGGCCAACCCCGATCCCGAAATTACCTACCAGGATGCCAAAGACGCGCGTTCGGATGTGATCATGGCCACCGGTCGCAGCGACTACCCGAACCAGGTCAACAATGTGCTGGGCTTCCCGTTCATTTTCCGCGGGGCGTTGGATATCCGCGCCAATGCCATCAACGAAGAAATGAAGTTGGCAGCGGCCTACGCCCTGGCTGAACTGGCCCGCCAACCCATGCCGGCCGAAGTGGCTGCGGCCTATGGTGGTGCCCATTTTGAATTCGGCCCGGAGTACATCATTCCCAAGCCGTTCGACAGTCGCGTGCTGCCCATCGTGGCGCTGGCGGTGGCCAAGGCGGGCGTGGAGACCGGCGTGGCCCAGATGCCGATTTCCGACTGGGACGGTTACCAGGAACGCCTCGAAGGCATGCACAACAAGAGCCTGATGGTGATGCATACGATCCGCAGCCAGGCCCAGGCCAATCCCCGGCGGGTTGTGTTCGCCGAAGGCGCGAACCAGCGCGTGCTCGAGGCCTCCCGCATGGCGGCCGATCTTGGGTTCTGTCATCCCATTTTGTTGGGTGATACGGAAAAAATCGGGACGATGGCCGAGAAATTCGGCGTCGATCTGAAGGGCATCACCCTGAAGGACCCGACATCCTGCCCGAACATCGACGAGATGGCCCAGTTGTTGTTCCGGGAGCGGGCCCGCAAGGGTTACGACTTCCCCAAGGCCCTGCGGTTGGTGCAACGTCCGATGCATCATGGGGTGATGATGCTGCGCAATGGCGAAGCCGACGGCATGGTTTGCGGTGCGGATCGTTCCTATGTCGACACGCTGCGGGTGGTGCTGCCGCTGGCCGAGTTGCGCGAGGGCATAACCCGGGTGGTGGGCATGCATGTGCTGCTGGTCGAGGGCAAGGTCTACATCTTTGCCGACACCACGGTGAATTTCGACAACGATGCGCGTCAGTTGGCCGAGACCGCCCTGGTGGCCTCGACGGTGGCACGCCATTTCAACCTCGAACCTATCGTGGCGATGCTTTCGTTCTCCAACTTCGGGGACAATGATCGGCCCGAGAGCGCCTTGGTGCGCGAAGCTGTGCGCATCCTGAATCGGGAGCACCCCGAGTTGCAGGTCGATGGCGAGATGCAGGGCGATGTCGCGGTGCTCGAAGGTATGTGCAGCAAGAACGTACCGGACTGTCAGGTCATGGGCCAGGCCAACGTCCTGATCTTCCCGGACCTGCAGAGCGCCAACATCGCCTACAAGCTGGTGGGGCATCTGGGACAGCGTGAGGTCGTCGGGCCCCTGCTGTACGGCCTGAAGCAGCCAATCAACATGGTGTCGACCTCGTCGACGGTGGCGAAGATCGCCAACATGGCCGCGTTGTCTTCCTTCGAGGCAGGCCGTTCTTAGTCCGCAACCCGTTCAAACGAAAAAATCCCCCTCCGGGCGAAAGAGGGGGATTTTTTTATCTGCCGGGCGAGGGGTGTTCTAGCGATACATCCCTTTGATCGCGCCCCAAGTGGCCCGTTCGTTGGTCACCACTCCACAGTCGTACACATTGCTGCTCTTCTGGATCACATAGTCGCCGGTCATGTTGGCGCCGTAGCTGCTGATGACCAGCCAGTATTCCTGTCCCTCGACCAGGCGCACATTCTGGGCGGCCGTGATGGCGCTCAGCGTGGCCTCGCCGCTGTCGTCGTCAAAGGCGACCACGTTCAACTGCGGTTGGGTCGGGTCGAATGGCGAGCAATAGAGGGTCAGCACGGTATCGGCAATGTTGGTGCCGTTGGCGTCCAGGATCAGGTCGATGGGATTGTTGTCGTCGACCTGCAGGCAGTAGATGTCGAAGTACATGCCATCGTTGGCCGAGTCGAAGGCTTCGGCGCCGCACTGGGCATCGACGCCGCCGGAGGTGTAGATCCGGTCATAGGTCCCCGACGATGTGGTCAGCGAGCCAGCAACCGGGGGGGTGAGAGTCGACTTGGCCGCCACATTCATGAGGTCAGGCTTTTTCTCCACCGCCAGGGCAGAGCTGGCCGCAATAGTCAGCGCCAGGCAAAGCAAAGATGTTTTGAAACGCATTTGTCGTTTTCCTCCGCAATAGCAGCTTGGGGCATAACCCCGCCACATCAATCCTCCGGGCCCAATCAGAGCCCTTCTCCAATATTGTCGAGACGCAAGTTTAGCGGACTGGAGGTCAAAAGTCAACACCATATGTTGCATTGCAGGGCCAAATGATGATATTATGATGAAATATGAGGAAAATGGTGGATTTGCGCTTTTGTATTGTGTACTATAGATAAAGAGAATGGGAAAAAGGCACTTTTGTGTTGCGTTCAGAGGCCGAAGCTTGTTATTATAGCGGTCATTGAGGGGAAATCCCGCAGGGGGTGCGGGTGACACATTCAGCGTCTGATTGATGTCGGTGATTTGATTCCAGAAATCAACAACCTGACAATACCTGAAAATCAAGCTTCCCAAGCGACTTTTTGAGCCCAGAAATGGGTTTTTTAGCGCCCCGAACATTGTGCATGGCTGGGTCTGAGCTATCATTCCTACAACGTGTTCCGAACATCACTTGACACGATTTCGGTATCGCCGTGCACAATTTTCGGGGCGTTTCTGTATCCGGCGGGAACGCACCCCTTTGAAAGAGGATCCATATGTCGGGCAAGAAGGCGGGCAAAATTCTGGTGACCGGCGGCGCCGGGTATATCGGCAGTCACACTTGTCTGGAGCTGTTGGAAGCGGATTTCGAAGTGGTGGTCGTCGACAACCTGGACAACTCGGTGGAAGAAAGCCTGCACCGGGTGCGCGCCCTGACTGGTCGTGAAATCGAGTTCCACGAAGTGGACATCTGCGACGGTCCTGCCCTGGCGAAGGTTTTTGCCGCTCACCGATTCGACGCCGTGGTTCATTTTGCCGGGCTGAAGGCCGTGGGCGAAAGCTGCGAAATTCCGCTGCGCTATTATGAGAACAATATTGTCGGCACGCTGGAATTGTTGAAAGTGATGGCGGCCCACGACTGTTTCAACCTCGTCTTCAGCTCATCGGCTACCGTCTATGGTGATCCCGCCACAGTGCCCATCACCGAAGACTTTCCCCTCTCGGCGACCAACCCCTACGGCAAGACCAAGCTCTTCATCGAAGAAATTCTGCGCGACCTGTGCCTTTCGGATGACCGCTGGACCAGCGTACTGTTGCGCTATTTCAATCCCATCGGGGCCCACGAAAGCGGCCGCATCGGCGAAGATCCGCAGGGTATACCCAACAACCTGATGCCCTACATCATGCAGGTCGCCGTGGGGCAGCGCGAACAGTTGAGCGTCTTTGGCGATGATTACGATACGCCTGACGGCACCGGTGTGCGCGACTATATCCATGTGGTGGATCTGGCTTTGGGGCATTTGGCAGCCATCACGAAATTGGATACGTTCGCAGGCTGTGTGCCGATCAATCTGGGCACGGGCCAGGGCTATTCGGTGCTGGAAATGGTGACGGCGGCTGAGGCTGCCTCCGGAGCAAAGGTGCCTTATGCCGTGACTCCGCGCCGCCCCGGCGACATCGCAACCTGCTATGCCGACCCTTCGATGGCGGCCAAAAAACTGGGCTGGAGCGCAACCCGCAGCATCACTGAGATGTGCGCCGACCATTGGCGGTGGCAACAGGAAAACCCGCGGGGGTATGGGGAGTCGATTTTCTGACCGTTCCGCGCCAGCCCTGCCTAGCCCTCAAAAACCTCTGCCAACTCGTTGTCCACCACATAGATGCAAACCTCGCGGGCGCCCTTCTCCGTGTACCCAAACTGTTCGGTGAGGTTGTTGATCAGGAAAGTGACATCCTCGCGCACCCGCTTGTCGTAGGTGCGGAAATCTTCGGTATCGTAGTCCTTCAGGGCGCGGCGGAAATTGGCGTTCTCCAGGAATGGATCGAGCACTTTCTCTTTCAAGGAATACACGTAGCGCTTGTGCAACTGCCGGTACAGGTCAGTCTCGGTGATGCCTTTTTCTTCGACCATGATTTCCTGGGTGAGCGTGCGTGAGGTGTACTCGCGCTGGGTTTCTTCCCGGAATTCGCCGCGGCGGCCTTCGCGCACGTCGTGGCCCAGCAAGTGATTCTCGATGCCGGCCAGGAAGGTTTCGGTGATCTCCAGCCGCTCGCCGGTGTAGCTGCAATCGGCAGTCGTGCCCGGCTCGTAGTTCAGGGCAAACAGGTAGTTCATGATGTCGCGGCTGATTTGCTCTTCGTTGTAGTAATACAGCGACTCTTTCACTTCCTGCAGGATCTGGTAGTTGTACATGTTGCGCAGGGCGTCGAGGAAGCCGTCGGGCAGTTGTTTGGCCAATTCGGGCCGGCCCTTGGTGAAGAAGGCGCACAGGGTGTCCATGTTGATCAACTCGCCCTCGCGGGCAAAATTCGCAAACAGGTCATGGAAGATGTCGATGCTGTCGCGACCGCTGAAGCCTTTGTGGCCCTCGGATTCCGCTTCAGCAATAATCTGGCGCCGCCGCTTGGCGGTGAAGTTCTTGCGGTCCTCTTCATCGAGCCAATTGGGGATCAACCCGGTGTAGATGGACATCTTCAGCAGATGCAGGTTCTCGTCGCAGTAGCGGTCGTACTTGTCCAGGTCGCCGATCCAGTCGATCAGGGCCGGAGATTTTTCGTTCAAACGGCTTGAGATGATCGCCCGCGCAAAATTCTCCAGCACCCGCGGCAGAAAGCTTTCGCCGATGTGGTGGCCGAAGATGTTCTTGTAGATTTCCACCTCGGTCGACGAATCCAGCACGTAGGAAATGTTGATGAACTCGATGCGGTCGGTCAGCGACTGGAAGCCGCGGATGTTCTTGTTGTCCTCGGGATTCATCACGCCCAGGAACAGCGAGTTCACGTTCTCTTCGATTTCGTCGACCTTGTGCACCCCATCGCTGATGATGTTGTGCAGTTCCATCAGGCGGTCCTTGTTGTGGCCCTTGATGTCCATCAGGGCGTAGATGCCGTTGTTGGTGCGGGCATAGCGCGAAAACAGGTAGCGCACTTGATTACTGTCCTGCAACAGGTTGCCGATGCGTTTTTGCAACTGGGGGTTGGTCATCACCGGCTGACGAGTCACGCGGTCACCGGGATTGAATACGCTCACGCCCTCACCCTGACGCCGGTTCACGTGAATCGGCCGCGCGTGGATCATGCGGAACACTTCGGCCGGATCGCCCAGCTTGTGCAACAACGCCTGGTACAGACTGGTGCAGATGGTGCAGGGCCGGTCGCGGAAGACCCAGTCGTATTCCTTGCCGTAACTCAGGTTCCATTTGTATTCGTCGTTTTCGAACAGGTTGTCGAAAAACTCGGGGCGCTGGCTGTTGGGCACCATCAACATGGGGTTGTCGTGGCTGGGGCAAGGCACCTCGAGGTAGCCCTTGTGCATGCGGGGCTGGTGCGAATCGGCCACGTCGGCCAACGAACCGGCTCCGTCGGTGCTGTCCAGGATGGTGGCCAGCTTTTCCAATACCGGCGTGCCTTCATGCAGTCCGTGCTGCTCGAGCAAATTGCTGTCCAGGCGCCAGACGATTTCGTAGCGTCGGCCGGCGGGGCTGTTGGCGTATTCCTCGAATTTGCGCAGCAGGTTGTTCAGGAAAATCGACTTGCCGCAGCCGGGCGGCCCATCAAAGAGGAAAATCTTGTTCTGTTGAGCGCCACCACGGAAGCCGTCGATCATCGTGATCAGGCGGTTGGCAAAAATGCGGTCCGCAAAAAACGGCTGGTCCGTGCCTTCAACAAAAAGTTCGTGGCAGTCGTAGGAGATAAAATTGATCGACTCGGGATCTTCCGGGTATTCGTCATGTCCGGTGCCCACAAAGGTGCGCACCATGTCGTGAAACACCTGGTGCACGTTGCGGATCATTTTTTCCGGCTCTTGCCGCAGCTTGATCAGAAATTCCTCGAAAGTGATGGTCTTGGACCGGTCGAGGCCGCGTTGGCTCTCTTCCAGGTCTTCCATGGCCTTGCGCACGTGTTCCATACTAGACCAGTCCCTTGCTCAGCTTGCGGTCCTTCATGGTGTACCGCACGCGTTGCCATTCGATCTCGGGGGCGGCTTCCTGCTCAGCGCCCGCCGATCCCATGCCCGGCAGCGATGGCTGTTGCGGGCTGGGTTGCTTGATCGATTTCACTTCGGTGGTTTCGAGCATGATCTTGCCACCCCACAAGAATTCAATGCCCAACAACGTATTGTGGATGAACTCCTTGACCAGGGGCTGGCCCTCAAAATGATGGACCAGGAACAGGGCGTCGCCGCCGGTCTTGTCCAGATCGATGGTGATGTGGGGCGGATGGTACAGTTGCTCTTTGACCATGGCCTTGTAGGCGTCCGCGCTGCGGCTTTTGACGTACCACTGCCAGACCATGCGTTGCTCGTCGAGCACCTTGTCGGCCACAAAAAGCTTGTTCTGGTTGACGAAGTCCTGCTCGATGAAATTGTTCACGAACAGGAAGTCGTTCAGGTTTTCGCGCACTGCGAAAATGAAGTCCTGGCCTTTGCCGGTCTTGTTGTCGAATTTGCGCCGTTGGTCACGGTCCAGCATGGACAAAAACTGTTGGCTGTAGCGCCCCTTGTCGGCGGCCTCTTCGATGAAGTAGAACAGGCGCATGCCCAACGCATACGGGTTCAGGCCGACGCGCGGCATGGCTGTCACGGCCGAGTTGACCCGTGCAAAATCGACTTCGTGGCCGGCAATGCGATCATCGCGCATGAACAGGGTCTCGTGCCAATAGCTGGCCCAGCCTTCGTTCATGATCTTGGTGCGGATCTGCGGCTGGAAATACAACGAAGTCTTGCGCACGATCTGCAGGATGTTCTTCATCCACTTGTTTTCGTCCCGATCCAGGTATTCCGAGTGGTCGATCAGGTATTGCAGCAGGTCGCGCCCACGCTCGCGCTGGATGCCCGCCGACTTTTCGTAGGTGGCCGCAAATTCGGGGTGTTTGTTGATCACCTGGTTGAAGAAGGTGTCTTCGCCGCCTTTGGGGTCCTTGGCCAGGCACTTGTTGTACCGCTCGATTTCCTGCACGTACGCGTTGACGCGCACTTTCTTTTTGTCCTGCAGGAAAACGTCGAAGTAGAAATCGACCCGATTACTCTGCCCGGCGCCGGCCGGACGGTGCTCATCAGCCAACACACCGTGGTAGTCGACCTGGTTGTCCAGCGAACGCGCAAATTCCAGCACATAGTCGACCCAGCGGCCCTTTTCCGAGCGCATTTGGGCAATGGCCCGCTTGTCGGCCAGCGCCTGGCCCGCAAAGTCGTCATCCCAGGTGTGCTTGAAATACAGGTTGTTCTGGAAAAAGTCGATGTGCCCGATCACGTGATAGAAAATCATCACGTTCAACCAGTCGGGGTTGTTGTCGTTGTAGAAACTGATGGCCGGACGGGTGTTGATCACCGTTTCGAACGGGTTGTTGGGGTACAGTTCGTACTTGCCCTTGCCCTGCAGCACCTCGACATCGTGCACCCAGTAGTCGTACATGGTGGGGATCATGACCTTGGGCGACAGCTCCAACATATCCCGATTAGTGACCACATACTCCAGCGATTCGTCGTCAAAGCTGAGTCCGGCGTCACGGGCGCGCTCTTTGCACCCTTCCATGATCGCCTTGGTGTGTTGGTCAATGAGCTGCATGCCCGTTCCCCTATTCGCTGATCAGCGTCTTGATGCCCTGAATGATGCGCGGCTCTTCCGCGCTTTCACTCATGACATCGAGCCGGATCAGGTTCTTTTTGCTCTCCAGAAGGCCGGAGCCCTTCAGGTATTTTTCGACTTCGGTTTCACCCGAAGTGCCATAGCTGTTTTCGGCGATGGTCACGCCAATGCGCGCGGCATAGGCCATCATCTTTTCGATCTCCGGAATGGATTCCTTGCCCTCGGTATCCCAGTCGTCCCCGTCAGTGCCGTGGAAGACATAGATGTTGTAGTCCTGGGCCAGGTTCTCCTTCTGCACGATCTCGTTCACCAAATTGAACGCCGTAGCGACCTTGGTGCCACCGGCGACCCGGCTGTTGTAGTAGGTGTAGAAGTCGTCGACTTCCTTGGCTTCGGTATCATGCAGGATGAACCGCGATTCGACCTGCTCCGAGTACTGGTACATGATCCAGCTGTAGATCATCACGTGCTGGCTGACGACCACCTCGGTGGGCTTGCCGCTCATCGAGCCGGAATAATCCCGCAGGAAAAAGACCATGGCCTGCGATTCGAAGTCCTTTTCCCGCGACAGGATGCGGTATACCTTGTCCCGCGGTGCGATCAAAAACTCGCTCGGATCGATGGGCAACGCCGGGTCGACGCGGCCCAGGTGGATGTTCGTCTCGACGATCTGGCGCAGGGTGGCTTTCTTGTCCAACAGCTGCCCAAAACCGCGATTGCGGTCGGTCAAATCGTAGGTGTATTTGGTCAGTGAACGCTTCTTGCCCTTGTCCTGCAGGTTGGGCAGGGAGAACTGCTCGGTGAGGATCTTGCCCAGGTCGTAGGCGTTGGACTCCATCTCGTGGGGTCCGCCTTCGCCCTGGCCCGGTCCGGCACCGTCGCCTTCGCCTTCCTGGGGCCGCACGGGTTGCTCGCCGATCACTTCGCCTTCGGCGCCATCGCCGCTGCCACCGGCACCGCCGCCTTCGTCGTCCTGCTTGAAATTGGAGTCGTGCACGAACTTTTCTTCGACGGTGGTCGGCACCACGACAACCTTGTCGGGGCCGCGGCGTCCGGGTTTGACCAGTTTGCCGATGCGGATCTTGCGCGGGAAACCGTCTTCTTCACGCTTCTTGTCGCGCTCCATCAATTCGTCCAGAGTACCAATGCGCGCGGTGTACGATCCGCGCGGCGTGCCCATGGCCTGGATGAAGGTCAGGTCGCCAAAGGCGTAGGGAGTGTTCCACACGCGGTCGATCACCGTCACGCCGGGCGTGTATTCAGGCGCAGGCGCGGCTTCGGGCACCTTGTGGTCCCCGGGCCGGGCCGGTTTTTCATGCTCGCGGGCAGACATGACTAGTTCTCGTCTTCCTGAGAGAACAATGGTTTTCCTAACATACTAGGACCTTCCAATCATTTTGATAAAGGCAAGCACCAAAGAAACCAAGCCGAGTGCTGCATAGGCAATTGTGCCAAACCAATAGCTGATTGGGTTAGCTTCTTTTTCATACCTGCCTCTCATCACAAGGGTACCGCTTTGATACGAATAACCGGCCATTCCTAAACAGAATACAGCCATCAAAAATAGACCTTTCATCTGAAGTACAGTCCTTTCGGCAGCATGATTTCTGCTTTGGTTCTTTCAGGTCTCCTGCGTGCAATTACCCTATATTCAATTCTCGTCTTCCTGCGTGCAGAAATATTCGATGGTTTTTTGCGCGCAGGTTCGGCAGTAGCCCAGCTTGTTCAGCATGGTGTCGATCATGCGATCGTACAGCTTCTGGTTCTCTTCGTTGGTCCGGTTGGCCAACGCGCCGATCAGACTGCCGGCACCGGCGATGTCGCTTTTTAGGCGCACATCGGTCACGGCCTTGACCAGCTCCAGGTTGTCCATGAAGTCGTAGTTGGGATCCAGGCTGATCTTCTGACCATAGATCTTGCGAATGGTGGTGCGGAAGGTCTCGCGCTGCTCTTCGGTCTTCAGCTGCAGACGCTCCTCGATGCTCTTGATGAAGCGATCGTCCACCTTCAGGGCCCGCAATTCGCCAGTCTGAGGATCCTTGTACTTCCACATCTTGTCGGCACCGAGGTGCTCGGCGTCGATGCCGATGATCATGTTGACGTAGTTCATGACGTCTTTGCGGATGGCCTGGGGCTCGTCCATGTAGGCGTTGAACATCTCGGTCATGATGCGTTCGCGGTACAGGCCGCGAGCCGTCTTCAAATCTTCCAGATACTTGGCCCGGTCGTTACTGTCGGTCACGTAGTCCAGGATCACGCGCTCGGTGGTCTTGAACACATCGTAGGCGAACATGCAGCAACCCTCGTTGGTCTCACTGCTCTCGACCATCAGCTGGATGGCGCGGCCCAGGTTGCGCTGACCCAGTCCCTTTTGACCAAACCGGTTGGTGATGTCGGTGTCCTGGCCCAAAATGTCG
>RCNF010001433.1_pt1 | contig 12565 bp, 10 predicted proteins | sample 2041311 | NCBI WGS metagenome assembly RCNF01 (sample SAMN09708228, study PRJNA481090) | Marine sediment metagenome, whole genome shotgun sequencing project. | biome: marine sediment; feature: ocean; material: sediment; isolation source: Sewage treatment plant 2 marine sediment (STP2) ... | reverse complement strand
CGATGCCTAAGGTTAAACCACATTGAAATTCACACCAACGGCGCAACGCATCCCCGTTTGGCGATCCAATCCCGATAGACGTGACCGCATGCGAACGGTGCGCAGGATCTGCGATATTTAACTGTATGGGCCCAACCTGAGACCAGCGATCCGCGGCAGTCCAGATAATCTCGGCAAGTTTTTCATGCCGTGCAAAAACAGCGTCCAACCCTTCGGCCTTGATCATATCAAGGGCGGTTCGCAGCCCATAAAGATGGTGCGTCGGGGCTGTACCATCAAAATATTGGAAATAGACGTTGGGGTTCACCCGTGGACGCCAATCCCAATAGCGGGTCACACAATTTCCGCGCGCCGCGTCCGCCTTTTCGTTGAACCAAACAAAACTAACCCCCGCAGGCGTCATCAATCCTTTTTGGCTGGCCGCCACTGTCACATCGACGCCCCACGCGTCCATCTCGAACCGGTCGCAGCCCAGTGAGGCGATACAATCAGCCATCAAAAGCGCGGAATGCCCCACGCTATCCATCACATCACGCAGACCGGCGATGTCGTTTTTCACACTCGTCGACGTATCGACGTGCACAGCCAACACCGCTTTGATGCGACCTTCTTTGTCGGCACCCAGCACATCTGCAACGCGTGACAAATCGATCGGCGCGTGATCCCCATGGTCAATTGTTTCGACCTTCACACCCAGACCCGCTGCCATTTCGCCCCAGCCGACACAGAACCGCCCCGTGGCCAAAACCAGCACCGTATCCCCGCGCGACATCACATTGGACAGCGCCGCCTCCCAAGCGGCATGGCCGTTGCCGATGTAGATCGCGACATTTGCATCCGTCATGGCGACAGCCTTTAAATCAGGCACAAGACTATCCGTCAGGTCATGCAATTCACCTTCGTAGATATTTGGCGACGCGCGGTGCATCGCCTGCAAAACGGCGTCAGGCATGACCGATGGTCCTGGAATAGCAAGGTAGGCGCGGCCGTTTGACAGTGACATGAATCGTATCCCGTAAGTGTGGTTTGGATCGGACACTAACGCGGCACTTGGCAGCGTCAACCTTGCCCAACTTGCACGGCCCCCCCATTTGCGAATAGACCGAACATGACCCATTCCGCAAAAGGCTTTTGATGCCCCCGCCAATCCCCAAAGCGAATTCCGACAAACAGCAATCAGCGGCCACGCTTTTCTGGTGGCTTTGGCGCGATTATTTGCGCCCGCAAAAGTGGTTACTGGTTGGCGCAATCATTTTGATGATGATCGAAGGGTCCATGCTGGCGCTGATTAGCCGCATGATCCAACCGATGTTCGACGATGTTTTCGCCGCAGGTGACCGCGACGCGCTATATCTTGTGGGCTTTGGCATTATGGGGATCTTTTTCGTGCGCGCCGTGACCTCTGGCGGGCAGCGAATTTTAATGTCGTTGATCAAACAACTGACAGCCGCCGCGATGCGCCGACATTTACTCCGCCATTTGATGACCCTTGATAGCGGGTTTTTCCAAGTCCATCAGCCCGGACAATTGACCGAGCGAGTGCAAGGCGACGTGAAGGTTATCAATAGCGTTTGGAGCAGTATCCTGACCGCAATCGCGCGCGATCTGGTTTCACTGATTGGCTTGCTGGCTGTCGCATTGTGGATTGATTGGAAGTGGACCCTGATCGCGATTGTGGGCATCCCGCTACTAATCCTTCCCTCCTTGCTGGTGCAGGCCTATATCCGCCGCCGCGCCCGCAATTCGCGCGAAATTGCAGGCAATATCTCTACCCGCCTGGATGAGGTATTTCACGGCATAAATCCCATCAAACTCAACGCGCTCGAGGCCTATCAAGCCAAACGTTACGACACCCTGATCAGTCAAGGCGTCGATGCAGAGGTCCGTACTTCGGTCGGTCAAGCCGCAGTGCCTGCATTGATTGATATCATGACTGGCATCGGGTTTCTGGGCGTCATGCTTTACGGCGGATCAGAGATCATCAGCGGCGAAAAAACCAATGGCGAATTTATGGCCTTTTTTACCGCGATGTCCTTGGCTTTTGACCCCTTGCGCAGGCTAGGGCTGATGAGCGGCCAATGGCAAATGGCTGCTGCAAGCGTAGAGCGGCTGCAGTACGTCCTGAACCTGAAGCCGACGATCTTATCGCCTTCGCAGGGCAAATCTGCCCCCTTGGATGCGCCACAAATCGCGCTGGATGACGTGCACCTAAATTATGGCGATTTGCCTGTCTTACGTGGTGCCAGCTTTACCGCTTCTGCCGGCAAGACAACTGCACTGGTGGGCGCATCTGGTGCGGGCAAAAGCACGATCTTTAACGTCTTGACCCGCTTGGTTGAAGGAAAACAGGGCACCGTTTCGATCGATGGTGTATCGATCACCGACTACGATTTAGGCGATCTACGCGGACTGTTTTCGGTCGTCACCCAAGATGCCGCCCTGTTTGATGAAACCTTGCGCGACAACATCCTTTTAGGCCGCGATGATGTTAGCGACGCACAGCTAAAGGTCGTACTAGATGCGGCCCACGTCACTGATTTCCTACCCGCACTGCCCGATGGTCTGGATAGCCCCGCTGGCCCGCGCGGCTCGAACTTGTCGGGCGGGCAACGCCAACGGGTCGCCATTGCGCGCGCACTGTTGCGCGACACGCCTATTCTGCTGTTAGACGAAGCAACAAGCGCGCTAGACACCAAGTCAGAGGCGATTGTGCAATCAGCGTTAGAGAAACTTGCAACGGGTCGGACGACGCTGGTCATCGCGCACCGTCTTTCCACGGTCCGCAATGCCGATTCAATCGTCGTGATGGACCAAGGACGGGTTGTCGATCAAGGCGATCACCATACCTTGCTTGCACGGGGTGGGATCTACGCCGATCTTCACCGCCTGCAATTTTCGCAAACAGAAAGCAAAGATGATGCCTGAACGCACAGTCATTTCGATCAGCGGCGATGACCGGATCAACTTCTTGCAAGGACTGGTCACAAACGATGTGGCTAAGGCGGCAGGTGGCATTATTTATACCGCTCTGTTGACCCCGCAGGGCAAGTTCATGGCGGATTTCTTTGTCATTGGCCAAGACGACCGCCTGCTGGTCGATGTGGCCACATCGCATGCGCAGATGCTTGGTCAACGCTTGATGATGTACCGCCTGCGCGCCGCCGTTGAGATTTCGCAAACCGATCTGATTGTGTCACGCGGGACCGGCCTGATGCCTGATGGCGCAATGGCAGACCCGCGCCACGCAGCAATGGGTTGGCGGGCATACGGCGACACCAACATCAGCGACGATACTGACTGGACCGCGCTGCAAGTGACCAACCAAGTCCCAACAACGGGCGTCGAGTTGACCGAAGACACATATATCCTTGAAGCCGGCTTCGAGGCGCTGAATGGCGTTGATTTCAAGAAAGGCTGCTTTGTCGGCCAAGAAATCGTTGCGCGGATGAAGCACAAAACAGTTCTGAAAAAGGGTCTGGGACGCGTCCAGATCAGCGGCACTGCAAAAGCAGGTGACGCAATCACCGCAGACGGCAAACCCGTTGGCACACTATATACAATTTCAGGGGATCAGGCGTTGGCCTTCCTGCGCTTTGACCGCGCAGAAGGTGTGATGCAGGCGGGGGAAGCGACGCTCACCCGCCTGACATGATTTAGGCGCGTTCAGCGTATTCGAACGTTTCAGTATTCACGACGATATCTTCGTCTTGGCCTACGAATGGCGGAATCATCACGCGCACACCGTTCTCCAATGTCGCAGGCTTAAAGCTGTTGGCCGCCGTTTGACCTTTGACGACAGGTTCTGTTTCGGCAATCTTGCAAACAACCTTTTGCGGCAAGCTAACGCTAAGCGCTTCTTCACCGTAGTATTCGATTTTTACGGTCATGCCATCTTGCAAGAATGGGCGGCGGTCGCCCAAAATGTCTGCAGGCAACGCGATCTGCTCATAGGTCTCAGTGTCCATAAAAGTCAGCATGTCACCATCCCCAAACAAGAACTGCTGGTCCTTTTGATCCAAACGCACGCGCTCGACCTTATCCGCAGAACGGAAGCGTTCGTTCAATTTGCGACCATCGCGGAGGTTCTTCATTTCAACCTGCGCAAACGCGCCACCTTTGCCGGGTTTCACATGGTCAACCTTTACGGCACCCCAAAGAGAGCCTTCATGTTCCAGAATGTTTCCGGGGCGAATTTCGTTACCGTTGATTTTGGGCATGGGTAAATACGTCTCAAATACAGGGGTTAAGGTTGAATGCGCGTTGGGTCAGCCTATATCTGCCGAGTGAGGGTCTGACAAGATCATCAAAACTGGCGATTTCAACGCACTCGAGATATGCATAAATAGCATATCTGCTATGCAAAATGAGTGTCCCCGAATCGCTTAAGAACAGGCATAAAGGCCATCACGCTAGAACTACAAGAGCAAAAAAAGGATACATGATGCGAGATTTCGTCGACGGTACAGCGTTCAACAATGAACAAGGTAACCGCGCCCGTAAGCTCTTTGCAGCTGTTGTCCTGGCCGCTCTGGATGATGCGATTGCAGACGATAAGAAATACGGCAACGGACCAGAGCAGATCGCGCGTTGGGCGCGTTCACGTGATGGACGTGAAGTACTGTCTTGCGCTGGAATCGACCCTAACGAGCGTGTCGTCAGCGGTCTGATGGACTTTGTTGGCAAAGGTGTGCGCACATCCGTGGCCCTGTCACGCGAAGAAAGCGAACGCCGCAACGCTGCAGAACAAGAAGCGCGCGCTGCATAAGCCAAGCGACTTTGAACTGATCAAAAACGCGGTCCCTTGGGGCCGCGTTTTGCGTTTCAGGGTCCTGCAAACATCAGTGCAAAGATGACGAACGGTGCGAACTCGATTAGGCCAAGCAGCACGATAAGCACGCGCATCCACCGCCCCACAAATCGCCGCCATAAGATGCCGCAGCACAGCAACGACAATGCGACCTCGACCGCGCCAGCGATGTTGCCATAGTGATCGGGATCCCAATAACTCACAGGGCTTTGAAAAACCCAATTGGTGAGCGGCCAGAAATGCGCCCGCCCATCATCGTTATGCAGCAAAAAATCAAATCCCAAATGCAACAGTGCCGCGCCACATAAGGCAATCACAACCGGCGCGCGCAACATCGCACCCAGTGCAAACGCGATCCCCCACAAGATAAACGAATTATCGATCCGGAAAATGCTTTGCCAGCTGTCCGAAAAGTAAAGCTGCCCAAAAACGACCTGCGGATCAGTTCCCAGAACCTGCAAATGCCACCCCACCAACAGATAAAGCGACAAGTCAGGCAGCATCGCCCCCACAAACGCAGCAGCCGTCACCGCAGGTCGACCGGCCTTACCAAATGCGGTCAGGCCAAAAATCAGATGCGCTGGCGTGTTCATAGTCTTTCCCTGCGCCCCGTGCGCGCCTATGAAGTTAGCCGAAGGGGAACGCGATGACCAAGGCAATCATGATCCAAGGGGCGGGCTCGAACGTCGGAAAATCTATGCTGGTTGCAGGCATCGCGCGGGCTTGCGTGCGGCGCGGCATGTCAGTCGCCCCGTTCAAGCCGCAGAACATGTCCAACAACGCAGCCGTGACCGCAGACGGCGGCGAAATCGGCCGCGCGCAAGCCCTGCAAGCGCTGGCCTGCGGGTTGGAACCTTTGGTAGATATGAACCCCGTCCTGCTGAAACCGGAAACGGACATCGGCGCGCAAGTCATCGTGCAAGGCAAGCGTTTTGCCACGATGAAGGCGCGCGACTACGGCAAGCAGAAATCAAGACTGTTGCCACCCGTTCTGGAAAGCTTTGGGCGCATTGGGCAAGGCCGTGATTTAGTGATTATTGAAGGCGCTGGCAGCCCCGCAGAGGTAAACCTGCGCGCAGGTGACATCGCAAATATGGGCTTTGCATCCGCTGCTAATGTCCCCGTCATCCTGATTGGCGACATTGACCGTGGCGGCGTGATCGCGCAGCTTGTCGGCACCCATGCGGTCCTGCCACCCGAGGACGAGGCGCTTATAAAAGGCTTTGCCATCAACAAGTTTCGCGGCGACACAACGCTGTTTCACGACGGAATGGATATCATCGCGGACCGGACACAATGGGCCCCGCTTGGCATCATCCCATGGTTCGCCGATGCGTGGAAACTACCCGCCGAAGACGTCATGGATATCGCTAGCAAGACAGGCGGCGACATCAAAATTGCTGTGCCACGCCTGAACCGCATTGCCAATTTCGATGACCTTGATCCGTTGTCCGCGACCCCTGGTGTCAGCGTCGAGATCATCGAAGCAGGCAGGCCCCTGCCCGGCGACGCCGATCTGATCATCATTCCCGGGTCCAAATCCACGATTGCGGACCTCGCGCATTTCCGCGCTCAAGGCTGGGATATCGATCTGCAAGCGCATGTCCGGCGCGGTGGGCATGTGCTGGGCGTCTGCGGTGGCTATCAGATGCTGGGCCGCGAGATTATCGACGATGATGGGATCGAAGGTGCGCCTGCGCGCGTGGTAGGACTGGGGCTTTTGGATGTCAGCACCGTTATGGCCCCGCAAAAGCGTTTGGCATTATCGCAAGCCACCTACTTGCCTACGGGCGATCCAGTCAGCGGCTACGAAATCCATATCGGCGTGACCACAGGCCCCGATTGCGCGCGCGCTTGGTTGTCGCTGGATGGGCGTGGAGAAGGGGCGGCGTCAGCGAATGGCCGCGTGATGGGGTGCTATCTGCACGGTCTTTTCACGGCAGACACATTTCGCAGCACGTTCCTCGCCCAACTCGGCAAACCCGTGACAGCGCACAACTACGACGCCAGCGTGCAAGATACGCTAGATCGTCTTGCCGACCATCTTGAAACGCATATGGATATTGATCAGCTACTCACGCTTGCGCACTAGTCTTGGCTGATTTCGTAGGTCGCTAAAACGCGGTTGATCTCGCGACGAACCAGTTTGCGGACGTTGCGCGTGATGCGTTCGCCCATTTCGCCACTAAGTTCTTCGTGAACCGTCGCGATCACCAAGGCGCGCAATGTTTCATTGTCGATGTTGACGTCAATGTCGGTCAAAAGAGACGTGTCTTGATCATCAGACGCATCGTCTGCATCAGCAACCTGCACGACAGGTTCTTGGGCTGCCTGATCTACATCGTTAATATGCGCGGTCGCAGTTTCGACAGTTTCGACAGCTTCAACAGCTTCAACAGCTTCAACAGCTTCAACGGTTTCGATCGGGGGGGGGTCAAAAGCACTGGCGACCCAAGCAAATCTCTCAAAATTCTCGCCCTCGTCCGCTTCCCAGTCGTCGGGTTGCGCTGTGACGGCAGCCTCAAGTTCGGCGATGGTGGCTTCAAGTCCGGCACGATCTGCAGGCAGATCCGGCTCTAGAATCAAGACGTTGCTTGTGTCGGGCTCTTCGTCCTGCACGTCGAACAAAAACGCATCTTCAGCAGTTTCCATAGCGGCAGTTTCAGCGCTGATGCGCTGATCCGGCAGCAAAACAAGACGCTCTGCAGCTTTGGGTTTTTGCTGATCTTTGTGTGAAACGAAATCACGTACCGATGACACGACTTTGTCAATTTCGTCCGTCCGCGCCATATTGGACATCGTATGCTAACCCCGTTTTACACCCTATGGATGAACCGTAGTGGAAAATTAAAATTCAAACAACAATCGCTTAGTCTTGGCCGATCGATTCCAAAACACGCTCGAGGGCGTCACCCTGAGGCGAACGGCGCATCGGTGCATTTTTCACCAAATTGTAATACTCGGATGGATCATATTGCTGCACACCAAGGTTCAGGTGATCCGCTGTCAAAAGGCCCATCGCCGACAAAACCGAATATGACGCAACAACTTCGTCCGACTGTGCCGCAATGCGGTTTGCGCGTGCATCAAGCAATTCTTGCTCGGCATTCAGCACATCAAGTGTGGTACGTGATCCAAGCGTCGCCTCTTCGCGCACGCCTTGGAACGCAACTGTTGCCGCCCTGATTTGCTGCTCTGATGCTTCGCGGGTTGCGCGGGCCACTTGCAGTCGAGCGTATGCGCTCGCTACTTGCTGCTCAATCGCGATAATGCTCAGATGCAGACCAGAACGGGTCGCATCGCGGTTCGCACGGGTCTGACGCACTTGGCTCGAGATCGAACCACCACGGTAAATTGGTCCCGAGATAGTGATGCCGGTCTGTAGTGTCCCACTATCTTCACGGTCACGCTGGTAGAAACCATCAAGTGACACGGTTGGGTTCACAGCGGCCTGCGCGCGCTGGATATTCAACTCGGCGGCAGAGACATTGTGCTGTGCTTCAAGAATGCTGGGGTGATTGCGTACAGCAAACGCCTTGGCATCATTCAAGCTGCGCGACACTGGCGCTGATGTGACCGCACGCGGGCTATCAGGCGCACGCCCGACAGCTGCGCGGAATTCTTCGGCTGAAACGGCCAAGTCACCTTGGGCTGCGGCAAGAAGGCTGCGCGCCGCGGCAAGGCGGGCTTCGGCTAATGCAACATCAGTACGGGTCACTTCCCCCACCTCAAAGCGGTCTTGGGCCGCACGGAATTCTTGAGTAATCAAGCGCACGTTGTTTTCGCGCAGTTGCACGAACTCGCGCGCACTAATCAGGTTCATGTAAGATTGGACCGCGCGCAGTAGCACGCTTTGCTCGACATTGCGCAGTGCTTGGCGTGTGCTTAACACGATCTCTTTTTGTGCTTCGGTGGCAAGCTTGCTCGCGCCACCATCGTAGAGCGTCAAACTACCTGTGACGCGTGCAACGGCCGTATGCTGCAATCCAGAACCAACGAGTGTGTTACCAGTTGTCCGCGCGCGGCTCCCAGACCAAGACCAGCTAATCACTGGCAGTACCGCTGCGATAGATTGGGCTACACCTTCGTCGGCGGCCCGCAAAAGCGCGCGATTTTGGTCCAACAACCCAGAGTTATTGTAAGCAGAGGCCAGAGCGTCAGACAACGTTTCCGCCTGCGCGGATGGGGCCGTCATCATCGACATTGCGACCGCTACGATTGCCAAACCCTTAAGTTTCATTCTGCGTCACCTTTGTTCATTCTGTCTATTACGCCGCGAGGCGCACATTCGATCACTTAAAGCGCGAAGACCGCAGGCTTCTTAAAACCTTCGAGGACCGGTGCGCTTGCATTGAATGCGAAACGCCAGTTCACGGCGCCGTCAATTTTGTGGCCCACGCGCACAACACCCAAGGTGCCTTCAAGGAAGACGCATGCAATCCGCCCACCTTCGCGCAATTGATCAAGCAAAGGTGCTGGAACTTTCTCAACGCCGCCTTGGACGATGACAATGTCGTAGGGGCCGGATTTGGCCGACCCTTCTGCCAAGACGCCTGCCATCACAGCGGCATTATCGATACCATTTTCAGACAAGATGCTTTGCGCCTCTTGCGCGCGAGCCTCGTCGTCTTCGACAGCGACAACGAATTCGCACAACTTAGATAGAATCGCTGTCGAATACCCAAGCCCACACGCCACATCGAGTGCGACATGGGACGGCTGCACATCAAGCACTTCGAGCATCTTGGCGAGCGTGCGCGGTTCAAGCATCACGCGGTCAGCATCAATGACCAAATTTTCGCCAACATACGCTGCCTCGCGCTTATTATCAGGCACATAGGCCTCACGCGGGATCGCGAGCATCGCATCGATGATCGGGAACTTGGTTACATCAGATGGGCGGACCTGTGTGTCGACCATCATTGTGCGGCGGGATGTATAGTCAGTCACGAGCTAAACTCTTTCGTTCAGTGGTTTCATGCTTCATGCCATAGATGGGGAAAGGCAGCAACATTGAAGGTGCAGCACGTCGTAGGTTTGCGCCCATCATTTGCAACACAGGCTAGTTCCGGCAATACCTACCACCACGCGCTTTCAAAACTTCAATCTTGTTCTTATCAATTGGCAGCGACCTCAGCAGGAAACCAATATCATGTCCTTACCTCAAATACTGCTTTTCGCTGTTCTTGCGGCCATGATGGGGTTGTTCGTTTGGGGACGGTTCCGACATGACGTGGTCGCGCTGGCCGCGTTGATGACGTGCGTTGTCGCAGGACTTGTTCCAGCAGATCAGGCATTCGCAGGCTTTGGCCACCCCGCGGTGATCACGGTTGCCTGTGTTCTGGTGCTTAGTCAGGGGTTGCACAACACCGGTGCTGTGGACTGGATGGCGCGCAGCTTTTTGCCGCGCGATGCAGGACGATTGACCAGCATGCTGGCCCTTATGGGGCTAGGTGCCGTCATGTCGGGGTTTATGAATAACGTAGGTGCGATGGCACTTTTAATGCCGATTGCTGTGCAGCTTTCAAACAGATTGGGATTGACCCAAGGGCAAGTTTTGATGCCGCTTGCGTTCGGTACGATCCTTGGAGGCATGACCACGTTGGTAGGCACCCCGCCCAACCTTATCGTCTCTGGCTTTCGCGAGGAGGCGGGGCTGGGCGCGTTCGGCATGTTCGACTTTGCCCCTGTCGGGGTCGCGGTTGCCATCTTGGGTGTCATCTTTACGGCAACCATTGGCTGGCGGTTGGTGCCTGCGCGCAAATCAAGCGTTGGTGACGGCTTTGAAACTGGCAACTACCTGACCGAGGTCCGCGTACCTGAGAAAAGCAAGGCCGTGGGCCTGACCTTGCGCGGCTTCGAGTCTGAGATCAAAGACAGCGGCGCGCAGATTGCGGGCCTTGTGCGCAACGACGTGCGCATCACGGCACCGCATGGTGGGCGACGCATCCGCGAAGGCGACATTCTGGCGTTGAATACGGATGTTGACGGGCTTGCCGAAGCATTGTCAGTTTTTGATATCAAACTGGGCGCGCATGAGCAGTCAACAGAGGAAGAAACGGAAAAGAACGAAACGGCGGTCCAAACCGATGACGCAGACCAAGGTAAAGACCGCGACGAAGACATCATATTGCGCGAACTGGCCGTGTTGCCGGGGTCGAATATCGTCGGGCGGTCAGCCCATGATCTGCGGTTGCGCACCCGCTACGGGTTAAATTTGCTGGCTGTTTCACGCGAAGGGCATCCGCCACGCGCGCGGCTGCGCAAGCTCAAGCTGAAATCCGGCGATCTGTTGATGATGCAGGGGCCCGCCGAAATGATGTCCGACTTCATCAATGAAACGGGCTGCGTCCCATTGCGGGAACGTGAATTGCGCATTCCCGACAAACGCATGGCGATCATCGCGGGGGCTATTATGCTTGGAGCAGTCGGCATCGTGACTTTTGGACTGCTGCCTGCGGCTGCGGCCTTCGCGCTTGGTGTGCTGGCCTCGATGTTGTTGCGCACAGTGCCGCCGCGCCAAATTTATACCGCAATTGATTGGCCCATTATCATCCTGCTTGGTTCTCTCATCCCAGTTGCAGGCGCGATGCAAACGACCGGTGCCGCCGATCTGCTGGCGCGGTTCTTGGTGGATACCATCGCCCAAGGCAATGCAATCGCCGCACTTGCCGTGGTCTTACTCACTGCAATGTTCCTGTCGGATATGATGAACAATGCAGCCACCGCCGCCGTACTTTGCCCCATTGCCCTCGGCATTGCCGCTGCACTTGGCGTCAATCCGGACAGCTTTCTTATGGCAGTTGCGATTGGCGCGTCCTGCGCGTTCCTTACCCCCATCGGGCATCAAAACAACACCTTGATCCTTGGCCCCGGTGGATTTCGATTTGGCGATTACTGGCGGTTAGGACTGCCAATTGAAGTGCTGGTCGTCGCGGTCAGCATGCCCCTGCTCTTGTTCTTCTGGCCGCTTTAAAGCCGGAAGCGCAGGCATACGGTTGCTGATCATTGCGAACGCCCAAAGAGACCAATCTTCAGTTCAGTTAGCGACAAAATCGCCAAATATCTTTGTAGCACCATCATCAATGAAAAACACGGCGCCAACATCGCTGCCGTTTTCGCCGTAGAACGCGCCAGATACGTTGACGGCTTCTCCACCGCTCAGGGACAGCACGCTTGATGCAAGGCTTGCGGTGCCATCGCGAAAAGTTGCTCCGCTGATCGTTGAACCATTCAAGGTAAGCGATCCTGCGTTACTGACAGGCTGTACGGCACCGATCGCAGGTTGCCGCGTGCCAGAAAGCCCCGTCAGGGATGTTGTGACGCTGGGCGCGCCACCGCCAAAGTCGGCTGTTATTGTGGCATTTCCCGTTAGTTCAAATAGATCATTGTCGCTTTGTGCCGTGATCACAGTGTTGCCGCGATATACTGTTTGACCCGCGGGAAGTTCCGAGGCCGGCGTAATGATCCCCGCAATTCCGATCGTATTTGTGGCCCCTTGTGCAGCGGTAAAACGGACCGGACCCGCGCTTGCTGCGCCCGCAAATTCCACGGCACCACCCCCGTTTAGGGCAATGCCTCTTCCATTATTTGACAAGGTACCTGACAAGCCACCCAAGTTGCCCGTGCTGTTGATCTCGTTCAGCCGTCCAGCTTGCACAGAGACAGTCCCCGCTGACGCGTTAAGAACGACGGCTGACAGCAGAACATCCCCTGGGATCGGAGCAGGGGGCGCACTGGGCGAACCAGACGCGCCAC
>RCNF010001432.1_pt1 | contig 12567 bp, 14 predicted proteins | sample 2041311 | NCBI WGS metagenome assembly RCNF01 (sample SAMN09708228, study PRJNA481090) | Marine sediment metagenome, whole genome shotgun sequencing project. | biome: marine sediment; feature: ocean; material: sediment; isolation source: Sewage treatment plant 2 marine sediment (STP2) ... | reverse complement strand
TACCGTGGTCAAATACATGCGACGATAAACGGTCCATTAACCGAGCCATCGCCGGCAGCGGATTTTTGGCACGATTCGGATAGGCAGAATGGCCCTGCACGCCAGTGATGGTAAAAAAGGCAGACATGGAGCCGCGGCGCCCGATCTTGATCATCTCTCCCATCCTGTCGGGGCAAGTGGGTTCTCCGACCAGACAGTCCGTCATCGCTTCGCCTGCGCTTTCCATAAAGTCGAGCAATGCAGTGGTTCCGTCGACAGCGGGACCTTCCTCGTCTCCGGTAATGGTCAACATGACCGCACCGTCTGGCGGCGTATGGCTGACAAAATCGATCGCGGCTGCTGCAAATGCAGCAACGCCAGATTTCATGTCAGTGGCACCACGGCCATACATGAACCCGTCTTTGATTTCGGCCCCAAACGGCGGCATGGTCCAGGCGGCCTCGTCCCCTAAAGGCACCACATCGGTATGCCCATTAAAACCAAGGGTCCGAGGATGGCCACGGGGGCCCCAGCGGGCAAACAGATTTGAAACTTCGCCCCGGTCTGCGCGGGTGCACTCAAAACCAGCCGCACTTAGCAGGCGGCTCAACACTTCCAATGCGCCGCCCTCATTCGGTGTGACAGACGGGCATCGGATGAGGCTTGCGGTCAGCGTGGCGGCATCGATATTGTTCATGGGTGTCCTCTTTTCCTGCACTATCGGGGGTACGATTGTGCGGTCCAAAACGCAATTGAGACCTAAAAAGCGCGGCAAGGCCCAAAACAGGAATAAAAGCCTCTTAACAGAACGCTCAGAGACATGCTAAGGTTGCGTTAATAATATGACCCGAGGCAGGGCAAAAGCAGTACGACCGAAACAGGTCAAAAAAGTGCGAGCGCTTTTTACTTTAATAACAGGGGGTTAAAGCCCCATCGCTGCTGTGTTCTGTCTCGAAACAAGGGTTTGAGGCGGCAGGCATGGCGATAGCAACTGAACTATCCATCAATCAAAACGCGACGGCGATGCAAATGGCGCAAGCCATCTTCGGGGATGGGGTTACTGTTGTAACAGCCTCTACTCCGGGTGTGCCGCCAGGTACACAGGATCCAAGCTACAATCAGGATGGCCGCTCATCCGGTATCTATACGGGCGGCAATACAACCTCTCCAGGCGTGACGCCCGGTGATACGGGTGTGATATTATCGACCGGGTTTGTCCGCAATTTCACCAACTCAAACGGGTCGACAAACACAAACGTGCGACCCAACACTTCGTCAAATACCTCCGGTGAAAACAACAATTCCGATTTCAACGCGGCTGCAGGCACCAGCACATTTGATGCGGCCTACCTTGATGTCGATTTTATACCAACAGCCAGTACATTGACGATGCAGTTTGTGTTTTCGTCAGAGGAATATCCGGAATTTCAAAACTCGGTCTATCAGGATTTTGTTGGCGTTTGGGTCAATGGAATGCAGGTCGAACTCGCTGTTGGTGATGGCTCAACCGACCCTGGAAACGTGAACTCTGGTTCCAACCAAAACCTCTACAATGACAACACCGGTGATCAGTTCAATACAGAAATGGACGGTTTCACGGTCACAATGACACTAAAGATGGACGTCAACCCGGGCGTGGTAAATTCGATCCGCATCGGGGTCGCTGATGTGGGTGATAATCGGTATGATTCAACCTTGCTCATCGCTGGAGACAGTATCCAGACTGTATTGATTGCCAACGATGACAGTTCGAACTTGTTTCCTACGGGCAGTAAAACGCTAGACGTTCTCGCCAATGATGACGGTGGTGGCACCACGCTGACGATCACCCATATTAACGGTCAACAGGTGTCAGTCGGTAGTACCGTGACGTTGTCCACAGGCCAGTCTGTCCAACTAAATGGAGACGGCACCCTTGAGGTCACAGGCGATGGCGACATCGAAGACTTCAATTTCACCTACACGGTTGCGGGGGGCACAAACACCGACATTGCCTTTGTAAATGTAAGCTCAATTCCGTGTTTTGTGGCTGGGACCTTGATCCTGACGCCCGACGGTGAACTCCCAGTGGAATCGCTGGGCGCCGGTGATCTGGTTATCACGCTTGATGACGGTCCTCAGCCTGTGCGCTGGATTGGACGACGGAGCGTCGAAGCCGTGGATCAATTTGCGCCGGTTCATATACGCGCGGGCACGTTTGGTGACCACAACGATCTATTGGTATCGCCGCAGCACCGGATATTGATCCGCGATGTGCTGGCGGAGCTTTTGTTTGGCGAAGCCGAAGTCCTTGTTGCGGCCAAAGACTTAGTGAATGACAACTCGATCACCCGCAGAACCGGTGGCACAGTTGACTATGTGCATCTGCTGTTTGACCGCCATCAGGTAGTGTATTCTGAGGGGCTCGCGACGGAAAGTTTCTTACCGGGGCCACAAACCACTCAGAGCTTTGAGCGGGACATTGTTAAGGAAATTTGTGCGATTCTTCCTGAATTAGACCCTGCTACGGGCGATGGCTACAGCGCCGCAGCGCGACGTACATTGCGTCATTTCGAAGCACAAGTTCTTCTGTCTCAAGATAAGGCGGCATAAGTAGAGATGACTTGGATTGCACTTGCAGATGAAGCTGAGCAAGCGTTTTCACTGACCGGGCTCGATGGCGACACCCACGATCATTCGGTAGCAGGCACCGGACGCCATGCACTCTTGGTGCGGGGTAGTCTGGTGTTTGAAGCCCGGCTGTCTTCGGACGGACTGCCGCAGGAACTTTTCAACTATCGCCAAGGCGACGGTTGGTTGGGCGCGCTGACACTACACACGGGTCAAGACGGCATAACGCTTGTTATTACGCAAAATTGCGACGTGATTCATGCGACGGTCCAGCATTCAGACACGGGTCGCAGCGAATTGGTGCGGATTACCTATTCGTGGGATGCACCCGGGCGCTGGGCACGATTGGCGATCGAGCGGCCGGAAGGGTGTGCTGCAAGCATTGTGAATATCGACAATCCTCAACCGATGTTGGTGTCAGACCTGCACAGCCTTTTTATCGACCAAACCAAACGGCATGTGTCAGAAGATGTCCTCTTTATTGCGCTTTCGAACCAAGTCGAACCCATCGGCCCGATGCCAAAGCTCTCCACACAAACGCCTATTGAGACGGCGAACGGGTATCGTCAGGCTGGAGAATTGCAACGTGGCGACCTGGTCCGGACAGACCAGGGCGATTTGGTCCCGGTTCTGGGTGTGGTACATCGCAACGTGCCCGCGCGAGGCAGTTTCGCTCCAATTCGCGTGTGCGCTCCCTATTTTGGCCTAGAGCAGGACATCCTTATTGCTCCTGACCAACGACTGGTGCTGCGCGGAACCGAAGTCGAGAAACTGTTTGGGAAAGATGCGGTTCTTGTGCCGGCCCGACATCTGGTCAACGGAACAGCCGCCCTGCCGCATCTGGGGCTGACAACAATCACGTATACTCAGGTTCTATTGCCGGGGCACGAGACTATGATCGCGGCTGGAATCGCAACAGAGAGCCTCTATATTGGCCGGTTGCGCCGCAAACCAGCCCAGTTGGAGGCCAGTCTGCTCGCAGGTTTTGACCGCAACAGCCTCCCAGAGCACGGGTATACTGCCTTTCCGGTACTGCCGTGGTTCGATGCAATCACACTTGCCGCCTATCAGACAGCATAGCGGCAAGGCGTCCACCGAACGCGCACCGTTCAGTCGTAAAACGGTGTCATCTGCGCCACGATCACAGCATTTTCGGCAAGCGCTCTTTGCATCATGGCGCGTTCTTCATCGTCGATCTCGTGACCTTCTGCCTCGCGTTCGGCCAAGGTGCCGTACCCGGTTACATCAAGCGGAGCCGTATCCGCCTGTTTCAGGATAGCAACCGTTTCCCGGACTGCTTCGGCCTCGTCAATGCCACTGGCAAAACACATCAGCGCAGCGCCGGTCGCGTTTTCTGGCAATCCATCACCATCTTTGCGGCCAATCTGGACAAGCAATGTATAGACTTGCTGGCGGGACGGCTTCTTGTCGGGTTTAGGCGGATTAGTCACGCAGCAACTCGTTGATGCCGGTCTTGCTGCGCGTCCGCGCATCCACCCGCTTCACAATCACAGCACAGTACAAATTGACCCCGTTCTTTGACGGCATCGATCCGGCCACAACCACGGAATAAGGTGGCACTTCGCCATACGTGACCTCACCGCTCTCGCGGTCCACGATTTTGGTCGACTGGCCAATAAACACACCCATGCCCAAAACGGAGCCTTCCCGCACGATGCAACCTTCGACAACTTCAGAGCGTGCGCCGATAAAACAATTATCCTCAATGATGGTCGGTCCTGCCTGCATAGGCTCTAATACGCCGCCAATACCAACACCGCCGGACAGGTGCACATTCTTGCCAATCTGGGCGCAGGACCCGACTGTAGCCCAAGTGTCGACCATCGTGCCGCTGTCAACATAGGCGCCAAGGTTCACAAAAGATGGCATCAGCACCACACCCGGAGCAATGAATGCAGATTTTCGCACAATGCAGCTGGGAACCGCCCGAAAGCCTGCGGCTCTCCACTGGTCATCGCTCCAGCCCTTGAACTTGCTGTCAACTTTGTCCCACCAGCCCGCGCCTTGCGGGCCGCCATCCTGCTGTTGCATGTCTTTTATACGAAAACCCAGCAAAACGGCCTTCTTGGCCCACTGGTTTACATGCCAGTCACCGCTGTCCTGCTTTTCAGCGACACGTAACTTTCCGCCATCTAATGCGTTCAGGGTATCTTCGATCGCATCACGTGTTTCGCCTGTGGTCGCGGGGGTGATTGTCTCGCGATTCTCCCAAGCGGCTTCAATGGCAGCTTCCAGCTGTACGTTAGACATGGTCTGATCCCCTTATGGCGTTGCGCACGGCTTAGACACCATCATGTGAACCCATGCAATCATACTCTGGGCAATTCTGGCCAATGGAGCTAGGTTTAAAGGCTGACAACAAAAGGTGCCCCATGAGAGATGATCGTCACAGCCGGTTTCGCGATGCCCATTCAGACATCGAGACAGCTGATGGTATTCCCGACACGCCACAGACCCGCGCACCCGCTTATAAACTAGCATTTGCCGATGCGGATTTCCTGTGCCGTGAGGAATTGCGCCCGGTGCGCCTGCAGTTGGAACTTCTTAAGCCGCAAATGATTCTGGACGAAATGGGGATCGAGAGCACCATCGTTTTATTTGGTGGCGCACGTATACCGGAGCCGGCAAAAAAGTCAGAGGCACGAACCGAGACGCTGGCAGAACTGTCCAAGTTTTACGATGTGGCCCGGGAATTTGCGCGGCAAATGACCGAGAGGTCGATGCAAAGCAATGGGCACGAGGACGTTATTGTGACCGGGGGTGGGCCGGGCGTGATGGAAGCGGGGAACAGAGGTGCCATTGACGCCGGCGGTGCCTCTATCGGGTTGAACATAGTTCTTCCGCACGAGCAGGCACCAAACGAATATGTAACGCCCGGTCTTTGTTTCAACTTTCACTATTTTGCGATCCGAAAAATGCATTTTCTGATGCGCGCAAAGGCCATCTGTGTCTTTCCGGGGGGGTTTGGGACACTGGACGAGATGTTTGAAACGCTGACGCTGATTCAAACGGGCCGTATGGAACGGGTACCATTCCTGTTATTTGGCCGGGCATTCTGGGAAAAGATAATCAACTGGGAAGCGCTGGCAGAAGCGGGCACAATATCAGCTGAGGATCTCGATTTGTTTCGGTTTGTGGAAACCGCAGACGAGGCCGTCAAGATCATCGAAAACTGGGCGCCAGCGCCCGCTCGAGATCATATGCCCGGGCGTTAGCTGGATCAGGCAGCAGTTGCGACTTTGGGGATCATGCAAAGTGCATTGCCAAAAGGCAGCTTGGTGACAATTATGCCTTCAGAGGTATCTTCAAGGCCATAGCCGTAACCGGCAAGGCGGTGACGCAATTCGCGTGGCGACAATGCCTTGCTGTTTTCGCTTGTCACCAGGGAGATGAGTTGTGTTGCTTCAAGTGAGTCGTTCTTAAAAATAATCGACATGGAATTTGCTCCTGCGTTAACCTTTTGCTTGGCTCACATTGGTCGGTGACCATGGCGGCATTTGTGCGCCAACAGGGCAATTTAGGGGCACTCTCCTTAACATTAAGGCAAGCGTGCCGGGATTATTGCTCAGGCGCAGGGCAAGATTGGGTCTGATTGCTCTAATTCTATCAGTTGCTCTAGACTTGAGGCTGTGATCGATCCGACAACGATCGTGCGGCCGACGACCGTCGTGGGCGTTCCGATCACACCCAACGCGCCAGCCAGCGCGCGCGCTTTGCGCAGCTCTGCGGCGACCGCGCTACTTTTCGCATCCGCGATTAGCTGATCCGGATCGAGATCCAACTCTTGAGCCATCCGGCGCAGCCCGCTCGGACCCGGCGGCAGGACTTTGGTCATCAAATGACGATGCGCCGCAATGTAACGGCCTTGTTGCGCGGCTGCGAGCGCAGCGTTGGCAGACATTTCAGAGCGCGGCCCAAGCAATGGTAGTTCGTACCAGATCAGGCGAACCGGTGCGCCGCTTTCCTCAAGCCGGATCAACCGGTCGCCTAAGACGGCGCAGTAGGGGCAGTTGTAGTCAGAAAAAATCGCAATCGGAATCCGATTGTCCAGCAGCACTGAAGGTCCAAAGATCGATGCACAGGGGTTCTGCAGTATCTGAGCCTGTTCAGTACTCAGGTCTTCGTCGTTAGCATCCAACCCAAGAAACACAACCGGGCCTGTAGAAATGGAACCCGAACCCAAGCGGCGAAATCCTTCAAGCCCTTCCACAGGTTCGAATTGAAAAGAGGTGTATTGTCTGCGAAGTGCGGGAATGCCAGCGAACACGGCCAAAAGAACAGCGCCAGAGACAAGAAAATCACGACGCTTGAGGCCCATTGGCTACAATCCGGCCTCAGCCTCAATCTGTTTGCGTGATTTGCGCGCGCGTTCGGTGGCTGATTTCAGCTGACCGCAGGCGGCCATGATGTCCTCTCCGCGCGGTCTGCGAACCGGGCTAGCATAACCCGCATTAAACACAATCTCGGAAAACGCGCGGATACGGTTGTTGGAGGACCGCTCATAAGGCGCACCCGGCCATTCGTTAAATGGAATGAGGTTGATCTTGGCCGGAATGCCTTCAATCAGCTTGACCAGCCGATGCGCGTCTTCGTCACTGTCATTGATGCCTTTCAGCATGACGTACTCGAATGTGATTCGTTCAGAATTGCTGTTTTTGGGGTAGCTGCGCAGAGCATCCAGAAGTTCAGCAATATTCCAGCGCTTGTTGATCGGGACCAATGTGTCGCGCACAGCGTCAGTTGTTGCATGAAAGGACACCGCCAGTTGGCAGCCGATCTCTTGCGCTGTACGGGCGATTTCAGGCACCACGCCTGATGTGGACAGAGTTATGCGTCGTCGGGACAGCTGGATACCTTCGGGATCCATGGCAATCTTCATCGCGTCTCGGACATTCTCAAAGTTATAAAGCGGTTCCCCCATCCCCATCAGAACGATGTTTGACAGCAGGCGCGCTTCGACGTTTGGGCTTTTGCCCAGCTCTGGCCATTCCCCCAGATCGTCGCGCGCAATCATTAGTTGGCCGATAATCTCGCCCGCAGTCAGATTGCGCACCAGTTTTTGCGTGCCGGTGTGGCAAAACGAGCAGGTTAGCGTGCATCCGACCTGAGAACTGACGCAGAGCGTACCGCGGCCTTCTTCGGGAATATAGACAACTTCGACCTCATGCCCGCCAGCAATCCGCACCAGATATTTGCGGGTGCCGTCGCTGCTAACCTGCCTGGTCACAACTTCGGGCACTTCAATCACGAAATTCTCAGCCAGTTCGGCGCGATAGGGTTTGGACAGATTGGTCATCTGATCAAAATCGCGCACGCCTTTTTCATACATCCACTGCCAGATCTGCCGGGTCCGCATCTTGGCCTGTTTCTCAGGCGTGCCGAGGGTCATCAGCGCGTCGCGCAATCCCTCTCGGGTCAGTCCAACCAGATTCAACGGCCCCTCGGGCTGCTTGCGGGGAATGGTGTGGACATCCTGAGTGATCGGGGCGGTCATGAGCTTTGGCTTTCTTCGGGCGGTTGGATGGTTGTCATATAGGATTCGGCGATGAAGTCCAAAAGGTATCAGGCAAAGAGAATTGGTTTGTTCGCTAACTCGGCCAATCCGCTATGCGACCAATACCCGAGTCCGCGCAGATCCGGTTGCCACGTCACAAGCATAGCCCACTCTTAGGGTTACGAAGTGAGAGCGAGAAATGAGCCCGACAATCTGGTGTCAATCGGGCAAATAAAATAGCTGAAATATCAGCTTCCGCAGCGGGTTTCGGCCTCTTCCAGCGCGGCAGAAAAGCCGAGCAGAGAAAAGGTGTCTTTGGTCACAGTGCCTTTTCCGGACCGACCGGTCGCCACAGCCTGCGCGCCGCGCTTCATTGCTGTGATTATCTTGGCATCATCGGCAGGTGTTGCGGGCCAGGCCCACTCACCTTCTGTGAACAACTCAAACTCGGTGCCGCTGATGTTCAGGTTGACGGTTGATCCTGGCGCGAATGGATAACCCCCGGTAAAAGTCACCTGACCTTTGACCTCAGCGGAAGGGCGATAAAATGTAAACAACAGGACTTCACCGCGCCGAACCGCAACAACATTGCCGTCGCGGGTATTTACCGTCTCTTTGGGGGACGAGACGCCCCAGCATTCTTTTGGGTTATCTTCAACAAAAATGCTCCAATCGGTCTTGGCCGCGACGCGATTTGTGCTTTGTTCCTGAGCAAAGGCGGTGCTGCATGCCATTGATGCGGCCAAAAGTCCCGCCATTGCGTACGTTATTCTAAATCCCATAAGTCCAGTCTCCAGCTGTACGTAACCTCAACATCAACGGATCGCTGCAGTCTTTTGTTGACTGTCTGAGTAAGCCAACCCGTTTTCTTTTCAACAGAACCACACTAGCGTGATTCATGCCACGGGTGAAAGCCCGTTTGGCGAGAATTCGCGCAACTGTGAGCATGAAAATATGACAATTACTGACCTCTCTCCTATTTCGATGGTCGAAATCTGGCGTGGGCCTTTTTTGGAGAGCATCCACGCCGGTCACGCGGTGGTCTGTGATGATACCGGCCAGATTGTTCACGCTTGGGGCGATCCTGACGCTGTGATCCTGCCGCGTAGCTCTGCCAAGATGATTCAGGGGTTGCCATTGATTACATCCGGAGCGGCGGATGCAGCGGGTCTGTCAACCGAGCAACTGGCGTTGGCGTGCGCGTCTCACAATGGTGCGGCGATTCACACTGACAGGGTGCGGGCATGGCTGAAGGACCTGGGCCTCACCGACGATGCACTGCGATGCGGTTCGCAATGGCCTGACGACAAACCCGCCAATCACGGGTTAATCCGGGCGCATGAAACGCCATGCCAGCTGCACAACAATTGTTCGGGCAAGCATTCCGGTTTTCTGACATTGGGCAAACATCTGGGCGCAGGCCCTGATTACGTTGACCCCACCCATCCGGTGCAAACGGCTTGTCTTGACGCGTTCGAAGAAACCACACAGCTTAGCAGCCTGGGCTATGGTATTGACGGGTGTTCAGCGCCAAATTTTGCCACAACGGTACATGCAATGGCGCGGGCGATGGCGTTCTTTGCTTCGGCTCATATGCGGTCTGACACCACAAGCTCCGCCGCCACCCGGTTGGCACAGGCAATGATGCTGCACCCCGAACTGGTGGCGGGCGAAGGTCGCGCCTGCACCGAATTGATGCGCGCGATGGATGGAAAGGTTGTCATAAAGACCGGTGCCGAGGCGTTTTACATCGCGATCATACCGGAAAAGAAACTGGGCGTGGCACTGAAAATTGTCGATGGGACCAGCCGCGCGAGCGAATGTGCGATTGCCGCGATTCTGGTAAAACTGGGAGTTCTGGATGCAAAACACCCGTCCACCCAAAAGCGTATGAATGCGCCGCTGAAAAGCAGGCGGGGGATTGCTGTCGGGATGATCAAACCCACCGCCGGTCTTTTATAGATTTCACTACATTTCGTGGACTTCGGCGACCTCGACCGAGCCTGTTCCGTCTGCGACCATTGGGCAGCCCTGCGCCATCGCGCAGGCTGCGCCTATGTCAGCGGCTTTGACAACAGTGTAGCCGGATATCGGATTGGCGCCGCCATCGTCCGCAACACCCCAAGAGCTAACAGTTTTGGACGTTCCGACCGGCGCGCCTGGTTGCGCAACTGCATCGCCCATGCCATCGAACCAGGCTTTCCATTTGGCCATAACCTTGGCACCCTCTTCTGGCGAAGACGGCGTTGTTCCACCATGATACGCAAATACAAATTCTGGCATTTTTTTCTCCCTTGTTAGTTGGGCTTTCGTGGTTAATCCAATAGAACAGCAAGTTTGCGGAGCGTCGACGCCCACCCCATCTCGTGGCGTTCAGATTGCTCGTCGCTATCCAATCCTCGGTGATCGATAATCAGCCGGGCCCCACTCTTCGTCTCGGCAATGGTAAAGGTAACATGGCTTTCGGGGCCGCGCTGGTCTGCTTCGTCGTGCCAGCCCCAAGTAAACCCAATCGATTTCAGCGCGTCGATGTAGGTCACTTGTCCCGACATTTTGAACTGCTGACCCTCGGAATTCTCAATCGTCGAAAACCACGGTCCGGTGCGGGTGAAATCCAGTTGGTGATCGGCCAGGGTCGTGGATTCCGGCCCCCACCATTGCAACAATTCGGCTTGCGTTGAGACAACCTCAAACAGGCGCTCCGGTGTCACGTTGAATTCTCGTTCTAATCTCAGGTCAGTCAATTCAGGTCTCCTCGTCCTGGGCCAGAATGACCGAAAGTCGGTCAAGGCTGGTTTCCCAAAAGGTGCGATGGTTGATCGTCCAGCCAGAGATTGCTTGTAGCGCCTCAGGCCGCACTGAATAAAGCCTGCGTGTCCCTTCAACACGCTGGTGGATCATTCCAGCTTTCCGCAGCACTTTCAGGTGGCGGGAAACAGCAGGGGCGGTCATTTTGGCATGCGCAACTAGATCACCGGCAGGCAGTTCGCCCTCTTTCAGCATTCGCTCCACCATAGCAAAACGGGTTTCGTCAGCCAAGGCGGCAAAAGTTTGGATCAGATTGGTCATGGATACTAATTAACGGATAAGTTAATTAATGCAAGTGTTAGAACGACTAAGTGACGAATTCGTTCTTGGCATAGCCCTGCAAATAAAGCAGCGCGGTAAGGTCGCCGTGATTGATCCGTACTTCACATTGGGCCGCAACAGCCGGCTTGGCGTGTAACGCAACACCAGTGCCAGCCCGACCCAGCATGCCCAGATCATTTGCTCCATCACCAACCGCAATGACGTCGGTCTCTGATATGCACAACTCAGCAGCGATTTCGGCCAACGCATCCACCTTGGCCTGCCGCCCAAGGATCGGCAGGCCAACAGTTCCGGATAGCTTTCCGTTCGCAATATTCAAAATATTCCCGCGGTTCTCATCAAATCCCAGGTCCGCCCCGACCCGTTCGGTAAAGGCAGTGAACCCGCCAGATACCAGCGCAGTATACCCGCCATTTGCCTTCATCGTGGCCACCAGCGTCTTGCCGCCCGGCATAGGGCTGATCCGTGTCGCCAGCACATAGTTGATCACGCCTGCATCTAATCCAGCCAGCAGACCGACGCGCTCTCTCAGGGCGGCATCAAAGTCCAGTTCACCATTCATGGCGCGCGCCGTAATGCTCGCAACATGTGCTCCGACACCAGCTTCGTCCGCCAGTTCGTCGATACATTCCTGCTGGATCATGGTGCTGTCCATATCCGCCAGAAGCATGCGTTTCTTGCGCCCCTCTACGGATTGCACAATCAGATCTACACCCATGTTCTGCAGTTCCGTCCACACATCCCACTGGTGTGCAGAGGCATTGGTCAGGTTAAATTCTGCAGCTTCGTCAATGGCCAGCCACTGTACGTCGCCGCCGCCCCATGCATTACGCAGAGACTCGACCAAAGCGGGGTCCAGTGACGGTCGTGCCGGGGAAGTCAGGAGAGTGGCAACATACATTTTGGCTAGATTCCGATCCGCTACACGAGTGTCGCAATCATACGATCAAGCGGCGCTATAGCGGTGTTTTTATCCGTACTCCAGCCCATCGATGCCTCGGTGTCAGCCCTGGGGGTGTTTTTGGCAAATGACAGGCCCGTCACGACCCTGTTTTTGATGAAATTTCCAAACGTAACGTAACGGAAATTCGCGCGCCAGTGATCGACCTCGTCAAGTTAGGCCCGGTGGAATCGCGGATTATAGGGAGCTAACTGAGTCGTGTGTGGTGTTGTTTTAGTCGTGAAGACTTGTCTCGATCAATCAGGGCAAGGCAATCACCTTATCGAATTTGTGCTCAGACCGGACGGCTAAGTAAGCTGTCCGTAATCGCACGTTAAGATATAGCAGACGGCTTGGAACCCGAAACTCGATTGGCAACCAAAGAGCCTTGGTCTAGAGGATTGGAAACCGAGTTTCCGGCCCATTTCTGACG
>RCNF010005034.1_pt1 | contig 12572 bp, 11 predicted proteins | sample 2041311 | NCBI WGS metagenome assembly RCNF01 (sample SAMN09708228, study PRJNA481090) | Marine sediment metagenome, whole genome shotgun sequencing project. | biome: marine sediment; feature: ocean; material: sediment; isolation source: Sewage treatment plant 2 marine sediment (STP2) ... | reverse complement strand
GTGGTGGGCGGCGAGCATGCCGCCGAAATCCTGGCCCGAGAGTTGGAGCCGAGATCGTTCCTTACCGAGGTCGATCGCCCAGTTGAAGAGGGCACGTTTCAGCGCCGGTGCCCCTGCGACCTGGTCGGTCACTTTCTGCATGATCTTCTCGTAGAAACGCGGTACGCCGGTGAGGAGGGTGGGCCCGATCTGGGTGATGAGGTCGCCTACGTGATAGACCGAGCAGTAGGCCTTCGACAGCTCTTTATACATGCAGACGTAGCCGATCATCCGTTCGAGGACGTGGCACAGGGGGAGGAACTCCAGGACAAGGTCTTCACGGCTGACGGGAACGCGGTTCGCCGTGTAAAGCACGTTCTGCACCAAATTGTCGTGGGTGAGCATCACGCCCTTGGGCTCGCCGGTGGTGCCCGAGGTGTAGATGATGGTCATGAGATCGCCGGGCTGGACGCCGGCGGCGCGGTCCCAGAACGCGGTTTCGTTGTCGCCGCTGTCGCCGCTCTCGAGGAGATCGTCGAAAACGTGCACGCCTTTGTCGGCGGGGCCCTCGATCTGGATCAGGTGTTCGAGCGAGCGGCACTTCTTCTTGATGGAGAGGAACTTGGCCATCTGCTCGGGGTTTTCGGCGACCACGACCTTGGCGCCGGAGTCCTTGACCTGATAGGTGATCTGTTCGGATGTGAGCGTGCCGTAGATGGGCACATCGACGGCGCCGAGAGAGAGGGTTGCGAGATCGATCATGTGCCACTCGGGACGGTTGTCCGAGAGCAACATGACCCGGTCCCCGCTGCCGACTCCGAGATCCGCGAGGGCGTTGGAGAGCGCGGCGGTCCGGTCGAAGAACTGGTGGGTGGTGAGCACCCGGCGACCTGCGGGAGTCCAATGTGAGTAGTGCTCGCCGCGCGGCGAAGAAACCTCGTTGCGGTAGAAGTCCAGAACCGTACGTGCAGGCATGCAAGACCCCCTTCGGTGAAGCGGTTGGGAGCTTAACACGCGGGTTGGGGCGGGAGTCGCAAGTCGTGAGGGTGGAAAAACCAGGAAAATGAAAAACTAAGAATGAAAAATGAAAAATGACATCGCATCAGGCTAGGAAGAGCCCTTGTGAGCCAGGTGCAGCAAATTTTTCATTCTTCATTGTTCACTTTTCACTTCTCCGAAACACCGCCTCCGCCAACCCATGTCGCTCCACCGGACCGTTGCCGTGGCGGTGCTCGGGTCCGAGACCTTCCCATGAGTCGACGACCTGCCAGTCGGAAAAGAGCGACCGAAGTTCGCCGGGTTCGAGATAGGTGCGGCTGCCGTGATCGTATTTGGGGGACTCTGCATCACGGCCATGAGCAACGTACTTCGGATCCTCGGTCGTGAACGCGGTGATGAACAACAGGCCCCCGGGTGCGATGAGGGATTCGATCGAGGCGACCATGTGGTCGATCTCGGCCCGACTGAGGATGGGGATGAGTCCGAAGACCATGATTGCGCCGAAGCCGTCTGTGGGTCGAGGGACCTCATCGAGGACGCCGGCCTGGGTGGAGATCCTCAGGCCCTCGGTCTCGGCCACGGCAGCGGTTTGTCCCACAGCCACCCTCGATGAGTCCAGGGCATGGACCTCGTGTCCCATGCGGGCGAGGAAGAAGCTGTTGCGGCCCTGGCCGCAACCGACATCGAGGATGGGCAGACCACCCGCAACCAGGTCCGCGTGACGTTTCAACATCGGCGCCGGATCGACGCCGAAGACGTTTCGGGTCTCTCGGTAGTTGGTGTCCCAGTCGGTCATAGGTCGAATCCTATCAGCCCGGATGCCGGTATTGGAAATACAGCGACGCGATCTCAGGTTCTGTCATCCAAGTGTGCTTGTCGCGCTCGCCAAAACCTGGAGGACCGATTTTCATGAACGATTCCAACCCATTCCGAATCACCGGAGGCTCGCCGGAGCCTCGGTTTCTGGGTGCTCCTGCCGACGAGGTTGATCGGACCGTCCCGGCCCTCGATCGGGTCGAGAAGTTGATCGCCTCGGCGGGTGTCTTTCTCTTCATGAAGGGCATCCCGGAACAGCCCCAGTGCGGGTTCTCGGCCAACACCGTCGCGATCCTGGAGACGATGGGGGTTCCATACAAAACCTTCGACATCCTCTCCGACGAGTCGATCCGCACCGCTGCCAAGCAGCATGCGAGTTGGCCCACCTTCCCCCAGCTCTGGGTTGGAGGTGAGTTCATCGGCGGCAACGACATCATGGTGGAGATGTATCAGACCGGTGAACTCAAGACCCTGGTCAAAGGAGCATCCGCATGAGCGCACCCGATCTCGTGGGCGTCACCGAGCGGGCGGTCGAGGAAATCCGATCGATCTTCGAGCGGGAGAAACCCACCACGGGTGTGGGTCTTCGGCTCGGCGTGGTCGGTGGTGGCTGCTCGGGGCTTTCCTACGAAATGGAGTTTTCCGAGACCCGCACGAACGATAATGTTATGGACTTCAACGGCTTCGAACTATTGCTTGATCCCAAATCGGCCATCTACCTCAAGGATGTGACCCTCGATTTCGAGGATGGCCTCAAAGGTAAGGGCTTTGTGTTCAAGAACCCAAACGCCACCAATACCTGCGGCTGTGGTGAGTCTTTCTCCGCCTGAGGCGATCAACCTCGATGGCGTCGTCGCCCGGTTTCCGGGTTGGGCGCTCATCGAGGTCACGGGAAACCATCGTGAAAGATATCTCGCGAGCCAGGTGACCTCTGATCTGAGTGTCCTCGCCGAGGGCGAATCACAGCTGTCCGCCCTCCTCAACCGAACGGGGAGGCTTCATGCCTGTTTTTTCCTGCGCAGAGGCGCCGACGCCGTTGATCTGCTGGTCCCCGAAGCGGTCTCGGCGCACTGCGTCGAAAGGCTCGAAGCCCATGTCATCGCCGATGACGTCACAATTCGGGTCCGCGAAGTCGGTCCCATGCGGCTCGTTCTCGGGCCCGCTGCGGTGGCGATGGCCGATGACCTGAGCGGAGACGAGTGCTTCCCGGTCGCGGGATGGGGCGGACGAGGCTTTGTTGTCTGGGGCGACCGAGATTTCAGGTTCGCCGAGCTGTCGCCCGAGAAGCTCGACACCCTGAGTGTCCTCGGTGGACCTCCGACCTGGGGGCGCGAAGTCCGGCCCGATCAGTTGATCAACGAGACCTCGCTTCTCGACAGCGCGGTCTCGTTCACCAAGGGGTGCTATCTCGGTCAGGAGACCGTTGCAAAGGTCGCAACTCACCGCGGCGCTGTCCGGGCGCCGATGTCCCTTGAACTCGCCGAGTCCGGCATCGAGGTCGGTGGGCTGGTGGGGGAGTGGTTCGCCGTCGGGGATATGAAGCGGGCCGGGCAGGTTCTGTCGGCAGCTCGGTGGGAGAACCGGAGCTGGCTCCAGGTCTCGCTCCACCGGGAACTCAGAGTTGTCGGACGCGAGCTCGTTTGCAGATTCGCCGATGGTCGATCGACGACCGCCGATGTCCACTCCATGCCGGTCCTGCCCCCGCCGAGCCGCGAGGAGATGGCGGATCGACTCACGGTGTCGGCTTCGGCAGCCTTTACCGAGGACCGAACCGAGCGCGCCCTCGAATTGCTCGAGCGCGCGACCAGGATCTGCCCGAGTTTTGCGGACGCCTTTGAATCCATGGGTGTGATCCTCGGTCGCCTCGGTCGCCACCAGGAAGCCATCCAACAGATGCACCGGCTGCTCGAGATCGACCCGTCATCGGTGATGGCGCACTCGAATCTGTCGTTGTTTCACAACCATCTCGGCGATATCGAGGCAGCGGAGCGACATCTTGCCCTCGCGACTCGGGTGTCGTTCGGCGGCAAGTCCGCGGCCGACCCGGTCGAGCTTGCGAAGAAGGAACTCGACGCGCGCGACGCGGATCAGTGTCGCCGCGAGGAGATGTTCCGACAGGTGCTCGAGATCGACCCCGATGACGCTTTGGCGCATTTCGGGATGGGAGAGCTTGCCGTGGAACGCAGCCGGTTCACCGAGGCGGTCGGTCATCTCGAGAGGGCGATCGAGAACGACCCCTCACACTCGGCGGCGATCCTGGCGCTCGGCATCGCGCTCGAAGGGCTCGATGATATCGACCGAGCCCGCAACCACTACGAGCGAGGCATCGAGATCGCCGCAAAAAAGGGCGATCTCTCGACAGCCCAGAAAATGCAGGACCGGCTCAACGCCCTCACAGAGTGAGGAAGTTGGCCGGTCCTGCATTTTCAATGATGAATTATGAGTTATGAATTATGAATTTCAGAGGCTCCACAACACTCTGCTGAGCATCTGCGATGTCATTCATAATTCATCATCTCGGTTTCATCGCAACCGTGCCTCGGCGCTGTGCGATGAATTCATAATTCATAATTCAAAATTCATAATTATTCTGACTTTTCCACCCATACCGTCAGAATTTCCAGCGACGCTTCGACGGCCTTGCTCATCCAGTCCAGCGAGACCCACTCGTTGACTGAGTGGAAGCTCTGGCCGCCGGCCCAGACGTTGGGTGTGAGCAGCCCCATGAAGGATAGGCGGGCGCCATCGGTGCCGCCGCGGATCGCCTGCCTGATGGGGGTGACGCCGATCCGCTCCACCGCTTCGAGGGCATAGTCGAGGACCTTGGAGTCTTCACGGATCTTGTAGGCCATGTTGCGGTACGACTCGTCGAGACTGATGGTGATTTTGGCCTTCGGAAAACGCTCGTTGACCTTGGCGACGACCTCGCTCAGGTGAGCCTCGCGCTCCTCGAGCTTCTCGTTTGAAAAGGCGCGGACCAGCACTTTGAGATCGACCTTGGTCACGTCACCCGAGGCGATGTAGGGGTGGAGATAGGGTTCGCGATCCTCGGTGGTCTCGGGCAGCCAGCGGGTGTCGATGCCCTCGATGATGGCGGCGGCGACCCGGAGAGCATTGACGAGCTTGTCCTTGGCATAGCCGGGGTGGACATCGTGGCCCTCGATGAGGACGTTGGCGGTATCGGCGCAGAAAGTCTCGTCCTCGATCTCGCCGAGATCCGATCCATCCAAGGTATATGCGTAGTCGGCGCCGAAGGCCTCGACATCGAAGTGCTCGGTGCCGCGGCCGACCTCTTCGTCGGTGGTGAAGGCGACGCGGACCTTGCCGTGGATGAACTCCGGGTTGTTCTTCATCCACTCGACCGCGGTCATGATCTCGGCGACCCCGGCCTTGTCATCGGCGCCGAGCAGGGTCGTGCCGTCGGTGTGGATGACGGTGTGGCCGATGACCTTGGAGAGATTCGGGTTGTCGGCGACCGTGAGCACCTGGTCGGCGCTGATGGCGATGTCGTTGCCCGTGTAGTTCTCGATGATCTGTGGCTTCACATCTTTGCCCGAGGTGCCGAAATAGGTGTCGACGTGGGCGATGAGGCCGATGGTGGGCACTTTGCCGTAGGCGGGGTGGCCTTCGGGGATATTGCTCGGCACGGTCGCGAAGACGTAGCCCCACTCGGTCATGGCGGCGTCGGAACACCCGATGGCCTTGAGTTCTTCGGCGAGCATCCGCGACAGGTCCTTTTGTTTCTCGGTGGTTGGGCTTGATCCCGACGCCTCGTCAGAGCGGGTATCGACCTTGACATAGCGCAGAAAACGATCGAGCAGCTGTTGGCTGATGGCGGAATCGAGAGTGACGGGCATGAAATCCTCCTGTGTGTTTCGGGGCCGACAGTCTACCGGGTCCGGACGACGAGACCAAGTCGCCCGACCACAGCCTCCGAGGAATGAAGGGTCCGGGATCAGCGAGCACACGCTTCGCGCCTGAGGCGCCCTCGATACCGGTGTTCCCGTAGGGATCACCGGGGCAATCTTCGAAGACACCGCGGATTCGTACCGCAGGTTTGATCGGACTCGGGCTGTCAAAAATACGTCAGAACCGGGTCGGGTCGGTTGACGATTGACGGCGTTGCGGACATAGTGTGGCGACAAAATCGCGTCGATGAATTCGATTTGACGCGGACGATCAAAGGAGACAATAATGCACAGCATCATTCGTGGAGCGCTCGTTGGAGCCGTGTTGATGGTCGCTCTGGTGGCCTGCGCTCAGCCATCTGAAGAGGCGAGTTCATCTGATAGTGCAGTGGCGGCCCGGTTCGGTGACACCGTAATCACCGTGGCCGAGGTCGAGGAAGAAGCCGGCGGCCAGTTGATCGGCCTGTATCAGCAGATCTACCAGGCCAAAGAACAGCAGCTTCGGTTCATGATCTTCAACCAACTCGTGCAGGACGCCTCCGCCGCCGAAGGGATGACCTCCGAGGCCTATCTCGAGCGAGAAGTCGGCGGCAAGGTCCCCGAACCGAACGATGAGCAGATCCAACAGGTGATCAACCAGTATAAATCGCAACTCCCGCCGGACGAAGCACAGGCCCGCCAGCAGGTCGTGGCGTTCATCAAGCAGCAGATGGCGCAGCAGTATGAGACCGATCTCCGGACAAGGCTCTTCGACGCGGCTGAGGTCGAGATTCTCCTCGATCCGCCGCGGGTCCAGCCCGTCATCGAAGCGTACAACCCGATGCGAGGCCCAGCCGATGCCCCGGTGGTGGTCGTTGAGTACACCGACTACCAGTGCCCCTATTGCGTCCGCGCCCAGCCGACCCTCGATGCGGTTCTCGAGCGCTATGGGGATTCGGTGGTTCACGTGTTCAAGAACCTCCCTCTTCCCATGCATCAGCAGGCCGGTCTGGCCGCCGAAGCGGCGCTTTGCGCAGGGGACCAGGGCAAGTTCTGGGAACTCCATGACTGGCTCTTCGCGAATAAGAGCAACATCAGCCACGACACCCTTGTGGCGCAGGCTGAGTTGATTCCGTTGGACGTCGCGGTCTTTGCGGAGTGCATCGGTACAAGGGCTCATAGAGAAGAAGTGGAAGCCGATGCCAAGGAAGCTGCGACCTTCGGAATTCGTGGCACCCCGGGATTTGTGATCAACGGTCGGATCCTCACCGGAGCCCAGCCGCTCGATCGACCAGTTCATCGCCGTGATCGACGACGAACTCAAACGGGCGGGCAAACCGATTCCGGGAGCCGAAGAGGCCGAGGTTGTGGAAGAAACAGGGTCCTGAGCCGAGATCCGAGATGAACAACGCCCCCGGGAGACCGGGGGCGTTTCTAATTATGAATTATGAATTATGAATTTTGAATTACGTCGCACAGCCCGTGGAGACCCTTCGACTCGGTTGTCGGACTCCCTCGCTCAGGGTGACTATTGAAGAAGGCGCCGTCGTGCTTCAATTCTCGAATTCTGCAAAAGGCTGACCCGAGAACAGAAATTTTGAATCTTGAATGACATCCCAGTCGCTTGGACAGACCGTGCGATGGCAACTAAGAACTGAAAATTAAAAACTAAGAACTGATCTATAAGAACTGATCTAGTCGAGATCGATGTCCCTCAGCGGCCGGCTTCCGTCGTCTTCGTTCTTGGTCTTCTCCATGAGCGAACGAAACTTGTCCTCCATCAGGCGGTCCTTGGACTTTTCCTGACGCATGGCTTCGGCGAGGCGATCGGCTGATTTGGCCTTCTCCTCCTCCATCTGTTTGAGGCGGGTATCGAAATCGATTTTATCGTGCGTTCGCACGGGGGGAGCGTGTTCGACGACGACGCCTGCTTCGACATCGATGACGAGCGAAGAATCGCAGTGCGGACAGGTGACGGTGACGTTCTTCTTCATTGAACCCTCCTTGCCCCGATTGGCGCCGTCCATCGGGCAGACACCTACATTCTAACCGGTTGACCCGCCCGGTACGGATCACGTTATCCTCCTCCTCGAACTGGTATGCTCGCCGCAGGTTTTTGCGTTGGAACTCATCCCTCGCCCAATGTCTTACTGAGTGGAGGTTTCTATGAAACACGTGCGCTACCGAATGTTGGCCGCGATCGCCGCCGCCATCCTCGCCGTCACCGGGTTCGGATGCGGCACGGATGAGCCCACCCAGGAGGAACGAGCCGCCGTCGAAGGGGCGGTCCGCGGCTATCTCGGTGCTCTGGCCCGGTCGTACTCGACCCTCGATCTGAGTCACCTCGAAGGCCACGCCAGCCCGGTCGAGATACGAAATGTCCGCAACCTGCTGCAACAGCTCGCCAACACCGGCGATCGCGTCGAAGCGACCCTGGTCGGGATCGAGATCACCGGTCTGGACATCTTCCGCAATGTCAACGCGTCGGTCGCGTTGGTCGAGGTCTGGGATCTCATCCGCTTCGATGCCTTAAACGGCACGGAGAAGGGCCGCACGGACGGATCGGTTCAATCCACCTTGATCCAGTTGCGCCGAATCGACGGAGATTGGCAGGTCATCGGACGCCACATCCTCGATCGTGAGACCGGACCTCCGCTCGACGAAGAGGGGAACGAGGCGTGAAACCTCAACCCGTATTGGTGATCGTCGGCCGCCCCAATGTCGGCAAGTCGACGCTCTTCAACCGACTGACGCGGAGCAGGCGGGCCCTCGTCCACGATCTGCCCGGGGTGACCCGCGACCGGATCATCGGCGATGCCGAGAGACCCGGCGGTGGTCAGGTGACTGTCGTCGACACCGGCGGCCTGATGCTCAAGGACGAAGACCAGTTTATCCCGATGATCCGGAGCCAGGCCGAGGTCGCCATTTCCAACTGCGATGTTGTGCTGCTGCTTCTCGATGGCCAGTCCGGTATGATCCCCGAGGATCGGGAGATCTCCACGTATCTCCGGTCCCTCGGCGTGCCGGTGGTTCCGGCGGTCAACAAGGCGGACCGCAAGGGCGTTGATCTCCAGGCTCAGGAGTTCTTCCGTCTTGGACTCGGTGAACCGATCGCGGTTTCGGCCGAACACGGCACCGGGCTCGTGGAGCTCTGGGATGCCCTCGATGTGCATCTCCCGGAATCCGACATCGATGGCGACGACGGTCCGGATTTCGAGGGCGACGAGATCCATGTTGCGGTGATAGGCCGCCCCAACGTCGGCAAATCCTCCCTCGTCAATCGGCTCGTTGGGGACTCGCGGGTGCTGGTGAGCGAAGTCCCCGGCACCACCCGGGATGCGGTGGATGTCATCTGCGAGGTCGATGGGACGCGTTTCCGTCTTGTCGACACCGCGGGGATCAGGCGAAAGGGGCGGACCGACAAGGGACCGGAGGTCCTCTCGGTCGTGGTGGCCCGCCGCCACCTCGAACGCGCCCAGATCTGCCTCCTGTTGATCGATGCCGTGGAGGGCATTACGCGGCAGGATGGTCATGTCGCCGGATACGCCTGGGAAGCCGGCCGGGGAGTGGTGCTCGTCGTCAATAAATGGGATCTCGTGACCAACCGCGAGGAAGCCCGGGCAGATCTGATCGATCAGATGGATCAGCAACTCAAGTTCCTTCGACAGACCCCACATGTCTTTCTCTCGGCTCTCACCGGCAAGGGGGTCCACCGTTTGTTCCCCGTCATGAGACAGGTTCACCGGGCGCACGGGTCTACGGTTTCGACATCGAATCTCAACCGAGTGGTCAAGGATGCCTTCAACCGCAACCCGCCGCCGACGCTGGGCAAGAAAGCACCCAAGATCTACTACTGCACCCAGGTCCATTCCAGGCCGCCGCATTTTGTCTTGTTCACCAATTTGGACAAGACTCCTCACTTTTCGTGGACCCGCTATATGGAGAACATCCTCCGAGAGGCGTTCTCCTTGGAGGGTGTGCCGTTTCGGGTTATGATTAGAGGACGAAAGAGTTAGGGGCGCCAATGGTCTTTTTCAACTATGCGCTGCGCAAGCTCAACGCCAAGATCGTGTATTACGGTCCGGGCTTGTGCGGAAAGACGACAAACCTGCAGTGGATCCACGACCACTTTGAAGGTGGTCAGCGCGGGAAGATGATTTCTCTCGCCACTGAGGGCGACCGGACCATCTTCTTCGACCTGCTTCCCATCGACATCGGATCCATCCGAGGGATGGATGTCACCCTTCAGCTCTACACCGTTCCAGGCCAGGTCCATTACAACTCGACCAGGCAGTTGGTGCTCCGCGGGGCCGATGGAGTCGTGTTTGTTGCCGATTCGCAGCGGACCATGAAGTCGTCGAACGCCGAGTCGTTCGAAAACCTTCAGGAGAACCTGATGCTGCAGGGGATCGATCTCAAAGAGTTTCCCCACATCCTGCAGTTCAACAAACGCGATCTTCGTGATTTGTTGAGCCCTGAGGATCTCAACGAAAGCCTCAATATCTTTTCGTGCCCGATCTTCGAGGCCATCGGCACCGAAGGAATCGGAGTCCAAGAGAGCCTCGAAGGTATCGTCAAGCTGGTCATGCGCAACCTGCGTGAGAAGTACGAACCGGTCGCGAGCGCGTCAAGCCCGCAGGCGCTCAAACCGATGCAGGCGACCGTTCCAAAGGCGTTCCAAGCGCCTGCCGCCGAACCCACGGTGGGAATGCGTGATCCGCTGGCTTCGGACTTCGTTTCGGCCGTGGAGAGCCCGCCGGAAGTCGATCTGGGAGGAGTCAGTACCCCTGACGTGGCGGCTGCACCCATTGAGACGCCCGCGCCGGTCAAATCCGTATTGGACGAGACCCCCGATATCGGGTCGGACGAGAAATTCGATCCGTTTGGAGACGAGGATGAGATCTCCACAGCGGTCTATGAACCCGATGACGAGCAGATCGCCGCGGCCGAAGCCGAGCTTGACCTTCCGGATTTCGGCACCGAAGCTCCGGCCTTCGCGCCGGTGGAGGATGCCGACGCGGGCGAACTGAAGATCGAAAAGACCGGCGAGGTCAGTGGTCTCTTCACCGATCCGCGGGATGAGGACAGCACCAAAGATGATCCGAGAGATGAACCCGGAGATGACCTCAGAGACGATCTCGAGACCGATCCTGGAATTGTCAATGATCTCCCGGAATCCGCGCCCTCCGAAGAGAGCCTGGACGATCTGTTCGAAACGGAAGTTCCGACCGTCAAGGCCTTTGTCGATGATGTGATGGAAGTTGTCGAGACTCAGGGGGCGGTGGCCGGCGACCGCGAGCCGGCTCCCGCGTCCGTTGATCCATCCGAGATGTTGGCGGGCGCTTTGCCGACCGATCGGTACGAGGATCGTATCGAGGCTCCCGGTCCGTTCGCCCCTGCGCCGACACAAGAAGAACCCGCCGACGAATTCGAGGCGTCGAGAGCTGAAGAAGAAGAGGTCCTCGCTGAAGTGCGGCAGGCATTGGGAGCTTCCGAAAATCGCGAGGCTCTCGCGTCGATCTCGGATTCCGAGATTGATGAATCCCAAAAGACCGTTGAAATTGCCGAAGATCCCATCGAAGCCGAGCCTGTCGTGGTTCCGGCAGCCGAGGAACCGGTCTTGGAGGATGTGGCCGAGGAGATCGAAGACGTCACCCCAGTCGAGGCTGTCATTGATGAGCCCGAGGTCACCGCCGACGACGAGAGCGGGTGGGAAGATCAGGACAACACGACAACCGAGGTCGCGGAGCTTGTCGAGCCTCCGGTCGTGGCACCGGTTTTCGATGACATCATCGTCGAGGTTGCACCGGTCGAAGAATCCGTTGCAGCTGAACCGATCGCGCAGGAAGAAGTCGCCGACGAACCGGTAGCGCCACCACCGATGACCGAAGAGACTCTCACAAAGAGCCAGGCCTTCATGCTGGGCTCCGGAGATCCCTTCGCCGAAGACGACGCGGTCGCGGTTGTGCCGGAAGTGATTCCGCAGGGAGCGCCCGTCGTACCGACGAGCAACGCCATCAACGTAACCGCGCAGGACAATCAACTCCACCTCCAACTCAAGGGATCGGGAGCGATCGCAGAGATAGGCGAGGTGAGAGCGCTCGATATCGAGGTGCCGGTGCCGGGCGGGTGGGTCGGAAACCGCAAGGTGACCCTCCAGCTGCGGCTGACGCTGACGCCATCGGACGACGTGGATGACTGAGACCGTGAAGATCGAGCTGCCGGACGACCAGGAGTTCTTCAAACTCAACGAGGTGTGCAAGCTGGCCAATGTCCAGCCTTATATGCTCCGTTTCTGGGGAACCGAGTTCGAACAGCTCGAGACCACCACCACAGAGACCGGTCAGCGGCTCTACACCCGACCGCAGATGATGCTCATCCTCGAGATCCGACGACTGCTCTTCGACGAGGGTCTGACCATCGCCGCAGCCCGCAGAGAGGTGGAGGGCCTCGTCGAATCCGGCGAGCTCAAACTCGATGAGGAGCCGACCGCAAAGCCGCCTCCGCGCAAGAAGCGGGCGCCGAAAAAGCCCAAGCCCAAGACCGCTCCGCCGAAACCGAAGCCAAAGGCCGAGCCGGTCGTGGGCAAAGAGATCAAACCCGAGGTTGACAAAGGCCCCCAAGCCGACGTACAACCTCTCCTTGCGACGCTTCGAGGGGTCCGCAAGGAACTCGCCGAAATCGTCGAAGAGCTGAAGAGTAGTTCTTAGTTTCTAGTTCTTAGTTTTCAGTTGACCAACAAGCGCATATCGCCTTGAGAAGTTTCCGAAACTAATAACTAATAACTAAAAACTCAAAACTTGTATGTTTCGGGACGTAGCGCAGCCTGGTAGCGCACTTGACTGGGGGTCAAGGAGTCCGGAGTTCAAATCTCCGCGTCCCGACCATTTA
>RCNF010001526.1_pt1 | contig 12572 bp, 14 predicted proteins | sample 2041311 | NCBI WGS metagenome assembly RCNF01 (sample SAMN09708228, study PRJNA481090) | Marine sediment metagenome, whole genome shotgun sequencing project. | biome: marine sediment; feature: ocean; material: sediment; isolation source: Sewage treatment plant 2 marine sediment (STP2) ... | reverse complement strand
TACGCCAGGACTCTGGCCTGACCCAGGAGGCCCGCGACGCGTTCGAGTCGATCATCGAGGTCGACGAGAACAATCACCGGACCGTCTACCTGGTCACGTTACAGAGCGTTTTCATGTCATTCTACGAGCCCTTGGATGAGCGGACCTGGGCACCGCGGACTATCACGACCGGTGGCCTGTCGTTTCCGGGCTATAGCTACCCCGACATACCGAAGCGCTGGCGTGGCGTCATTACGGTCAACAAGACGTATGAAGTTCGATCGGTGGTTGCCCATGAACTGGGCCACAAGCTCATGAACGTTAGTCACGAATATCGGGACGTTGATCCGCAACACGAAGTGCGAGCAGAGGGCGGTTTGATGCTCTACGGGGCGGGTACAGACATTCCGTCAGGCGCGGAAGGTCGTTGGCACAAGGAGCGCCTGCACCTGTCACCGTTTGTTTACGTCGAGACCGACGATGGCGAACGCACGTGGAACGCTGATTATGAGGAAAACGGGCATTACTATGATCCAATCTACGGGGGCAACGTCGTCAAGTTTGGCGTGCCTGCGCCTGCGACAGCCGAGTAGATTCGTACGAGCGAAGCGAGGAGAGGCCGAAGGCCCGCCTTGTCGTGCGCGCCATTCTCTTCGTTTGAAAGCGCGTAAGTATTTGTTCGTTAGTAAACGACTGGCGGCGCCTGCGGACAATCTACCCAAACGAATCATCACTGGGCCTAAACTGAGTCTGCAAAAAAAATCCGGCACTGGATGATGATCTGGTCAGACCGAGTACTTGGCTACGAACCAGGCGTCGGATGCCACTCCAACAGCGGTCTTGAGCGACGACTGCCGACCACAGGCAGTGCTCTATTCCTTTGTAAAGTACAAGGTTAGTTCTTCGTGATGAAGAGGTCCGGCTTGCCAGAATTCTGCCGGGACCGACAAACAGACGGTGTGAGAATTGTGTGACTGGGTGCTGCACGGTCGTGGTGAGCACTGAATTTGCAATGGCCGCCACACCAGATAACTCCAATTAATTACAAACGAATTGACGTACTCCCAAGGCAAAGCTTAGCGGCGAACTCAGCGTTGACGGTTACCGAAGTTCTGCCCTGATGCCCGCCGAAATTCGCGCAATTTAGCCGAAGACTGTGAGTTGGCTCCGCTGATTTCGACAACCGGCGGGGCGACGAATCGCGGTGCAATCGCGGTGCACTCCGAAGATCCCCGTGCATAGTCATATCAAAGGTAAGCTACTAATCTTGTAACGTTTTACATCAGATCACCAGATTAGGTCTAATCCAAGAAAATCAGTAAGTAATTGATTCTTAGTCCACTGAAAATCCGCGTGTCGGTGGTTCGATTCCGCCCCTGGCCACCAATTTCACATGGTCCATACTGGAGACATGGGTTACAAATTATACCGGAGACATAGGTAACACTTTGCAGCAAACGGGTTGTCGATAGGCTTAAGGCGACAGGTTTCATGATCGAATATGCGGAGTCGATGCCGCTGTATCGCAAAGCGTCCGAAATTTACACCGAAATTCTGCCGAATGATCATTTCGAATCGGCGCTCCCTGTTGACGCTCGCATATGCGGAGTTACAGCTTCAGGAATTTGCGGCCGCGGAAGCATCGGCGATTAAGGCGTCGAAGATGCTCGGAGAGACAGCGCCCGACACCTACATGTTTGGGGTGGACCCAGTGCCTCCCGGGCCTCGCTATGCAGTGACAGGGACGTAGCGAAGCGGGGCAGGCGCTATTGGACGAAGCCGAACCGCTGATTCTGGAGAGCACGTGGCGGGTATGTATCGTGCCGCCTGCACCGACCGGGAGCCGTAATTTCGCCAGACGAGACCGTGTCAGTTGGCGGACTCCGCGCCGGCAATGCACTTTACATCAGTAGCTGAACGGAGCAATCATATGCAAAACCGGAAGTTGTACGGACTCGGGCAGCTCAATCCGCCCGCCGGCACAGGCATCCGGCGATAACAACAGGAATCAATACAGAAGGAGGAAATCCATGTTTGATCCGAATCGCACAATGCAGTTGATCAAGGGGGCCCTGTTCGATGCCGAAGCTACCTGGCGGGGTTATCTGCCGGAGGCTGACAACTGGCAGAGGACGGTGTTTTTGCTAACCGGGCCGCTGATAATCCTGACGGCCGTGCTGGGCTATGTGATCGGCTTCTTCGGCAGCGATGCCTCCGTGTTCGGCTTCCGGCCGACGATCCTGTCGACGATTCTCGGTATGGTGACCGGGGCAATTGCCGCGGGCGTGGTTGCGTTCGTTTTCAGTGCCTCCTCTGGAATGTTCGGTGGCAAGTCGAGCTTCGCGTTGGGTCTCGCCGCGACGTCTCTGGCCTTCGTGCCCGGCTATCTGGGCCAGGCCCTGGTGTGGCTGCCGTGGATCGGCGCGCTGGTCGCGCTCGGCCTTTTCATCTACGCATTGATCCTGCTCTGGCGCATCATTCCGATTTATCTTGAAGTGCCGGACAGCAAACGCACCGGACATTACATACTGTCGCTGCTTGCCACGATCGTCGTGATGGTTCTTCTGTCAGTGCTATTGCGTCCGATTATCGCGCCGAACACTCCGAGCTTCGGCGATTTCTCGAAATCGGATTCGACCGATACGGGTGTAAGCGGCGTCGGCGGCATGCTTGGCGGCGTGATGCGCCAAGCCGAATTGATGGCAGCCGCCGAAGAAGACCGCTACGACCCGCCGTCCGATGGCAAGCTGGACGACGATCAGGTCGAAGGTTTCATACGCGTCATCAATCGTGCCGAAAAAATCATGCAGGAAAAGACGGAGCGAATGCGTGACCTCGCCGAACGGGCCGATCGGGACGAGCAACTCTCGATGAGTGAAATGAGCGAAATGATGTCCGGCGCGACGCAGGTGATGGGTATGAATACGATCGAGCTCGAGGTCGTCAAGACCGGTGGCGGCAACTGGGCGGAGCACCAGTGGGTCAAAGAGTCGCTGCGAACGGCTTACGTTCAAGAAGACATCAATGAAGCCGTCAAACACAACTTCGATCTATACAAAGAATACGAGGACGAGCTGAAATCGGTCGTCACTCGCTGAACAGGTGGTGGATCGAATACAGAAGAGAATCAAGCAGAGGAAAATTGCTATCGCGGCCCGGCTATGGCCGTCGTGTTGCCCGGAGCAGTCTTTGCGGATGAATTGACCAAGATCGAGTGGGCCGAGGGACAGGCACCGCACGGGAACAATTCGGGCGTATTTCCATAGCCAGCTCGGACTCCGAAGCACGTCCGTATATGGGCGCCGTCACCGAAGGCGGATGGCGAGCAGTGACGGAACAAACCCTGCAGCTCCGGGCACACGATGGCGACTCGGTTACTACAGGCTACGGGCGGAACGCGTGAGAAATGCGGGTATTAGCTGTGCACCGTTATGCACAGTGATGCAATTAGTGCAACGGACGCCCCAGTAACTCATTGAAGTATAGGGCCTCGGACGATCCTACTCGCGACTGAAAATCCGCGTTTCGGTGGTTCGATTGACTCGGATCGGCCCAGGCCGATCCTCACCCTTCGGGCAGCTTCGCTGTCCTGATTCGCTTCGCGAATCGGTCCGCCCCTGGCCACCAATTTTTCAAGACGGTCAGACACTTACAAATAGATGTCTGGCCGTTTGCTTTTTGCCTGCATGAATTTTGCGGGATCTAGCTAATACTAAGGCGCTGCAGAACCGCCAACTCAGAAACTTTTCCTGCTTTTCCACATACGTTGTTTGCGGTGTCGATGAATCCCGATAACGTAGCTGCAGAGTAGTGCGTGGTCGTTCACGCAAACATGGCCGTGAACAAGAAACGAAGTGCGGCCGGAACAAACAACGACAAGATCAAATCGCGTTACGCGCTTCAATTCTCCCGCGCTGGCCAGCTTATCGAAAAGCGAGCTCCGCCCAGACTCGGTGAAGAGTTCACGGTGGCCACGCCTCCATGCAATTCAGCGACGCGGGCGACGACTGCGAGGCCGAGTCCATAGCCGCCAGTCTCGCGGTTGCGGCTGCCGTCGATGCGAGTGAAGGCCTTGAACACCTGGCCGCGCCATCAATCGTAAACGGGCCGTTCTAGGGGCTACAGGCGAATCGGCTACCCTCGAACTCGCCTGCCCGCCAGACCGCCGCGCAGATCGGTGGTCTGGGTGACGATTAAGGATGAGCAAATCACGAATGTCTCAGTTGCTTCATAATATGAAGTCTATTCGTTCCTCGGCGTTTCTGTAGCTTTCTAAAACAAAGTAACTTTCCTTCCTGTCACTGAATAGCGCTTGACACCGGGCCATTCCAGGCGTGATACTTCGTAAAACAAAGTAGACTAACTCGTGAATCTTCACTTCGACGAAATGATCAGTGCCCCCTGTCGCCTAGGTATCCTCGCCACGCTCGTGCCGGGCGACGCTATCTCGTTCACCGAGATGAAAGCAGCAACCAGCCTGTCCGATGGCAACCTGCATGTGCAGACTCGCAAACTGGCCGACGTGGGTTATATCGACATCAACAAAGTCATGAGGGGCCGACGTTCGGTGACCGAGTTTCGCCTCACTGAACTCGGTCTTGAGCGCCTCCGACTTCATGTAATGAAGTTACAGAAGGTCCTGGACGCGGCAACGGACGAACCCGGTGTCGGGTCACGTTCCAGGCGGCGTGACGATTCGGCTGTCTGGTCGTGAATCCCCGAGGGAAGATCATCGCACTTGGTGCCGACCACGGCGGTTTCGAGCTGAAGTCCGGCCTGATCGTTCGGTTACGCCTGGCCGGGCACGAGGTCGAGGACGTCGGTACTTCATCCCGTGCAGCAGTGGACTATCCCGTCTTCGCCCGTGCTGTCGCGGAGGCCGTATCAGAGGGCAGGGCGGACGTAGGCATCATGATCGATGGTGCCGGGATCGGCTCCTGCATGGTCGCGAACAAGGTGCCGGGTGTGCGGGCGGCGCTGGCCTACGATTTATCGAGTGCGAAGAACAGCCGCGAGCACAACGATGCCAACGTGCTGACCCTCGGCGCCAGTCTTATCGGTCGTGGTCTGGCGGAGCAGATCATCGACGTCTGGCTGGCAACCGAATGCACGGAGCCGCGGCACTTGAATCGGGTCGCGATGTTCGCCGATCCCGACTCGCAGCCGCGAGTCACACCCAACTCGGAGGAGAACGCCGAAATGCATTTATCCGATCAGGACATCGATCGGGTTGTTACCCGCTTGCAGCAGATCCTGGGCCCAATGACGAGTACCGACCCCTCCGGTCCCTGTGTTGGTGACAACCCCGAAGCGGCGCGAGAGTTTGTGCGGCTCGGCGCCAGCGGTCTGACCAGTGTCGCTCCGGCAGAGCGGCCGGGTAGCATCCCCGGTGATCTCGCGCGCTACATAGACCACACCCTGCTCAAGCCAAACGCGACCGAGGAGCAGGTTCGAGAGCTATGCGCCGAGGCACGCGAATACAATTTCCGTTCGGTCTGCGTGAACCCGACCTGGGTGCCGCTGGCAGCTCAGCTGTTGCGGGGCAGCGAGGTGCTTACCTGCACCGTTGTCGGTTTTCCGCTCGGTGCCAACGAACCCGAAATCAAGGCCATGGAATCGCGCCGTGCCATTCGCAACGGTGCCCGCGAGATCGATATGGTGATCAATATTGGAGCGTTAAAAAGTGGCGACGATGCGCTCGTTCTGCGCGACATCCGGGCCGTGGTCGAGGACTGTGTCGACGGCAACGCCGTCTGCAAAGTCATTCTGGAAACGGCGCTACTGACCGACGACGAGAAGCGGCGCGCCTCGGAGCATGCGAGAACCGCGCGCGCCCACTTCGTCAAGACGTCGACTGGCTTCTCGACCGGCGGCGCCACAGTGAGCGACGTGGCGCTCATGGCCGAAGTCGTTCGCGGTGCCGGCATGGAGGTGAAGGCCTCCGGCGGTATCAGTTCTTACGACGATGCCAGGGCGATGATCGAGGCGGGAGCCACCCGTTTGGGGGCAAGCGCCAGCATCCGCATCGTGCGAGAAGCAAAATCAACCAGCGTTAGTACTTGAGGAGTTGAATAGATGGTCGATCTGAGAGCTTTCGTTTTTCTTGACTCACTGCAGCCGCAATTCGCCTCCTTTCAGGCGACGATCTCGAAGGGTTACCTCCCCAAGGTGGGTCAGGCGAGTCTGTTCGTGGAGATCGCCCCCGGCATGGCAATCAATCAAATCACGGACGTTGCCCTGAAGTCGACGGACGTCACGCCGGGAATGCAGATCGTCGAGCGTCACTACGGCATGCTCGAGGTGCATTCCGACAGTCAGGCCGATGTCCGGGAAGCCGGGCAAGCTATCCTCGACGCTCTCGGCCTGCAGGAGAAGGATCGCCACAAGCCGCGGGTCGTCTCCAACGAGGTCGTTCGTCACCTTGAGGATACCCAGACCATGCTCATCAACCGCTTCCGCCACGGCAATATGATCCTCGCCGGGCAAACTTTATTCGTGCTCGAAGTCGAGCCGGCGGCCTATGCCGCGCTGGCGGCCAACGAAGCGGAGAAGGCGGCGGACATAAACATCCTCGAGGTCCGGGCAGTCGGTAGCTTCGGACGCGTTTACATTGGCGGCGAGGAGAAGGATGTGGTGGTGGCCCACGAAGCAGCAACGAAGGCGATCAAGGCTGTCACCGGAAGGACAATTAAGAAGTAGTTTTGAACAGACAACCCCGGGCGTGATGCCCAATTTGCGAGGAGCAAAGCGATGTCAGACGCATTAGGAATGATCGAGTGCCGGAGTTTTCCGGCGATGGTGGAAGCGGCCGACGCAATGGTCAAGGCGGCCAGAGTCGAGCTCGTAAGCTACGAAAAAACTGGCGGCGGCTACACCACCGCTGTGGTGCGGGGCGACGTCGCTGCTGTCAGGGCGGCCTGTGATGCCGGCCGAACTGCCGGCGCGCGTATCGGCGACGTAGTGGCCGTGCACGTGATCGCTCGACCGCACAGCAGCGTCGACATGGTAATCCCACTAGGTCACAGCACCGATTCGGCCAAGAAGTAGTGGCTGGGGAGGCAGAGCAGCCATGAAACTCGCGAAAGTGCTCGGCAGCGTCGTCGCGACCGAGAAGGATGCCAAGCTTCAGGGCCTTAAATTACTGATGTTGGGTCTATGGGGTCCGGACAACAAACCGGCCGGTGGTTCGGTAGTGGCGGTGGACGCCGTCGGTGCCGGCGTTGGTGAAATGGTGCTCTTCGCCAGCGGTTCCTCTGCCCGCCAAACCGCGGCGACAGATCAGAAACCGGTTGACGCCGTCATCATGGCTATTGTCGACAGCTGGGAAATCGAGGGCGACGAGAAATACCGCAAGGGGGACGCTGAAGCATGAGCCGGCCAGGGGGGAACACTGATTTCCTTAGCGATCAGCAGGTGGACATCATCGCAACCCGCCTCGCCGAACGCCTCTCGGCATCGTCGGCGAGTGCGACACAGATTGCTGCTGCCCACAGCAAGCCGTCCAGCCCTCCTCGCGCAGAGCTCGGCGAAGGCGTCTTCGCTACAGTCGACGATGCTGTAGCCGCGGCGGGTGTCGCGTTTCGCGAGCTCGACGGCATGAAGCTCGAAGGGCGACATAAGATCATCGCCTCGATTCGGGAGTCGATGTACGAGCATGCCGAGGAGCTTGCACGCCATGCGCAGCGCGAGACCGGGCTCGGCCGTATCGAGCACAAGCTGATCAAGAACCGCTTGGTCACACGTAAGACCGGCGGGCCGGACGCGCTCCAGCCGCAGGCCGTCACCGGCGACAATGGCCTGACGCTCACCGAGTACGCACCCTACGGTGTGATCGGCGCCATCACACCGACAACCAATCCGACCTCCACGATCATCTGCAATACTATTGCCATGCTCTCGGCGGGCAACAGCATCGTCTTCAATGTGCACCCCAACGCCCGCGAGTGCTCTATGGCAAATGTTCGACTTCTGCATCGCGCGATCGTTCGTGGTGGCGGTCCGGCGAACCTGGTCAGTGCCGTTGCCGAGCCGACAATCGAATCCGCGCAGGCACTCATGACACACGAGGGTGTCCGCATCCTCGCGGTGACCGGCGGCAGTGGCGTGGTGCGTCAGGCAATGACGAGCGGCAAACGCGCTATTTGTGCCGGCCCCGGCAATCCACCGGTGGTGGTCGATGAAACGGCCGATCTTGAACTCGCCGGCCGCGGCATCGTCAATGGCGCCTCTTTTGACAACAACATCGTGTGCACCGACGAAAAAGAAGTCATAGCCGTCGAGAGCATCGTTGACAAGCTGTTACAGCAAATGAAGCGACACGGGGCCTACTTGTTGAACGAGGGCGAGCTACACCGCGTTGAACGGGTGATCTTCAGCGAGCAGCGCGGGCCACGGCAGCACGCGGTGGTCGAGAAAGACCTGATTGGCAAAAACGCGAGTGAAATCCTCGCCCGGGCCGGTATCTCATCGTCTGGGGACCCGCCGCTTTTGGTTGCGCGAGTCCCGAACGACCACCCGCTGATCTGGACCGAGCAAATGATGCCGGTGCTGCCGGTCACCGCAGTACCCGACGTCGGTCGCGGCATCGAGTTGGCCAAGGAGGCCGAACACGGCTACGGTCACTCGGCGGGCATGTATTCGCGCGACATCGAAGCGCTGAGCGCCATGGCGAGGACCATCAACACCAGCATCTTCACAAAAAACGGCCCGTTTTATTGTGGGCTGGGTGAAGGAGGCGAGGGTCACTCGAGCTTTACTATCGCCAGCCCCACCGGCGAAGGGCTTACCGGGCCGGTTGCCTTCAGTCGGCTGCGGCGCTGCGTCCTCGTCGACCACTTCCGCATCGTCTGATCCGTATGGCGCAGAAAAAGAAGCGGCACGGGGCACTGGCGCTACTGGAATTCGAGACTGTAGCCGTCGGCATCCTGGCGAGCGACCTCATGGTCAAGCGAGCGCCTATCGCGTTGCTTCGTTGCGGAACGATCCACCCGGGTCGATTCCTGATCCTGGTCGGCGGTAGCGTCGCCAGCACGGAGGAGGCATTCATGGTCGGAGTGCAGTTGGGCGAGACCAAGCGCTCGTTGGCGGGTAGCGTTTTTCTCGGCGACGTCCATCCGATGCTTCACGACGCGGTTCTCGGAACGCGGCGAGATTTGGCGGGCGATGCCCTGGCTGTGGTTGAAACTCGCTCTTCACCCGCTCTTCTTGCCGCCGTGGATGCCGCCGTCAAGAGCACCCCCGTCATCCTGTCCGAGCTTCGTCTCGCCGACGACCTCGGTGGCCACGCACTGGCGCTGATGAGCGGTGATCTCACCGACGCTGAGACCGCGCTCGGCATTTGTGCGGACAGGGCCGGCGATCAGCTTCTCACCCGGACGCTTCTACCGCGGCTCGACCCGGACCTGCGCCAGCTTCTTGAGCAGGGCACACGTTTCGGTCTCTGCCCTGCCTTCGAGCCAGCCAGCGCCGAATATCCCGAGGAGGTCGCATGCTCCTGGGACGCGTGATCGGGACTGTGGTTCCGGCAATGCTGGTGGACGAACTGTCCGCCACGCCACTGCTCTGGATCCAGCCACTCGACGTGGAGGGCAAACCCGACGGCGACCCCCTCGTCTGCGCCGACGGCACGCGCATGGCCGGTCCCGGTCAGGTGATCTATTGGGTGGCAAGCCGCGAAGCTGCGCTGACCCTCGATCCGACTTTCGTTCCGGTCGACGACGCCATCGTCGGCCTCGTCGATGATGTAAGGCGCTATTCCAGGGAGGAGTTGGCCTGATGATCCTCGGTCGCATCACCGGCAGCGTCGTGTCGACCATCCATCACCCGGTCGTCGAGGGTCAGAAGCTGCTCGTCGCCGAGCGACTCGACCCAACCGGGCGCCCCACCGGCGGCTATATCATTGCGCTCGACGTCATCGGAGCCGGCCAGGGGGAGACCGTCCTGATTCTCGATGAGGGCAGCGGCGCCCGCCAGATCCTCGGCGACAGTAACGCGCCGGTGCGTTCGATCGTTGTCGGTATTGTCGATGCGGTGGAGCTCGAAACGAGCTGAAGGCGCGACGACGGTACTGACAAGTTAACGTTGTCGCTCACCGAGAAATTATGCCGGATGTTATCCATGACACCAGTCGATATGCCACTAACAAGGCCGAGCTATCGCATCAACCAACTCGAGTAAGAGAGCGCGGAATGCGGCGTGATGTCGTACCTGCATATTGCGTCACCCATCCAAAATACGGCGGTCGGAAAAAGTAATACAATCAGCATCCCGAATTTTTAGAACGACAGCCATCTGCCCCTCATGACTGAGCACGCTAAGGCCCGACGCAATGGGAGTGAATCCGACGGGCTTCGTGAGCAGAGTCGCGCGCTCCTTTCCGATATCCGACGCTTCGTGCTTCACCGGCCGACCATCCCAACGCTGATGGACTCCAAGTCCGATGCAGGGCGAGAGGACTACGAACATCGTATCAGGCAACGCCTTGGGCTCAGTGTCTCCGAGTACGCGATTCTGAACATCCACAAAATCGGCATCGCGGCCCCAGCCAGCTATGTCTTTGAGGAGCTTTCGGACTGGGACGCAGCGCTGCGTTGCTGGCCTGGACACATCGCGACGCTCGAACCGGCCAACGAAGGTTTTGAACAACTGCGTGTCTTCCTGCTCGGCCGAAAGAGGAGGTTTCTCGGTCTCAAGTACGACCTGTTCGGCCTGAACGTCGTCCCGCTTTTCACGATGAAGGCGATCAAGACGCAGCGTGTGCCGAACCCGTCTGATTTCGATAATGCGAGGTACCTGCTCTATGAATGTAGTGGCGGCTATCCGGTGGGAGTGTTTTGCAACTACGTGCGCTCGTCGATCGATGAAATGGGAGAGATAGAACAGTCACAGGTCTTCATGGTGGTCGGCTTCAACTTCTACGGGAAGAAGAACTGGCCAGACACCCACATCGTCAACACAGCGTGGGAGCGCATCCATAATCGGGTGACAGCGAATATCCTGAACAGGTTCAAGCAGCTTCGTTACCGGTCGAACGACTGATTTGAAGAAAACCAGACAGTCGAAAGCGTGCCGTTTCGCCGCAGACAAATCGACCAATAATGTAGCCAATGGGCGTCATTCGACGGCACTCAGCGGCAAGTTGGGAGAGGATGGGCCATGTAACGTACTGATCATATTGGTTACGAATTGGAGTTTTACTTCTAGGAATTTGGTGGCCGCAGCTTATTTATTTCGGGTGCCTGGACAATTCAAAATCGTATCACGCGACTTTTACTTCGCGTGTCAGCCACTTGGCTTTTGAGTGCAACAAGTGCGTGAGTTTTGCGTGACTGAGTCCTGCAATGTTATGCATTGTCGTGCAAATAGGGCAACGGACGCCCCGGTAACCTACTGAAAAATAAAACCTCAGGCGATCCCACTCGCGACTGAAAATCGGCAAAGCGGAGGGCGGTGACATGCACCAAAGCTCCTGCCGCGTTCCCAAGAAAGGATATTGGTGTCGCCCAACGATTTTCACCGGCGTTTCGCAATCGAGCCGCGTCGTGCAGGAAGAAATTTTCGGGCCGGTACTTGCGATACAGACCTTTCGCCGTTATGACGAGGCACTGATCAAAGCCAACAACACGCCATACGGACTGTCAGGCGGAATCTGGACTGACAAAGGCTCGAAGATTTTCAAGATGACACAAGGTCTTCGCGCCGGCATCGTCTGGGCAAATACATTCAACAAGTTCGACCCAACGTCACCGTTTGGCGGTTACAAGGAAAGTGGTGTCGGACGCGAAGGCGGGCTGCATGGCCTCGATGCCTACGTGAAGCTGGGAGCATAACGATGGCAGCTAACAGAATCGCAGTGGCTAAAACCTACAAAATCTACATTGGCGGCAAGTTCCCGCGAACTGAGTCAGGTCGTTATTTCACGATCGAAGACAAACAAGGCAACGTTATTGCCAATCTCTGCCGCGGCAGCCGCAAGGACTTTCGTAATTCCGTTGTTGCCGCACACAAAGCGCAGGCGGGTTGGGCCAAAGCCAGCGCTTATCTTCGTGGTCAGATTCTGTATCGAATTGCAGAGATGCTGGAAGGTCGGCGCGAACAGTTCATCGCTGAGTTGAAGCTGCAGGGATCGACCGCGAAGGGTCGACTTGTCCATTGATCGACTGATTTACTACGCGGGCTGGGCGGATAAATACCAGCAGGTATTCAGCGCAGTAAACCCGGTTGCGTCATCGCACTTCAATTTTTCGGTGCTCGAGCCCACGGGCGTTGTTGCGATTCTCGCGCCGGACGATAGTAGCTTGCTAGGTCTCATCTCCAACATTGCAGCAGCGATTGTCAGTGGCAATACCTGTGTTGTAGAACATATCGTTAGGTAGCGCGACAATCGCTTCCAAATCGCCCGTGGTCTCGGCCAGCTCCGTGGCGACCGCCTCAAAGAACGGCTCGGTGGAGGTAAACTCATCAATGCGCACGCGCCGTTTGCCTTCCACCAACACCTTCACGGTGCCGTCAGGCAACTTCAACAGTTGCAGCACGTTGGCCAGCACCCCGTTGAGGTAAATGTCATCCACGCCGGGATCATCCTCGGACGGGTC
>RCNF010001431.1_pt1 | contig 12572 bp, 10 predicted proteins | sample 2041311 | NCBI WGS metagenome assembly RCNF01 (sample SAMN09708228, study PRJNA481090) | Marine sediment metagenome, whole genome shotgun sequencing project. | biome: marine sediment; feature: ocean; material: sediment; isolation source: Sewage treatment plant 2 marine sediment (STP2) ... | reverse complement strand
TCGTTCCACCACCCATTTCATAAAATTGGTGGCTTCTTCTGTAAATCCGATCCTGAGGAAAGCATAGACGGTAAATGCTGCATCCCTTATCCAGGTATACCTGTAGTCCCAGTTTCTGACTCCTCCAATGCCTTCGGGCAGACTGCAGGTTGGAGCGGCAACAATGGCCCCGGTGGGCTCAAAAGTCAGAAGTTTCAGAATTAGTGCCGAGCGGTGAACCATCTCACGCCATCGCCCCTTGTAGTTCGATTTGGAGAGCCAGTTTCTCCAGTAATCGATGGTATTCCTGAACCTGCTTTCGGCCTGGGTGGACGAATAAGAGATGGTACATCCCTCACCCTTTTGGATCTTATGCAGCACAAATACAGCGGTTTCTCCCTCCTCGACAATCTCAAATTCGACAAATGTACCCTGGTCATTTTTTTGAAGAGGGATGGTACTTGCAAGGCCCATGCTCAGCTTGGGTGTGTGAAAGGAGGCTCCCCTATCGGACAGGGTGGTATTGTGCTTCTCAAGGGCATAATTAAAAGCAGGATAACACTCCAGCTTCATCCTCATCCTGCCGTGGATGCCCTTTACCCGCCTGACGATCCGGTAATCAAACTCATTGACAATATCGGAGCCAACAGGCATATAATCTGTGATCTCCACAATGCCTTCAGCATTGTAAAATCTTGTGATCAATACATTGGTATCGGGCCAGTAATGTTGTTTGCTTTTACTGTCAGTTATTACAGGAGCAATCTTGAAATGCCCACCTTTACCATCATCCAGGATGGAGGCAAACAAACTTGGCGAATCAAAATGGGGAAAACAGAACCAGTCAATGGATCCATTCAGGCCAACAAGGGCAGCCGATCGCATGTTTCCTATGATCGCATAATTCTCTATGGGTTGATAGGCCATGTTACTGATTAAGGTTCATGTATTAATACCTCAAGTTAGGAAAATCATTTACTTGGAAAAAATTCCACATGTCGTAACTTCGGCTAACAAATCTTTTGGAAATGAAGAATACATCGTTCGTTTTTGTAATGGCCATCCTGATGGCGGCATGTAATGTGAGTGAAACTCCAACAAAAGTTGAGTTGCCAGCAGCCGGCCCCATTCAACTGCATCCTGAAAACCCGCATTATTTTTTGTATCAAGGGAAGCCTCTTGCATTAATTACCTCCGCGGAACATTACGGAGCTGTTCTTAACTTCGACTTCGACTATCGAACTTATCTGAAATCTCTATCCGAAGACGGGATGAATTACACGCGAATCTTTACAGGCTCCTATTTTGAAATAGAGGGAGAGAGTTTTGGCATTCAAAATAATACCCTGGCTCCAAAAAAGAGGAGCATTATTACACCCTGGGGTATTGTTGTGGATGGTTTGAGCGGAAATTGGAAGTACGATCTTTCAGCATGGAATGAAGCCTATTTCGAGCGGCTAAAAAATTTTATGGCAGTAGCGGAGGAGTATGGGATCATCGTGGAAGTCACCCTGTTTTCCTCCATCTACCGCGATGAACACTGGGATATATGTCCCCAGAATGCGGCAAATAATATCAATCTTACTAGTGATGTGACCCGGTTTGACGCACAGACCTTAAACAATGGAGAGCTACTCTCTCACCAGAAAAGTTTTGTACGTAAAATGGTGAATGAGTTGAATGAATGGGACAACTTTTTCTTCGAAATACAAAACGAACCCTGGTCCGATCATGCGGTGCCTGTATACAATATTGTAAATAGGGAGAATTTGAAAATTGGTGACTGGTCGTATAAAGCCGACTTTGCCGATGAGGCTTCCATGGCCTGGCAGGAGGAAATAGCTTCTGTGATTGCAGAGCAAGAAGGGGAGCTTACAAAGAAGCATTTGATCGCACAAAACTACACTAACTTCAGGGCTCCCATTCCGGAAGTGAGCGATCATATCTCAATCATTAATTTTCATTATGCCTGGCCCGAGGCAGCAGCATGGAACTATCACTATAATAAGGTCCTGGGATTTGATGAATCGGGATTCGCAGGATCCGGCGATCAGGTTTACAGAAGGCAGGCCTGGCAGTTTATGATCAGTGGTGGAGGCCTGTTCAATAGCCTGGATTACTCCTTTTTTGTTGGCAATGAAGATGGATTAGGTGAAAACAATGCCCCGGGTGGAGGAAGTAAAGCACTCCGCTTTCAGCTGAAGATATTGAGTGAATTCCTGCATGATTTTGATTTGCCGAAACTAGGTCCGGACCAAAGCTGCGTTCTTAGCTCACCGGGATTAATTCCCTATGTTCTTTCAGATATCGATGGCTCCTATGCTATCTATCTGAGAGCCATTGGCACGGAGCATACCTCACTGCAAATAAAGACAGGTGATGGTAATTTTCAGGTTCAAATGCTGAACACCATTACGGGTTCATATACCAGTCCGGTCGTGATACAATCCAGTGATGGTGTCCTTACAATCGATGTTGAGATTCCCGATGGGGAACTGGCCCTAAAGATTGTCAGGGAGTAGCTCAAACGCTTCCCCATTTTTCGCAAGAATCTATTTTTTGTCATAGACCAGGGTGGCTGAACGCTCGCCTCTGGAGGAGGAAATATCAGATTGTATTTGTAGAACCTTACCGTCTTCAGCCAGTGTCCAGACTTCGGTGCTATTCATTTCAAATGTTTCACCCTGTCGGTTAAACTCTCTTTTAGACTTGATGGTCAGGCTGTTTCCGTCTTCGGACAAGGTAAGTACAGAAGTAGAGCTCCCTCTTTCGCCCTCATTGATGTTCTCTTTGCCATCCAAAGTCAATGTCTCGCTATTTGTCCTCTCCTCTCCATCCCTTCCAGCGCGTGTGCGTTCTATGGTCAGGGTATTTCCTTCCTGGTTCACAACAATTTTAAATGCAGCGAATCCTCTACCCTCACCCAGATCACTTTTACTTTCATTCAGGGCCCACGCACCAGTAAAATCTGTTTTTTCTCCTGCAAAAGAGTTTGAGGGAATAGCCAGTAACGCGCATATCATGGACAATGATAGTATTTGAAAAAATCTGCCTTGTTTCATGGTTCTTTGGATTTAAGATTAGCAGGTAAGTTAAGACTTAGAGTAAGATAAGGCAAAGCCTTGTAAGGAATTTATGTTTCGGCCGACTATTGATGATAAAATATGAAATCATGAAAGCAATTTGGAATAATCAGATCATCGCTGAAAGCGACGACATCGTAAACGTTGAAGGAAACGCTTATTTTCCCGTCGAGGCGATTAATAAGGAGTTTTTGAAGGAGAGTGATACAGAAACTGTTTGTCACTGGAAGGGAACAGCTTCCTACTACAGTCTGAAGGTGGATGGTTTAACAAATCAGGATGCCGCCTGGTACTACACTGAGCCAAGACCTCTTGCAGACGGGATCAAGGGCAGGGTAGCTTTCTGGAAAGGGGTAGAAGTGGTCAAGGATTGATACACTGGCAAATGAACAGAAGAGAATTGATCAGAAACATTGCAGCCGGGACTGTGACAATGTTTGTAGTCCCCGCTGCCTTTACCTCATGCGAGGATGACCTGGCAGATCCGGATGATAATAACAATCCACCCGATGACAATATTTTAACCATTGATCTGACCGATGACAAGTACAGCAATCTCGGATCGGTAGGTGGTTTTGTAAAAGAAGGGGATCTCATTATCATTAACACAGGCGATGGATTCGTTGCACTATCCAACATTTGCACTCATCAGGGCTGCGTTGTATCCTATGATAGTCAAGAAAATAAGTTGCCATGTCCCTGTCACGGATCTGTGTACAGCACATCAGGCTCCGTGCTGGAAGGCCCGGCAGAGAATCCTTTGAGGAAGTATGAGCTTAGCCAGGAGGGGGATATACTGACCATTACACTTTAGGAGTATAAATAGGGCTCTATCCAAACCATATTGCCATCAATTTCGTATATGTACGCATTGTGTTGTTAATTCAGCTTTCATTAACAAATGCGTACCATGATGACAAAAAGAATCTTATACCTGCTAATTGTCGCCCTTGCGTTTTCAGGATGCAGCAAGTATGGCTATGTCAGATTGAATTTTCCACAGGCACCAGAGGCCTATATGCCCGATGATGTAAACTTTATTGCAATAGTGAACAGATCCCTTGTGGAAGAGAAGGATGTAAATGATAAAGTTATTGAAGCTATTGCGACCAGTGAAATAGCAGGTTCTGACCGCCTGGCTTCAGACGAATGTATCAAGGGTGTGTACGAAGGGGTCAAACAGTTGGGTGGAACTCAATTGATCATTCCCCAGGAAGTGAGATTGTATGGCACGGGGACCCGCGAAATGCCCGAGTTGCTGGATTGGGACCTGGTTGCGAAAATCTGCGAGTCCGAAGAATGCGATGCACTACTTGTGCTTGAAACTTTTGATTCTAATACGGACCTCCTGATGTCGGCGGCAACAAATCAGGTAGCTGCGATTATTTCAACAGGTTCACCTACAGCAAGCATACCCAGCCAGGTGAAAATGAATGTTGTGTGTTACTGGCGCCTCTATCATCCGGGCTCTAAATCCATAATCGATCAGTACCAGCATACCAGTTATATGACCTTCGATCTAAATGGAGGGATGCCTCCACCCAATGCCCTTCCGGAAACTGCTTATGCAGCTGGTATTGCCTACATTCAACGCTATCTGCCAGGTTTTTATGTAGTAAGAAGAGATTTGTATAAAAGAACCAGCGGGTCGGCAAAAGATCAGTTTATGGCAGGATACCGTAGAGCCGAAGTGGCTAACTGGCAAGGGGCTATTGAGATATGGGATGAATTAGCGAACGATAGTAAACAGAAGACTGCAGGCAGGGCCTGTCTTAATATAGCTGTGGCTAACGAAGTCTTGGGTAATACGGATCTTGCCCTGGACTGGGCGAAAAAGTCTTATGAATTCTATGATGATAAGCTAGGAAGAAACTATTCAAAAGTTTTACTGAGAAGGAAAAGCTATGAATAATTTATTGCAATTTGTTTTAAACAAAGAAGCCGCCTCATAGTACTAATGAGACGGCTTCTATTTTTTAAGCTTATTTCATGGTTTCTATCAGGATGACTCCGTTTCCACCACTTGTACCGTAAATGGCAGCATTGCTATCTTTAAGAACGTTAATCGATTTTATCTGGCATGGTTGAATCCAATCCAGGCTACTGGTAGGCTGGCTGTCGACCACATAAAGAGCCATGGTGGCACCGGGAGTAAAAGAATTTTGTCCTCCCCTCACATAAATTTCATTTCCTCTTACTGTTACCCCGGATAACTGGCCTCGTATCAGATCGAAAATATTTGAGTAACTGCAAAACTCCATATTTTCATGTTCCAGATGGCTTACCGCGTAACTAAGGTTCTTTTTACTGATGTAACCATATCCTACGGCCATTTCTCTGTTTTCTTCTGAATCAATGAACTGGAGATTCATAGTAAGTGATTCCGTATTAGCATTCACCTTTTTTTGGACTGGCTTAAATGCTTTGGCTTTGACCTTGATTTTATCATTTTCAAGGCATACAATGGAAAATTGCCCGAACTCATCAGTCATGGTGGTTGCCTTGGCCTTCTTAGAGGTAATTTCGACATTCTTTACCGGGAAGGAATCAAAGGTTGTTAATTTCCCATGGACTACCCTGGTTTGGGAATGTACGGTTGAAGCAATGATTATCATTATTGCTATGAGTGCTGTAGTTTTCATCTTATTGTTTTTTAGTTTGTATTCAGTAATAAGATGCAGACAGCTTGCTTTACCCTCGTAAATTTTTTTTACTCCCTCCTCAAATGATTGGATGTTAATTTACTAGCTCAATCAATATGACACCATTTCCTCCACGGGATCCATATACGGCAGCATTGCCATCTTTTAAAACGTTTATGGATTTCACCTGGCAGGGTTGAATCCATGCGATACTGCTGGTGGTCTGGTCGTCGACTACGTATAGTGCAGTGGTAGAAAGGGAAAATGAATTGGTGCCTCCCCTGACATAGACATCACGTCCCACCACAGTAACCCCGGAGAGCTGTCCACTTATCAAATCGAAAATATTTGTGTAGCTACAAAACCTATCGTTCTTATTTTCCATGTGGCTTACACCAAAGCTCAGGTCTTTTTCACTTATATAACCATATCCTACTGCTATTTTTCTGTTCTCTTCAGAATCGATGAACTCGAGATTCAAATGCACAGAATCGGTATCTGCATGAACCTTTTTTCTCATAGCCTTGAAGGCCGTAGGATTGACTTTGATGACGTCATTTTCCATGCATACAATGGAAAACTGTCCCAGGGAGTCCGACATAGAGCTTGCTTTTGCCTTCTTTGAAGTGATTTCTATATGTTGTACAGGGTAGCTATCAAAAACTGTTAAGGTGCCATGAACTACCCTGGATTGGGCCTGTACCACGGAGGCCACTGAAAGCATAAGAGCCAGGAGTACTATCGATTTCATAATTTCAGGTAAATTAACTACTGAGCATCATTAGCTTAGTAAAAGTACGGAAAACCATGCCCGAATTGGACATAACTGGAGTCGAAAAACTCTCATCCCCCAAATCATGGATCCCAAGCAACTCATATGTTGATTGTGCCCGAATCACAATCACCTTCCCCGCCTTGGTCATGCAATACAGGTTACCGTCAACACAAATAGGGGATCCGTAGATGGGGCCGGCGGGCCTCTCTTTCCAAAGGACTTCACCCGTGGCCAGTACCAGACAAGCAACGCTTCCATTGTCCAGAAACAGATAAGCCAGGTTCCCCACCACAATAGGAGTGGGTACATAGGGTGACAGGTTGGGAGGCAGTGAATAGCATGCGGTATCTGCAAGAGGATTTAGGTTTTCATCTACCGCCAAAACAACAGCTTCCCCCTTCCTGCAGGCAAAGATCATTCCATTGGCATAGACAGGCGATGCCACAACCCGGTGCTTTAAAAGTGATTTCCGTTCCCACAGAACTTCCCCTGATTCCGGATCAACAGCCGTAAAGCCATGGGCCCAGCTGGTAAAAATAAGCATGTCTTTCTGATCTGGATTGTGTACCAGGATGGGGGTCGAAAAGGAGTTCCCAACGGCACTTTCTCGTTCCAGTTCCCAGCCCACTTTTCCTGTCTGTTTATTTACAGCGACCCATGAACTCTTCTGCGAACTGGTCTCCTCCTGTTCTCGGGTAAAAATCACATATTTTTCTGTAAGCACCAGGGAGCTCCCACCACCATGACGAGCCTCTATCCCCCCGAATTCAGCCTGCCACTGCAGTGTTCCATCATGGCTTAAGGCAGCAATCCTGGTAAGCTCTTTGCTATACCAGACAGTGTATACCTGCGATTCATCCACAGCTGGTGAAGGTGCGGCAAGGTTATTATCCTTGTGCATGGTAAGGTCGCTTACCCTGAGCTCTTTTTGCCAGAGCAGCTCCCCGTTCTGTTCATCAATGGCCATTACATATCCAAGATCTTTTTCATCATCCGAACTGGTAACAAATATTAGGTCATTCCATACCACTGGTGAAGCATGCCCGGTTCCGGGAAGAGAAACTTTCCAGCGAAAATCACTTTCCTCCCAACTTGTAGGTGCTGAGCTGATTGTATCAATACCATGACCGTCTGCTCCCCGAAATCTTGTCCAGTGATTGATGTCTCTATCTGAAGATGAAGAACTCCCGATTAACAGAAGAAATGAAAATACAAGGTACAGACCAGGCATGATACTTTTTTAGACCGATCAATGTAACAATTATATGCAAAGGCCCAGAAAATTGTTGAAGTCAAAAGGGGTACATATTTGAAATTGACTGGAAGGTGTATTATCTTACGCAAAAGTTTACCAAAACATCAGACTATGAAAATCTTTGTAGGTACTATACTGGCCATTTTAGTAATTGCAGGCACTTCCTGCGAGCAAGCGGTGAATGTTGAAAAGGAGAAGGAAGCAATTCTGGCTGTTCTTGAGGAGGAAGGTGCTGCTGTTATTGCTCAGGATAAGGATCGCCTGTTTGCCGTTCACGTTCAGGACGATTTTGAAACAAGACTGGAACTGGGGGAATATGGGTTCAATACCTATACAGGCTGGGGTGAGGTTGGTGGTCTTCTTGGGGACTGGATTGATAGCGATGGTGACGTGACGGGTGAGAATCCCGTTAATATAAAGGAGAATATGGTCATAAAAGTGACCGGTAACACTGCCTGGCTCACCTACGATAATCAATGGGAATGGACCATTGATGGCATCAAAGACGGATACAATAATATCCAGATAATTTTTCTGGAGAAGATAAAGGGGGAGTGGAAGATTTCATTTTCAGCCATCTACAGCAAATCCCAACTATAAAAATTTCCTTTTTCTACCAGCTTTTAAGCCATGGCTGAATGGAGTAAGAAAATTCACTCACTTCAGCCGGCAAGATGTATCGTTTCATGGGTGGCGGGCCACAACTTCCACCGCCCAGTCCACATTGATTCATATCAACAGTCAGAATCGTAGACTTTCTTTTTGTCAGTTCATAAGGATGATTGGCTTTATGGAGATCCAGAGGCGTATAGTGCAAAGCGCTGAAATTCATATGGTTTTTAGCCTTGATCAATAGTCCAACTCCAGAATGATTGGTCACAGAGGCCCATCTGACAGCGGTTCTGTTTCCACAATCCTGTGGTCGGACGTAGGATTCAAACATATCATCAACTGTGGTTGAATATTTACTGATGGCTGCTGACCGGTTCCGGTCCGGATAGTTTTCGTGAGGTCCTGCTCCGAAATAGTTTACATTTTCAAATCCTTCGGGAAGGTGCATGAGAAATCCGATTTTAGCTAGGTACCATCGGCCGGTAGGGTCTGGATTGATGATATTGTTGACCTCAATGGTACCATCTCCATAAATTGTAAAGTTAGTCTGGGTACTTACAGCATATCCTGTTGGGCTGGTCGACTTCACATCTGTAGCGATAGCCACCGTATTGTCTTCATTCAGTTGTGCTTCGAAACTAATAACTTCAGTATCCAGGTCATATAATTGTTGTTTGACCCAACGGGGTCCCGGCCCATAACCAAATATAAAATCATTATCAGTGGGTGCCCGGAATATATTAATCATAGGGCCTCCAATGGAAGATTCCTGTGCCTCAGGCCAATGGACTAATTCTGTTTCAGGTTTTACTGGCTCAATGGCCTCTTTTGCAGTTTCTATGATCGCTGTATTGTAGTACTTAAGCTGAGTGATAGTCCCCACCTTTTTATTGAAGGTCACTGCAAAATTCTTTCCTTTCACCAGCACTTCAGAGTCGCTCTCCTTCATTGACAAAGGAGGCAAATCTTCAGAAGCAAGATCAGTTAAGGCTGGAGTATCATAGGGAACAGGAAATTGTTCCCAGGCCATAACATGACCCGGCTTGGCCCATTGCTCCTCGGTTTTCAAACTGAATAGGATCTTTAGAAAATACTCGCCTCCGGCAACAAGTTCAGGCTTGGTAAAGGGTATCGTTATTTCTTTTGAATTCCCGGGATCAAGATCCAGGGCTTCCAGTTCACCGGCCTGTATGACACTGCCATTGCACTCCAGCTCCCAGCTCAACTTGAATTCATTCAGATTGAAAAATTGATACTTATTTTTTATCTCAACTTTTCCTGGAAGCAGGTCATCAGCCTTAAAACCAACATACTGATATACCTTTTTCATTTCCTCCATTTTGGCGGTAACCTGCCGGTCCGGAGTGGTAAGGCCGTTGATGCAAAAGTTCCAATCGGTAGGCCGGTCCCCATAATCTCCACCGTAAGCAAAAAAGTATTCACCTTCTTTCCCCGGTACAGCTTTGGCCAGTCCCTGGTCCACCCAATCCCAGATACAACCGCCTATCAATCGTGGGTGCTTCTCAATGACATCCCAGTATTCCTGAAGATTTCCAACTGAATTGCCCATGGCATGGGCATATTCACATATGAAAAAGGGTTTGGGATTATCCTTGGCCCCCGTTTCGTCCATCCATTCGACCTTTGGATACATGGTTGATTCGATATCTGCTATCTCATTGTATCTCTCGTAATGTACCGGGCGTTCCTGATCTCTTTCTTTAATCGCAGCTGTGCAAGCCTCAAAATTTACTCCGGGACCAGCTTCATTGCCAAGTGACCAGATGATGATGGAAGGATGGTTTTTATCCCGTTCGACCATACTGACCACCCTGTCCACATGTGCTTTCTCCCAGCTTACAGCATGTCCCAGTGAAGCTTTTTCATAACCCATTCCGTGCGACTCAATATTGGCCTCATCGATCACATAAATGCCATGAATATCGCATAGTTTATAGAAGTCGGGGTGATCGGGGTAATGACAGGTGCGAACCGTGTTGACATTGAATTGCTTGAAAAGCTCAACATCGCGCCACATGCTTTCCAGACTCACATGCCTTCCGGTATAGGGATCGTGTTCATGACGGTTTACACCTTTCAACAGCACACTCTTTCCATTCACCCACAATTGCTGATCCGCAATTTTTATTTCACGGAAACCGAAAGGAGTGGAAAGAACTTCAGTGATGGTATTGTTTTCATCTTTTAACACCAGTATGACCTGGTAGAGATTGGGGATCTCAGCAGACCACAGTCTGGGTTTGGCCACTTCATATGAATCGGATGTCCTGAGATCTTTGGCATCTGAGGGTAAGGCTGCCGGAACTGAGAGGATCAAATCACCGGATTCGATTTCTTTCCCAAATTCTGTAAGATAGATATCGCAAACAGCGGTACCTGAGCTGCCAAAGTTTCTGAAGTCAAGGTCGACATTCAGATTTGCAGAGGAATAATCCTCATTGAATGTAGTTTTGAGAGAGAAATCCCAGAGATGAATTTTAGGTGTGGCATAGAGGTATACATCTCTGTAAATTCCACTTAATCTCCAGAAGTCCTGGTCCTCCAGGTAAGAGCCATCGCTCCATCTGTAAACCTCCACAGCAACCATATTTTCTCCAGGGTTCACATACTCCGTGATATTAAACTCAGCAGGAGTCATACTACCCTGACTGTAGCCGACTTTTTCTCCGTTCACCCAGATATAGAATGCACTCTTGACTCCGGCGAAGTGGATAAAAATCTCCTTACCATCCCATTCAGCCGGAAGAACAAACTCTTTTCGGTATGATCCCACAGGATTTGGCAATTCATTATTTGTAAAATATTCAGGTGTTTCCCCCATTACAAAGGGGGGATTTTTTGCAAATGGATATCTCACGTTGGTGTAGATCGGCTTCCCATACCCTTTCATTTGCCAGTTCGAAGGGACTTCAATATCATCCCAGTAGCTGACAACATAATCCGTTTTATAAAAATCCATTGGACGTAATTCAGGATGCTTAACCCAGTTGAATTTCCAGCTACCGTTCAGATCAAGGAGATAAGTTGAATGCAGCCTGACATCCTCTGAAGCTTCTTTGATAGTCGCATATGGAATGGCATGAGCTCTTGGGGATTCTTTATTAATCCCAATTACCAGTTCATTTTCCCAGTCATTTTGAACTGCCTGCTGACTTATAAGTGTGATAGCTGGCAACAGAAATATAACGAGTAATGCACTTCTCCTAAAATTTTTCATCATGGATTTGATTTGAGGGTTTCACCTATGTCTAAAGATAAAGTCTAATCCATAGATAAACAAACTTTCAGGGATTACTAATTCAGCAAAACCAATAAGTATTTACTCATTTTTCAAGGTCGTGGCGGGCTTGGTTTTCGCCGCTTTAAGTGTCTGGGAACTGATGGTCAGGAGTCCGATCACTAAAACAATAAATACTCCGGCCAGAATGGTTCCGATCCCGAAGTCAACACTTTTCGCCAGATGCTGAAGCCACAGATTATTGACCAGGTAGGCAATGGTTCCACCTATGATAGCAGCAATTAGCATCAACCACAGGTAGGATTTTGAGACCAGGAGTACAATTTGTTTGACTTCTGCTCCGAAAACTTTCCGAATGCCAATCTCCTTCTGTCGTGTTCGTGTGCTGTAGGTAGCCATTCCAAGAAGGCCAAAGGCAGCAATTAGAATGGCCAGCAGTGTTGCGAAACCAACGGTGTACATGATATCCTCAAAGAAGGTATAATAATACCTGATCCTGCCATCCAGGAAGTCCCCATCAAGCTTATGGTTGGGGTCAATATTATCCCAGGTTTTTTCCAGTTTACCCACAGTGGCAGGCATGTCGGGGGAATCCAGCCGCAGGAAAGCATGATGATAGGCCCTGGGTTTATATCTTAATAACATCGGCTTGAGAGGAAGGAAGAGTGCCGCGTACTGGTGATCCTTGATAATTCCAATGATTTCCACCAGGGTTGAATCCTCCAGAATCAGGGAGGTCCCCAGGGCCTCCTGCACACTTCCCAGTTGGAACTGTTCTACCATCATTTCGCTGGCTATTACAAAGATCTCATTTTCCGTGCTCATATTTTCCGGAAAGTTCCTTCCGGCAATCAACTCCAGGCCCATGGTCTCAATGTAATGCTCATCTACCGAGAAATAGTTGGCTGCATATTTTTCATCTTCCATTTTCAATCTGATATCAACCCCCCACATGCTTCCTTCAGCC